>Ga0075154_10002471_pt1 | contig 12082 bp, 8 predicted proteins | sample JI71714BDNA_FD_70965 | JGI IMG/M metagenome (GOLD analysis project Ga0075154, IMG submission 70965) | Wastewater effluent complex algal communities from Wisconsin, to seasonally profile nutrient transformation and Carbon sequestration -... | ecosystem: Engineered > WWTP > Effluent > Algae... | reverse complement strand
GACAAGCGCGGCGCGATTTCAGCTGCCGAGCCGCGCGCACTGCAGAAGCTCGGTATCAGTCCGGATCACTGGACGCGGAAGGTCAAGGGCGTCGGGTCCGGATTCTGGCGAGTGGTCGGCACGGTCGAGGAGATTCAGGAGAAGGCGACCGCCATGCAGCAGCATTTTCTGCGCGGCATTGGCTTTGCAAGGGCGTTGGCTTTCAGCTGAGCGACTTTGTTGGGCCCATTTTTGGCGCTACGGCGCCTGGGAGCGTTGGTTTGAGCTTTTCCGGATGGCGATTAGCGGCCGGATTCGCGGTGATCGGCAGGCTTGATGCGTCGAGGTGGCGGTGGGTTTCGGCTGGTGGGGTGGAAAATGGCCTGTCCTTGTCCTCTTCTCCGCAACCTATCGTATGCCCGGGCGAGATTAGCAACGCTCACGCTCATGTTGACATAATCTGAAAATCCGGGTGGAGAAGCTAGGGTCTATTTTCGGTGGATGGAGGAGTTAGGCACCGTCCGCTCAGCTAGACAAGGTTGTAGTCGAGCGAGAACGGCTGCTTTTTCCAAAAGCACACTTGTCCTTGTCAGTCAGTCATGGGTTCCATTCAGAACGGAATATCATCATCAAACTCTGATGATGTATTTGACTTCTCGGCCCCTGGAGGAAGCGGTAGGTTAGTGACCGTGAAGAGATTCAATATGTCATCTCGGTCCATAAACATAACCTGACTTCTCTTTGAGGCGTCTAGTCTTCCACCGAGCCAGTTTCTCGCTTGCTTGGTGATTTCCCCTCCTGCCACAATGAAGGCATGATCTACTAGTGCCTTCTTGCTGGTCTCCGGATCAAATATCTCGTGGCCCAACATCATCAGTGCTTGATTGTATATTTCGGCCATGTTGGAATTGCCGGCCTGCGAAACGCCAGATGAGTCTAATTTTCCCTTCTTGGCTTGTATTCCAAAGTAGAGGGTGTGTTGCGTTGGCAGTGCGTATCTCATCCAAATGTCTTTTCCGTACTCTAGCGCCTTATCTTTGTGACCGGCTGACGATATTCTATGGAATCCAAGTTGACGGAACAGTGGGAGAAGGACGTGTTCTATAAGGTCATCTTCGGAGCATTTTTTTAAATAGTCGACAAGGCGCTCTCTTCGCTCCATTTCCTTTGGCGTAAATGGGCGGTGTGGATTGGTTGGTGCTGATGTCGTTTTTGTACCGATATGGCGGAGATGCAGAAGGCTGTCCTCTCCGTAGAAGGCTTCATAACCTTCACGGTTCAGGGGCTTATTCAATTCCTCCAGTGCGACCTTCCTGTCCGGATCGGTGTTCAATGCATAATCCTTGTGCATCAGAACCCTAAGTACGTGCACAAAGCGATCTGGTAGTGCAAATGACGATGGTTGCGGATCCTCGAGCAATTCAGCCAGTCGTGCCTGAGTCCAAAGCCACCTCGTTGATCCGTCATGTACAAAGTCCAGATCGCACTCCTCAAAGAATCTTGTAATAGCGGAGCTTGATCTGTATTGAAATGCCTTGTTATCGCCAATCACCATTTCTGCAATCGGGCGAAGATTTCTGTCTTTGAATTTCATGCCATGATCTCACTAAGTCTCTACTGGGCCAGGGTGTCGGTCGGGAACCTAACGCCATTAAACACCAATTCGCCAAATATCAGCGTCATTCCAGCGCGCACCAACGTGACGCGTGACGCCGACGCGCAGCCGCCGGATTGGCATAAAAGATCCAGCGCCATCAATCATTTGCGATCTCTCCCCGGGTGGTAACTGCGGTCTGCCGCCGGATTCAAGCCCGCTTGACGTGTAACGCGCCATCTGAGCCCGAGTTCCTGCGAAAAACTACAAGCTTCTCATGGCTTCAGTCCGACGCAACCGCCGCGAAAGCGGCCGACCTCCGAAGCCACATGTTGACGCCCCAAGGCTACGCCTCGCCACCCCCGCCAGCAAGCCCACGCGTCGCCGCGCATGACGCCGCAACCACGCCCGCCACGACAGACACACCCCGGCACGCGCAGCCCCTCCCAGGCCGTCAGCCCAGCGCCGAGCCCGCCCCGTCAGCCCTCAAAGCCACCACGAAAGATCACTTCACCCCGAGCCTCGAAGGCGCCGATGTCGCTGCCGTCGCTGCCTGCCGCGTTGGTGATGTCGGGCAGGTCGACGGTGCGTGGGCGCAGGCGTTGGTCGAGGGCGGAGAGGCGCAGGCCGGCGTCCTGCGCGGGGCTGTTCGGGAGCAGGTCGTGGGTGGGCAGGCGGCTGTCGTTGATCGCCAGCGGCCCCAATTGCGGATTCAGCGGTGTCGCGGCGGTGCCGGTCTGATTGCCGTTGCCGGTGAAGCCGGTTGCGCTGCCGACATTGCCGATCAGGTTGTAGCGGCTGGCGGTGTAGGCGCCGGCGACGTCGGCGTTGGCGGTGTTGCCGACGTTGCCGGCCACGATCGTGCTCTGCAGGCTGGCGCTGCCGGCGAGGACCAGCAGGCCGCTGCTGCGGTTGGCGGCGGTGCCGGTCACGGTGTTGTTGGTCACGGTGCTGGCCTCGATCAGCGCCGATCCGTCTTGCACAAACACGCCGCCGGCGGCGCCGGTGCCGCCGGTGCTGGCACTGTTGCCGCTGATCGTGTTGTTGCGCAGCGTCAGGGTGCCGGTGCTGGAGACCCCGCCGCCGGAGATGCCGAAGCCGGTGGCGCTGTTGCCGCTGACGGTCACGCTGTCGAGCAGCAGGGTGCCTTCGTTGAAGACGCCGGCGCCGTCTTCGGCCTGGCTGTTCTGTACATGGGCCTGATGCAGGCGCAGGGCCGCACCGCTACTGATGCGAACGCCACCGCCGGGTGCACCTGGGGATCGGCCGCCGGTTACGCGCAGGCCGGAGATCGCCGCGCGGGCGCTGGTGCCGACGAAAAGCACCCGCACGGAGTCGTTGCCGGACAGGGTCAGCAGGTCGGCGCCGGGCCCGAGCAGGTTGACGCTGGTGTTGATCTGCAGCGTGGTCGCCAGCAAGAGCGTGCGGCTGACGTTGAAGACGGCCGGGTCGAACAGCAGGTCGTCGACGCCGGCGCCGTTGCTGCTGGCCGTGGTGACGGCCTGACGCAGGCTGTCGGCGCCGCTGTCATTGGCGTTGCGGACCAGAATCGCCTGCATCTCCACCGCGCCGATGTCGGACTGGTTGCCGCCCGACGCGCCGGGCAGCGAGGGGATGTCGAAGGCGCGCGGCAGGCCGCGCTGATCGACGTCGGTGCTGTTGCCGCGATCGAGGGCCGGGCTGTCGCCGAGCAGCGCATGGGTGGGCAGCTGGCCGCCGGCCAGCATCAGGGGTGCCAGGCCGGTATTGGCCTGGACCAGATCCGTGGATTGCAGGGCCGTGACCGCGCCGTTATAGCTGTTGCTCAGGTTGAAACCGGTGCTTTCCACGGTCGCCGGTCCGGCATTGGCGCGCCGGATCAGCTCGAAATTGAGCGGGTGGTTGTCCGCAATGATCGAGTTGCGAATCACGGTGGTCGCGGTGTCGTTGCTGGAGCCGCCATCCGACAGGGTGGCCACCGCACCGCCCGCCGCAGAGCCTACCTCGCCGGAGTCACTGTGGTTGACGATAGTGCTGCTGTCGATTTCCACGCGGCTGTTGCCGCCACTGGTGCCGTTGAAAATCGCCGCACCGCCGAAGCCACGGCTGCGATTACCGCTGAAGGTGCTGTTGCTGATCCGGGTCAGGCGTCCGCCGTTCCCCTGTACGAAATAGCCGCCGCCATTGATGGCGGTGTTGTCGCTGAAGGTGCAATTGCGAATGACGGCGTCATGGAAGACGTGATCGACACCACCGCCCCGGTCGGCGCTGTTGCCGGTGAGGTGCACGCCATCGAGCGTGAGCGGTCCGCGACTGCGGATGCCACCGCCCGTGCTGCCGGGCGCGCGTCCGTTGCGGATCGTCAGCCCGCTGATCGACAGCGCCACGCCGTCGCTGTTGTTGTCGAACACCCGGAAATCCGGCGCGCTGCTCGCGCGCTCCACTGCCAGTTCGCTGGCGCCGGGGCCGGTCAGGGTCAGGGCCTCGGTGATCGGCGGGAGCGCGGTGCTCAGGCTGATCACGCCGCGGACGCTGAGGGCGAAAGTGATGGTGTCGGCCCCGGCGGCGGCGTTGGCGTCCACGAGGGCCTGGCGCAGGCTGCCGGCGCCGCTGTCGCTGGTGCTGCTGACGACGAAGGTGGCGGCGTGGACCTTGCTGCCGGCGCAGATCGCGGCAAGACCGAGGACCAGCAAGGGCAGGGCGGTTTTCACGGGGAGTTGCTCGCAGCGGTCGAAGCCGCATCATGCGCCCGTGAATGAGCCGTGGATACGCGCGGGCGGCGGCACGCAGGACAGGCCGCTGACGACGCTGGCAGTATGGTGCGCCGCCATCGCGCCCTGCGTGTGGGAGTACCGTGTCCGCCATGCCTGCCCCGGGGCCGAAGCCCCTGTTGCTGATCGTCGACGACCAGCCCGAGAACGTGCATGCGCTGGCCTCGATCCTGGCCGGAGAGGCGCGGACGATCTTCGCCTTGAACGGCGAGCAGGCGCTGGCGCGGGTGGCGGAGCGGCCGGTGGACCTGATCCTGCTGGACGTGATGCTGCCGGGCATCAATGGCTTCGCGGTCTGCGAGGCGCTGAAGGCGAATCCGGCGACGGCGCAGATTCCGGTGATCTTCGTGTCGGGTCTCAGCGAGGGTCAGGACGAGGAGCGCGGTTTCGCGGTCGGCGCGGTCGATTACGTGCACAAGCCCTTCCTGCCGGCGGTGGTCAAGGCTCGGGTGCGTACCCATTTGCGGCTGCAGGCGGCGCTGCGCGAGCTGGCGGCGCTGGCGCGCACGGATGTGCTGACCGGCTTGTGGAACCGCCGGCATTTCGACGAGCGGCTGGACATCGAGGTCGAGCGCAGCCGCCAGCATCGGCTGCCGCTGTCGCTGGTGCTGCTGGATCTGGACCACTTCAAGTCGATCAACGACCGCCTCGGCCATGCGGTCGGCGATCAGGTGCTGGTGAGCACCGCCGAGCGGATGCGGGCGGCGCTGCGGCGCAGTGACGTGGCGGCGCGCTGGGGCGGCGAGGAGTTCGCGCTGCTGGTGTCCGGGAATCTGGCCGAGGCGGTGGAGATGGCCGAGCTGCTGCGCCGCCGGATGGCGGAGACGCCCTTCGAGGGCGTCGGCACGGTGACGCTGAGCGCCGGCGTGGCGCAGTTTCTGTGGGATGACCCGGTGTCGGCTTGGTTCGAGCGGACGGACCGGTCGCTGTATCAGGCCAAGGCGGCCGGCCGGAACCGGTCGGTCGCCGATCCGCGATTGCCGTGAGCGGGGACGGGATGCACAAGCACGGGCTCTTTGCGTTGGGGGTGGCGCTGCTGATCGCGGCGCTGGTCTGGCAGGCGGGCAAGCCGGCCGAGCCGATTCGCGTCGGCGTGCTGCATTCGCAGACCGGCACGATGGCGATCAGCGAGCAGCCGGTGATCGACGCGACGCTGCTAGCCATCGAGCAGATCAACGCGCGCGGCGGCGTGCTCGGCCGGCCGATCGAGCCGGTGGTGGTCGATGGCGCCAGCGACTGGCCGACCTTCCGGCGCGCGGCCGAGCGGCTGATCCAGACCGAGCAGGTCGCGACCGTGTTCGGCTGCTGGACCTCGGCCTCGCGCAAGACGGTGCTGCCGGTCTTCGAGAAGTACGACCACCTGCTGATCTATCCAGTGCAGTACGAGGGGCTGGAGCAGTCGCCGAACATCGTCTACACCGGCGCGGCGCCGAACCAGCAGATCACGCCGGCGGTGCGCTGGTCGCTGGCGCAGCCCAGCTGGGGCCGGCGCGTGTATCTGGTCGGTTCCGACTACGTCTTCCCGCGCACCGCCGGCGCGATCATCCGCGCGCAGGTGCTGGCGCTGGGCGGCGAGATCGTCGGCGAGCGCTACCTGCCGCTCGGCAGCACGGCGGTCGCGGAGGTGGTCGACGAGATCGCGGCGCAGCGGCCAGATGTGGTGTTCAACACGATCAACGGCGACACCAACGTGGCCTTCTTCCGCGCGCTGCGCGCCGCCGGCATCAGCCCGACCGAGGTGCCGACGGTGTCGTTCTCGATCGCCGAGCCGGAACTGGCCAGCATGGGCACCGCCGACATGGTCGGCGACTACGCGGTCTGGAACTACTTCCAGAGCATCGAGAGCCCGCGCAATCAGGCCTTCGTCGCCGCCTTCCGTGCCCGCTACGGCGCCGACCGGGTGGTGTCCGATCCGATGGAGGCGGCCTACGCCGGCGTGCATCTGTGGGCGGCGGCGGTGGAGCAGGCCGGCACGCCACAGCCGCGGCTGATCCGCGATGCGCTGCGCGGCCGCAGCTTCGATGCGCCGGGCGGTGCGGTCTACGTCGACCCGGACACCCAGCACCTGTGGAAGACCGTGCGGGTCGGGCGGATCCGCGCCGATGGCCAGTTCGACGTGGTCTGGACCTCGGGCCGACCGGTGCGGCCGCTGCCGTACCCGGCCGCGCGCACGCCGGAGGAGTGGGCCGACTTCCTGCGCGGGCTCTACGAGGGCTGGGGCGGCCACTGGGCCCGGGTGCTGCCATGAGCCCGGCGCGTCCGCACCGGATCGCGGTCCGGCTGGGGCTGTGGCTGCTGCTGGTGGCGCTGGTGCCGCTGGCGCTGCTGACCGTCAGCACCACCTTCCTCGCCGGCGCCGCCACCCGCGCCGATGTCTACGCCCATCTGGGCGGCATCGCCGATGCCAAGGTGCAGCAGTTCGAGCAGTTCTTCGCCGAGCGCCGCAACGACGCGCTGGTGGTCGCGGCGCTGCCCGAGGTCCGCGAGCGGCTCCGCGGCGGCGGCGATCCGGCGCGGCTGTCGCAGATCCTGGCCGACTTCGCCCGCCAGCAGGGCTATCGCAGCCTGATCGTGGCCGACGCCGACGGTCAGCTGCGCTATCCGGTCGAGGCCGGCGGGCTGCGCGAGCGCGGCGACGGTGTCGCGCAGGTCTACGACGCCGCGCTGACCCTGCAGCAGGTCGAGTTGTCCGACCTGCAGGCGCGTCAGGACGGCGCCAGCCTCTACATCGCCTCGCCGGTGGTGGAGGCCGGCGCGGTGATCGGCGGCGTGGTGCTGGAGGTCGATATCGCGACGCTGCGTCGACTGACCCGCGATCTGTCCGGGCTGAAGAACTCCGGCGAGATCCTGGTTGCGGTGCCGATCGACGGCCGCCTGACCCAGATCGCGCCCTCGCGGCACGATCCCGACGGCGCCTTCGTCCGCCGCTTCGAGACCGGGCCGCTGGCCGAGCTGCTCAGTGCCGCGCAGTCCGGTGCCGCCGGGGCGATGGCGCTGACCGACAGCCGCGAGCTGCCGGTGCTGGCCGCCGCCCGCTTCCTGCCGTCGCTCAACGGCGCATTGCTGGTCAAGCTGGACCGCGCCGAGGCGATGGCCGCGCTTGACCAGCAGCGCGACCGCATCCTGTGGGTGGCGGCGCTGGCCGTGCTCGGCGCGCTGCTGGCGGCGGTGCTGATCGCCCGCGGCATCTCGCGGCCGGTCGAGCGGCTGACCGCGACGGTGCGGGCGATGGCTGCCGGCCAGCGTCGGCAGCGCGCCGAGGTCAGCGGTCAGGACGAGATCGGCGTGCTGGCGACCTCCTTCAACCAGCTGGCCGAACAGCTCAGCGACAGCCTCGACTCGCTGGAGCAGCGCGTCGCCGAACGCACCCGCGCGCTGGCCGAGGCCACCACGCTGGCGCAGTCGGCGAGCCGCGCGAAGAGCGACTTCCTCGCCAACATGAGCCACGAGATCCGCACGCCGCTCAACGCGGTGATCGGGCTCTCCGGTCTGGCGTTGGGCAACGCGCTGGACCCGAAGCAGCGCGACTACCTGCGCAAGATCCACGCCGCCGCCGAGGGCCTGCTCGGCCTGCTCAACGACGTGCTCGACATGAGCAAGATCGAGGCCGGCCGGCTGTCACTGGAGCACACGCCCTTCTCGCTGCAGCAGGTGCTGGACAACGTGGTCAGCGTGGTCGGCCTGCGCGCCTATGAGAAGGGGCTGGAGCTGCTGCTGCGGGTGCCGGCGGAGATGCCGGACACGCTGGTCGGTGACCCGCTGCGGCTCGGTCAGGTCCTGATCAACCTGGGCGGCAATGCGGTCAAGTTCACCCCGACCGGCCACATCACCCTGCGTCTGGAACTGCTATCACCAGTACCAGCCGACCCGGGCGCGCAGATCGAGCTGGCCTTCGAGATCGAGGACACCGGCATCGGCATGACCGAGGCCGAGCAGCAGCGGCTGTTCCAGCCCTTCGTCCAGGCCGACAGCTCCACCGCGCGGCGTTACGGCGGCACGGGTCTCGGCCTGACCATCTCGCAGCAGCTCGTGCAGGCGATGGGCGGCCGCATCCAGGTGCGCTCGACGGCCGGGCAGGGCTCCTGCTTCCGCTTCACCGCGCGCTTCGGACTGGCCGGCGGCCGCATCGTGCCGGCGACGCTGCCGGCCTTCGGTGCGCGCAAGGCGATGGTGGTCGACGACAACGAGGTCAGCCGCGAAATCCTGCGCGATCAGCTGCAGCGACTGGGCTTCGACGTGCACTGCGTGCATTCCGGACCGGCCGCGATCGCCGAGCTGCGCCGGGTCACCGCGCAGGCCGAAGCACCCTACGAGCTGGTGATGATGGATTACCGGATGCCGGAGATGGACGGGCTGGAAGCCGCGGCGGCGATCCGCGCCGACCGCGCCCTGCCGCGCGTGCCGGTGGTGGTGATGGTCTCCGCCTTCGGCCGCGACGACGTCGAGCACCGTGCCGGCATGCTCGGCATCAACGCCTTCCTGTCTAAGCCGGTGGCGCCCAGCCTGCTGCACAACGTGCTGGCGCAGGCCTTCGGGCTGGAAGCCCCCGAAGCCCCACGCGCCCGCGAGCGGCTGGATCTGGAGGCGGTGCGCAGCCGGCTGTCCGGCCTGAAGGTGCTGCTGGTCGAGGACCATCCGATCAACCAGCAGGTCGCCAGCGAGCTGCTGACTCAGGTCGGCATCCGCGTGACGGTGGCCGACAACGGTCTGGAAGCGGTGCGCGCGGTCGCCGGCGAAGCCCGCTTCGACCTGGTGCTGATGGACCTGCAGATGCCGGAAATGGACGGGCTGGAGGCCACCCGCGAAATCCGCCGCCGGCATGACGCCACGACGCTGCCGATCATCGCGATGACCGCGCACGCCTTCGAGGAGGAAAAGCGCCGCTGCCTCGACGCCGGCATGAACGCGCATCTGGTCAAGCCGGTGATTCCGGCCGCGCTGTATTCGACGCTCGCCGAATGGAGCGGCCGCGAGGGTGCGCCGCTGGTTCCGCTGACCACCACCGAAAGCGCCGCCCCCGAGGCCGCGCTGCCCGCCATCGACCGCGAGCTGGCGATGCGCTACCTCGCCGGTGACGAGGCGCTGTTCGAACGCCTGCTCACCCAGTTCGTCACCCACAACGTCGAAGCCGTCCAGCGGATCACCGCGGCGCTGGAAGCCGGCGAGCCCGACGTGGCGCGGCGGCTGGCGCATACGCTGAAGGGCCCCTCCGGCACGCTCGGCATGTCCACGCTGTATCGGGCGGCCGATCGCCTCGAACAGCTGATCAGTCAGGGCGAACGCCGCCTGTCCGCCGCCGTCGCCGATCTGCGCAGCGCCTTCACCGACGTGCTCGCCGCGGTGCCGAGCGCCGGCCAGCCGCGACTGGACCGGGTCCGCGCGCTGGCCGAGGACGAGCGGCAGCACCTGCTGCCAAGGCTGACGCTGCTGCAGCGCCAGCTGGACGACGGCGACTTCGCCGCGGTCGGCAGCTTCCGCGAGCTGGAGCAGGCGCTGCTGGCGGCCGTGCCGGTCGAACAACTGCACGGCATCGGCGCCTCGATCGAGCGGCTGGACTTCGGCGCCGCCCGTCAGGTGCTGACCCGGGTGATCACCGAGCTGAGCGGCGACGGCGCCACCGCGCCCGCCCCGGTCGAAGCTCCGGCGCCAGTGCTCGCCCCGAGCGGCCCCCTCGCGGTTAGCCCGGCCCTGACCGCGCTGCTGGAACAACTCGCCGAACAGGACTTCGCCGCGCTGGCCGGCTTCGAGGCGCTGAAACCCGAGCTTGGCGCCCAGCTCGGTAGCAGCACCGTCGCCGAACTGAGCCACAGCCTGCAGACACTGGACTTCGACGGTGCTCTGCGCCGACTGCGCGAGCTGCTGGGGTGAGTTGAGCGCAGAGCCCGTACCGCTCGACAATCCGGCGATGATGAAAAATCCTGCCACTGCCGAATCCTGGAAGTGCATTCCCTTCACCGAGGGAATTTCACTGACCTATGCCGCCACTTTCAATCAGGTGGAGTTTGCACAAATCTGTCGGGGCTTGGTCCCTCTGGGGATGGAAGACAAATGGTTCATCTATCATCAGGCCCCGTTTCTTTACCTCCACCGGTCGTGGACGGGCAAGCCGTATTACCGGCTATGTTTGGACGAAACGTCCGAAGGTGGTCGCGTCACCGAAGCGCTGTGGGCCCGGGAGTTTGCGGATGGGAAGGATGCGGATCTCGTGTATCAGGTCCGTCTGCTGGATTTTCTGGTGTCGAATCTCCTACTCGGGCTCGGCAAGCCCTTCCCGCTCCCAGAGGGCCACGTCGACGAGATGCCGGGCGTTTATCAGCATCATCTTTGCGGTACTGGCTATCCCGAGGTGACCGTTCCGACAGGGATCAGGCGGTCCAAGCCGTGGTGGAAGTTCTGGTGACGGACCGCACTCGGGAAAAGTCTGGTAAATACATGGTAGAGCGGGATTCTTCGGGTTGTTCCGACCAAGGCCAATGAAAACGTCTACCTCATGTGAGGGATCATGAAAAATCTGTTGCTCGCGTTCCTGTTGCTGGTGATGGCGTCCGTTGCGCAAGGACAAGCGCACACGCCGCAGCAGGTCGTCGATGACTTCTACCAGGCGTACTTCGAGAGGATCCATCAGCAGCAGAAGCTCGTGGATCTGGAAATCGGTTATTCAAGCGCCTTTGCCGCATTGATCGTGCGCAACGCCACGGTATGCGAGGCGCATGGTGAGGGGCCCTGCGGCTGGGGCAGCTACGGTGACGAGCATTTTCAGGGTGCGCAGGAGTACGAAAGTCGTTTGAGTCTGGAGCGGGCGGGTTATCGTTCCGAGGTGCTGGACGTGGGCGCGGTACGGGTCAGATTCAACATCTACCCGTCGATCAAGAATGCGCATGGGTTTTATGAGGTCGACATGACCTATCAGATGATTCTGGAAGACGGCGAATGGCGGGTCGATGATATTCGCTATCGAGGCGGCCACACCGCGCGTGGGCGGATCAAGGCGGAAATCGAATCGTTGTTGGCCAATTAGCCGTGACGGGTGCCGAGCGTCGTCCTGCAGGTCGGCCTCGAATTGCGGTCATGGTCGGGTTCGCGGTGCGAACCCGACCTACAGGCCTCACCCCACCCGAAACCGCACGATCCGCATCCGCACCGGACTGTCGATCTCCGCCAGGGTCCGCTGCATGACGGCCAGCGCGGCGTCGTGGGGATAGCCGCCGGAGCCGGCGCCGAGGACCGGGAAGGCGAGGCTGTCGTCGCCGGCGGCGGTGGCCAGCGCGACGGCGTTGCGGACGCTGTCGGCGATCGAGCGTTCGGAGGCGCGCCAGAGCAGGTTGATGGCGGCGACGTGGAGGATGGCGCGGAAGGGCAGGCGACCCGGGCCGGTGCGGACGGCGCCGCCGAGCGGGATCGGGCCGTGTCGGGCGACTTCGATGAAGGGCCGGATGCCGCCGCGGCGTTTGATCGCGCCGGAGACGCCCTGCGGCAACAGCAGCCACCACGGGATCACGTTGCGGTTCCACGCGTTGACGATCACGCTCACGGGCTGATCGAGCAGGTCGCCGTCGACGAGTTCAGGGGTCATGGTCGGGCTGCCAGTTGGGCGCCGAGCCGGCGGGCGAGGCCGCCGCGGCGTTGGGTGGTGCGGCCGATGGCACCGCCGAGCACGGCGGCATCGGCCCAGAATTCCAGCCGCTGACGGGCGCGGGTGGCGCCGGTGTAGATCAGCTGGCGGCTGAGGATGCGGTGCTCGGCGTCGGGCGGCAGCAGC
>Ga0075154_10002469_pt1 | contig 12088 bp, 10 predicted proteins | sample JI71714BDNA_FD_70965 | JGI IMG/M metagenome (GOLD analysis project Ga0075154, IMG submission 70965) | Wastewater effluent complex algal communities from Wisconsin, to seasonally profile nutrient transformation and Carbon sequestration -... | ecosystem: Engineered > WWTP > Effluent > Algae... | reverse complement strand
GCCGAGCATGATGCCGGCTTCGATGATGATGGATACGGCGCCAACCAATGTCGCATGCGGATTGACCAGATGGATCAATCCGAATACGCAGGCGGAAATCAGCAGTGCAATCCAGCTACCAAGGGATTCTTCCATGATCCGGAACAGGATGCCGCGAAAAATGATTTCTTCTACCACACCCGAGCTAAGTGCCATCACCATCGGTGCGAATATCACGGTCCAGGCATTGGTACCTTCCACCTGGTAAACGCCGAGAGCAAACAAAATGGCAATGGTGATCGAAAACAACAAGGCGCCTATCGCCAAGCCACTGGCCAGTTCTTTCCATGCACCTTTCAATCCGAGTTCGCTAACCGGGCGTCGCTCGATCAACCGTACAAAGGCGTAATAGCAAAGCAAGGCCATCGTAATGCCGACTAACGTGATCGGAAGTGTTTTAGAAAGCAAAGGCAGAAACTTGTGGACAATCGTTGACAGCAAGACCGATGGCAGGATGATAAAAGTCAGTGCCAGCAGAATGCGAGTCAACGGGAAGCGCAGAATGCGCATGCCGAGTCCCGGCTTGCTGGCCGTTAGTGAATTCATGGAAGTTCCCCGGAAATATTATTCGGCGAGTATACCGAGGGATAATCCACGCCGGATGTAGCCGCAGTCATAGTGACTTTTGACAGGGAATTTACTGTGCCGCAAATAAAAACCGCCTGGTTTCCCAAGCGGTTTTTTTGATTATTTGCGTCCGCGGAGTCTAGCTGCGCGACGTCTTAGACGTGCTCGTTTCATTGTGATGGCCTTGCAGGGGTTTATGAGGGCCATATTCTCCCACACTAACGGTACATGGCCTGGTTTATTTCTCCCTCCATGGCCGAGAGCCTGTTGCTTGGCGGCATGTGATTATCTTGAACCGCCTTTTCCAGCGTCGATTTCAGCCCAAACGCGCAATAAATTGCCACCGAGTATCTTGCCGATGGCCTCGTCCTTGTAACCGCGTGCCTGCAAACCAGCGACCAGATTCGGATAATCGGCTACGGTTTTCAGCTTGTCAGGAAGGGCGCCACTCACACCATCAAAATCCGAGCCGAGTCCGACATGATCGATGCCGATGAGTTTTACGGCGTAGTCGATCTGGTCCAGTACCGCGTCTATTTTTGTCGGAGGTGTTGGATGGTTTGCATCCCATGCCTTGTCGAAGGCTTCTTCGTCTTCAAGCGGTTTGCCTGCCGCCTTTGCTTCGGCATTTCGTTTTGCCAAGGCGGCACTCTCGGTGAAATAGGTTTGCAGATCGGCAGCCGACTTGGGATTCACGAAGCCGACGCCGAACGTAATTTGCACGACGCCGCCTTTTTTCGCGATGGCTTTTGCGAGTTCATCGCTCAGATTGCGCTCGAAGCCCGGCGTGAAATGGCGAAAGCCGGAATGGCTCGCGATCACCGGTACGCGGCTCACACGTAACGCATCGATAACCGCTTCATCCGAAAGATGGGAAACATCCACCATGATGCCGAGCCGATTCATTTCCGCGACGACTTTTTCGCCGAACGGGCTCAGGCCGTTCCATTGATGGTTACGATCATAGGAAGAATCGCTGATGCGATTGCTGGCACTGTGTGCGAGCGTAATGTAGCGAACACCACGGGCATGGAATTTTTCCAGTTGCGAAAGATCGTCACCAATCGGTGCGCCGTTTTCCATGCCGTAAGCCAGCAATACATGGCCACCGGCTTGCAGGCGGGCTATGTCGTTTGGCGATGTCAGGATCGCGAATTTATCGGGATGGCGCTGGACCAATGCTTCGATCGCATCAATTTGCATGTTTGCCACTTGTCGTGCCTTGCCTTTCTTGTCTTCGCCCGGCGAGGTATAGATCGACATGAAGGCAACATCGAGACCACCCAGTCGGGCTTTCGGATAATCGAATTCCCGGTCGGTATCGATACCCAGATCACGCCATTCTTTCAATAATTCGGTCGGAGCATCGATATGGGTATCGACGATCACTGCGTCCTGAGCGAGTTGGTCTGCATCGGAAGCGAGTGTCTGGTTGGTTACCAAGAGGCTGCCGACAAGGAGGATGAAAAGTTTGTGCATACGTATTCCTGAAAGAGTTGCCGAGAATGATTGCTTGCCTAGGGTATTGCTGTTTCTTCTTCGGGTGATGCATCACGGCTCGCGGTCCGATTTCTGCCCGCGTGTTTGGCGCGATACAGCGCACGATCCGCCACTTCCAGCCATTCGCGCAAACCTGCCTCGTTGTCGGGTTGAGCGATACCGATGCTGATGGAACATTGCAGGTCGGGTGCGTAACTGAAACTAGAATTCTCCACCGCCATGCGAATTTTTTCCGCGATTGCTTCGGCTTCGTGCAATTGCACGGGTAACACGACCGCAAACTCGTCGCCACCGAGTCTACCTGCATGACTGTTGGCTGGCAGATAGCCTTGCATCAACTCGGCAATGCCACGCAATACGTCATCGCCAACGGCATGCCCATGACAATCATTGATGTCCTTGAATTGGTCGACATCGAGCAGCATCACCGTGACATGACTACCCGTGGCGCGATGTTGCTGCAAAATATTTTCTGCAAGCGTTTGCCAATGCCCGCGACTGCCCAGTCCCGTCAATGTATCGATCCGGCTGAGTTCTTCGAGTTTCAAATTCTGCCGTTGCACCTTGCGTACAAGCTGGTAGCTGCTGATGCTGACGGCGATGGTATGGATAATCAGAATGGGCATTGTTGCCAGCAAGACGGTCATGCTCGTGTTTGGCTGGAATGCAAAACCGGTCAACAGGCCGCCTCCGAGTAATGCCAGAAACATGCCGGGCAGGGAGCGCAGCCACAAGCCACGAACGCCGGTATTAATCTTGTCCGACATCACGACAGCCAGCAGCACGGCCGAGGGCAAGGCATTGAAATGCATCAAAGGCACCCAGCTGCCGGCAATAAACGAATCGAATACGAAATTTTGTAGTTCCCTGCGCAAGGGATCGTGACTGCGACGAGCCAGAAAATAAGCCAGATGCGGCCAGAGCAAACACGTGAAGACCATCCAGACCCAATGGAGTGTCGAGGATTGCAGTTCCCACATGACCGAGCTGACGGAAAGTCCGGCCAAGCCCATGCCCAGAACCCGCAAGCCATAGGTACGCTGCGGCAAGTTCTTGAGTCTGTTTGTCTGGTCGCTGCTGCTTGCTGCGGTCATGCCATCGTCCCCCACGATGAGGAGGACATCATAACGGATAGCGCGTGAAGGCGAGTCCGCTGGCAAATCCCTGGTAAAGCTGCGGACTTACTGGCGCTTCATCCACCACAAAAAGACAATCAATAGCAGCAATACCACGCCACCGATTTTCAGGAGCAGGCCGCCACGTGTTTGCTGGCCGGGCAGGGCGCTCCGGTCGTAGTCACCGTAGATAAGGCGGGCCCGAACCGCCTGCGGGTCGAGATGGGATGGCGCCTTGTCGAGCGAGAGCGATACATTCACCAAGGTGTCGTCCGGGAAATCATAGGTATGCGATTCCCGCGCTACCCATACCGCCTTGGGTGTACCGCCGATATTGATGGCACTTTCGCCCATGAAGGCTGTGCGGATACCGATCACGCTTTGATTGATCGGAATGCCGCAAGGGGTACCGGATTCCGGACACTCCACACTGATTTCAATCAGTGCTTCGCCATCTTCGTCATCAGGGCGGGTGGCGGCATAGTCGACGACCAGCGTGACCGGGCCCTTGGATTTATGGTTGGTAAATGAAGCCAAAGCGAGATTGCCCCAAGCATCGCGCTTGTTCTGCATTTCCTCACCCACCCAGGTCTTGTCGTCGATGACTTCCAGCGGTTTGGCGGGATCATTGCTTTCCAGCACCATCGGAAAGCCATTTGAATCTGCCAGCGCGCTCGTGGGCAGTGACAGCATGAATGCAAAAAGGGAAGCAGGAAGCAAGGTAGACGATATTTTGATCATGGCGAATGTATTCGGCTGTAATGAAGAGATTGGGAAAGATTGGCTTATTCGACGACACGCCAGCCATCAGGACCATCAAACACCATGATGTCGGCATCCAGCATTTCGGGTGTTTCCTTGACGGGCGGATAGCTCACCATCAAGGTGACCTTGCAGGTATAGGCATAGTTGTCGCCGGAGCAGGCATGCTTGGTCAAGCTATGCAGTTTGAGATTGAATTGAATGTCGCGGAATGCGCCGGCATTTCCCATGTTGATCTTGATGCCGCCACGATCATTGGCATGTTCCAGCTGGTCTTCCAATGCCGAAAAAAGCTCACTCTGGCTGGGTTCACCCCCACGGATATGACAGCCAGTGCTCAGCAACGGCGCCACCAGCAGGCAAGCAATCAAGAAAATCCGCATCATGTTCAGCCCTGTAATTTCTGCGAATACTAGCAAACTCCCGCAGTGCTAAAATAGCCGCCATCCTCCGAAAACTGTTCCTGCATGTCCCTTCGCATAAACGACATCAAATTGCCGCTCGATCATAGTGACGCCGATTTACGCGCTGCGGTGCTTGAAACACTGGGGATTGCCGCGAACGATTTGCTGGAAGTCAGTGTTTACAAGCGTGCCTACGATGCACGTAAAAAGTCGGCCATCAGCCTTATCTACAATCTGGATGTGATGCTGGTCGAGAAAGCTGAAAAAACGGTACTGGCGAAATTTTCAGGCTCGGGCAAAGTCATGCCGAGCCCCGATACCACATATAAATTTGTCGCCAAAGCCAATGCCGACTTTCCGACTGCAGAGCAGCAACGCCCGATCATCATCGGGTTTGGTCCTTGCGGCATTTTGACTGCATTGGTGCTTGCGCAGATGGGCCTGAAGCCCATCGTGCTGGAACGCGGCCAGAATGTCCGGATACGCACCCAGGACACCTGGGGCCTGTGGCGCAAAAGCACGTTGAATACCGAAAGCAATGTGCAGTTTGGCGAGGGAGGTGCAGGAACTTTCTCCGACGGCAAATTGTGGAGCCAGATCAAGGATCGCTTCCATTACGGTCGAAAAGTATTGACTGAATTTGTCAAAGCCGGTGCGCCGGAAGAAATCCTGTATGTCAGCAAACCGCATATCGGGACATTCAAACTGGTCACCATGGTCGAGAAAATTCGTGCCGAAATCATTTCGCTCGGTGGCGAGATCCGTTTCGGCCAGCGTGTCGAAAAAATCGAGATCGAAAACGGCGAGGCGACCGGAGTTACGCTCGCATCCGGTGAACGTCTGCATAGCCGTCATATCGTCCTGGCGATTGGCCACAGTGCCCGCGACACTTTCCAGATGTTGTTTGATAGCGGCGTCTATATCGAAGCCAAACCCTTTTCGATCGGTTTCCGGATCGAGCATCCGCAATCGGTGATTGATCAGGCACGTTTCGGCAGCTTCGCCGGCAATCCGATTCTCGGCGCTGCCGATTACAAGCTCGTCCATCATTGTAAAAACGGTCGCAGTGTTTACAGTTTCTGCATGTGCCCGGGCGGTACCGTGGTGGCTGCCACTTCGGAAGTCGGTCGCGTGGTTACCAATGGCATGAGCCAATATTCGCGCAACGAACGCAATGCCAATTCTGCCATCGTGGTCGGCATCGATCCGGAAACGGATTATCCCGGACATCCGCTGGCGGGCATCGATTTGCAAAGGGCTTTGGAAGAGCGTGCATACGAAGTCGGTGGAAAAAATTATGATGCACCGGCGCAATTGGTCGGCGACTTCCTGCGCGACAAGCCATCAAAGGAATTGGGTGCCGTCATTCCCTCGTATAAGCCCGGCATCAGGTTATGCAATCTGACCGAAGTATTGCCGCCGTTTGCGATTGCGGCGATTCGGGAAGCCATTCCCGAGTTCAACAAACAGATACAGGGTTTTTCGATGAACGATGCCGTGCTCACTGCTGTCGAGACACGAACTTCCTCGCCAATTTGCATCAAGCGCGATAGTGTTTCCCTGCAAAGCACCAATACGAAAGGTCTGTATCCCGGCGGTGAAGGTGCGGGCTATGCCGGTGGAATTTTGTCGGCAGCCGTTGACGGAATTAAAATTGCGGAAGCGGTGGCGAAGGATTTATTAAAGATCTAAACAGTAAATCCTGCCAGTCATCAACTCGCTTGACCGCCGAGTGCATCGAGTTTCTTTATCCACTTGGCAACGCCTTTTTCACCCAGCCTGTCCACCAGGCCAATCATTGTTTTATGTATTGGTGCAATTCCTATAAAGCCCAGAATGTTAAGCTCGAGAGACCTCACGCTATGTGCACCAAAATACCAGCGATAAACTAGTGCCGGCATTCCCATGGTAACAACGATACGAGCAGAACGACCGGTGAGCCCTTTTATGCCAAAAGGATTTTTTCCTTCTTTCTTGAAAGCGAATCCGGGCCGTGCGATCTGTTCCAGAAAAGCTTTCAGTATCGCGGGCATGTCTCCCAGCCAGAGCGGAAAAAAGAAGACGATATGTTCGGCCCATGCGATATCTGCCTGGGCCTGTGCCAGCGATTCCGGCAACACGCCATGTTCCCAGTCTTTCTGGTTTTGAAGGATCGGAAAATCAAGTTTTGCTACCAATACAACCCGAATTTCATGGCCGGCTCGATGCGCGGCTTTAGAATATGCGTCAGCGAGGGCATGCCCGAGATGGGTTGTCGCTGGATCAGGATGTCCCTGAATTATCAGAACGCGTTTCTTCGCCATGACGGGATCTCGATTTGTATCGAGGCTGATGATGACATGGAGGCAAGCAGCACGATTTGATGCGAATTAAATTCACGAAAGGCCGTAAAGGCTTCAGATTGGTGCGCCCGGCGGCACAACAGGAAGCGGACGCAGCTTGATCGAGCTGGGGTCTGAAAGATAGCGCAGGATATAACGAGCTGCCTCCCGTTGATTTGCTTCTTTCGATTTTTCCAGTTGCATGGCTAATGTCCTCAGCGATGTATTCCATTGTGCTGCAACGGCAGGATGAAGTTCACCGCTATCGAGCGTCAGCAGCGCGGCATCCAGTAATACCCAGTTCCTTGTTGCGAGAATCAGCTCATCCTGCTTGTTCCCGCCACCTTCCGTCCACGATTGTCCCACGATTGCGTTGAATAGTTCGGTTGTGGATGGAATGCCTGGATCACGTTCGTTTTGCCATGCGAGACGATTGAGCCTGGATGAATCGAAGGCAAACTGGGCGATCAATGCACTCGCGCTTCCGGTTGCCTGAAGCGGGTCGAATACAGGCGACATTCGGGTACCAAAGAATTCTGGGCTCCTTGAAAATTCATTGGATGGTGCCGTCATCACATGCAGCACCGAACCGGGAATAGAGAGTGTTTCGAGCGCGAGCATCTGTCTAGTCGCAGCCAGGGCCTCGCGCTGCCTTTCGCCTTTGACTGCAATAGTATCTCCCGAAGTATCGCCGACAAGACCGTATTGGTAAGTCGAGCCGCCAATCAATCGAATGACCGCTTCTGCCTGATAACGATGTAATAAATAGATTGGCACCAGCCGGCGCTCGGCATCACCGAGTTGACGGTCCGGCGGCAATGCGCCATCAGCAAAAGCATCAAGCGCGATACTGCGGACACGCAACAATTGCCGAAGCCCATCGATGGCATCCCCCGGGATATCCCAAAGTACGCCTGCCTGGTGTGCGTCGCCCGGTGCGCGCGCATCGGCATCGGAGACATAGGAATAACCGGCTGCGGCAATATCGGCGCGTAATTTTGCCAACGCTGCAGATTCATCCGATTTGCTGGACACTCCATAGGCATGGGCGACAATGAATTTATCCCATTCTCCGACGCCGTTGCCGTAAGGCTGTTCTAGTCGCGGCCTTCCGTCGCTCCCAAGTCCTACAACTGGGTGCGGGTAGTCCATTACTGAACCGTTGCCTGTGCGGCTGGCGGCAAAGTTATGGGCAAAACCCAGTGCATGTCCCACTTCATGTGCGGCCAATTGGCGTAAGCGTTGCAATGCCATCGCTTCGGCTTCTTTTTGCAAACGGGGATCAGCTCCTTTGCGGTAAGGTGCTAGCAGGCCTTCTGCAATCAGTAAATCCTGGCGTACGCGTTGTGAACCCAGATTCACGTAACCTTTGATGATTTCACCGGTGCGTGGGTCAATCAGGCCGCCGCCATAAGACCAGCCACGCGTGGCACGATGCGTCCAGGTGATAGTGTTAAAGCGAATATCGCTCATTTCCATGCCGGGTGGCGCCAGTTCAGTACGGAAACCGTCAATGAAACCGGCGGCTTCGAACGCCTCCGTCCACCAATTGGCACCTTCCAGCAGCGCAGTTCTGATTGGCTCCGGCGTTCCTCTATCCAGATAAAATACGATGGGTTTTATCACTGTGCTTTTCACGGCCTCAGGATTTGTTTTTTCCAGTCTGAAACGTGCCTGTAGCCGAACATCGAGATTGTTGCCAATGGACTGCGCAAAATCGAAGTGTCCGATGCTAAAACCCCCCGACGCAGGATGATAGGCGCGTGCTGTAAATCCAGAGCCGGGCAAACGGATGAAGCTCAGTCTTTGTTTTACCGTGAGGACTTTCGGGTCTGCGGCAATCTGCTGGACATACTTTCCTTCACCGGTACCTGTGAAAGTGAGCAGTGAAATAAATTCGGCATTATTGCTAAAACTTCTGGATTCTCCGGCAAGCACGGCGCTTCTTGCCGTTTCTAGCGAGTAATTGCCTTGTTTGGTAAGTCGCAGGCGATCGGCGACTCCGACAAAATCCGTCAATAATAGGCTGTTGATATTGATCAAAATGGCGTTCGGCGTGGATGGATTGCTGCCAATTTCACCGGCCCATAAAACCGATTCGGCAAATGCATCCGTGGCGGCCTTGGCTTCATCGGCATCATTGGAATTGGCGACAAAGCGCGTATTGAGTTGTACGAGCAGGGCGCGTTTGCCAATGCGACGGAATTCAACCAAGAGTGGCTCGTTGTTCTGCGCACGATCAAGGCCAATATCGTTTGAACCCAGTGCGTTTTCAAGCGTGGCAACCATCAGAAAAGGCTTGTCGAATGAGGAAATATCCAGCGTTACACTGCCGCTCGCCTTGTCCGTCTGGATATTCGCGTATAGATTTTTTTTCGGGGCTGCGGTTTGCCCGGGCTTTGTTTCCAGTGCCGGGAGATTGAAGCTGCAGGCCGTGGCGAAGACAAGAAAACATAGGGTGACGGGGCGCATGTTGACCTTCCTGTGGTGTAACGCTAGCAGAGGTCAAGCATAATCGATTCGCTGCATTTGCGGATATCGACGTGCTTCGTTGCAGACTAGGCCGGCTGCATGCGGATTACAGGCCTGAAAGCGACATTGGTCTCATCACTCATCAACTGACACTCGCCGTCCTGGATCATCGCAGTGAGTCGCATTCCGCGTTGCAGAAGTTTGGTGGCTGCTTCGACCGAAGCGCCATCCAGATCGATGACGGTGAGATTCTTCAAGCGCGCCAACGAGGCTGAGTTCTTGCTCCACCAGATATCGGAAGCATTGCCGTTGTAGGTCACGATGACGACCTGCTGTGCCCGGCCGCAGGCTTTGCGAATCCGGGATTCATCCGGTTGGCCGAGATCAACCCATTGTTCGATATCACCGGTGTAATCGCGACGCCACAAATCCGGATCATCGTCACTGCTCAACCCGCGTCCGAATTCCAGGCGTTCTTCTGCCAGCAGTGCAAAGCTGATCAGCCTCGCCATCAATCGCAGATCGGTTTCCGATGGATGTTGTGCAAGTGTCAGATTGTGCAGGGCATAGTAATGGCGATCCATGTCGCTGACTTGCAGCTCGGCTTTGTAAACGGTTGCTTTGGGTGCCATCGAGAAAGCCTGATCTGTTGCGGGACAAGCATCCATTGTACCCGCTCAGAACATCAATCCTTCGCCCATGAGAAAGCCGGCTTGCGCCGGCTTTCCTGTTTCTTCGGGCGGGGAATCAGAATACCCAAACGTAGGCCGCACCATAAACAATGGGGTCGATATTCACGGTACCAATATCACTGCCGTTCAATTTGGCTTTGGTATCGATATCCATCTTGCGCACATCCACGCGAATGAAATGATTGTCGCCTACTGCAAAATCAAGACCAGCATGGGCTGCCAGGCCCCAGGAATTACCCAGTTCAAGCTGACTGCCTGAAATCGGGCCTTTTTCATTAATACCGAAGAAAGTCGTGTAGTTAATGCCGAGACCCACAAACGGCGATACTTTTTCGCCCTTGAAATGGTATTGCAGCGAGAATGTCGGTGGCAGATGTTTCACGGTAGCTGCTTCTGCACCGTTCAATTTGACCGTATGTTCGAACGGCCATGCCGCGAGTACTTCGACACCCCATTGATCGGCAACGAAATATTCGCCGGTAAAGGTCAGACTTAGATCGGACCCGACATCCGTATTGATCGCGCCACCAGCCAAGGTGCCGTTGTTCGAGCCGGGGTTTACCTGATGGGCGCCGACGCCAATCGCCCAGTCGCCTTTTTCATAGGCAAATGCGGGAGCCGCAGCGAATACCAGAGCGGCGACCAGAGTGTTGCGTAAAATGGAATGACTCATTGACGTTCTCCTTTATTGAAAATCCATGGAGAAAGCTTAATCAAGGCAGAAATGGCTAGGTTTGATCTGGATCAAATGCTTTTGCCTGTTTCGCCGGAAAGGCCGACATGAAAGCCTGTGCTGCGCTTTTTTGTTTCACTCCGATCTGGAGGCCGGGTCATGCAGGACATCGAATTACGCGACACCGTAAAGAAAACAATTCATGTGAATACCGGACATTTTTGCTTGCCAAATGACGATGGTCAATGTTGTTATGTGACTTCAGGATCTGAAAACAGATACAAAGGAAATTTCGCCATGAATAACATCGAGCCTGCAAATCCCTATCAGTCGCCTCAAGCTTCGGTATACCTGACACCGCAGCCTGCACGGGATCACGAGCTCGTCTCCGGATGGCGCAGGCTCGGAACTCATCTCGTTGACATCATCGGGTTCTACATAGTGTTTTTCCTGTTGGTGATGGTGGTCGTCATCACGCTCGGCGAAGGATGGCTTGATCTGATGGATGGTATTGCCGGCAATCTGATTGCGTTGGCCACCATGATGGTTTACTACATTGGCTTTGAAACGGCCTTTGCCAGAACCCCCGGGAAATTTGTTTTCGGCACTATCGTCGTGGATGAAAACGGCAATAAGCCGACGTTGGGCCAGTTCATCGGTAGAAGCTTTGCACGTTTGATCCCGTTTGAAGCTTTGTCCTGCATAGGTTCGCGTTCACGTGGCTGGCACGACAGCCTTTCCAAGACTTATGTTGTAAAAGCCGCTTAGTCCGCTGCTGCCCGGAGGGCTGGACTGGCGAAGCCACCAGCTGGTACCCGGCCTGGAATTTGCTAAGCTAAGCCATGCGCCTGTTACTGCAATTTCATGCGGTAAATTCTGCACTGTTGCCTGCGGTGGCATCGGCCTCGTCCGCCGGAAGTGCACGCCATTCATCCACCATACTCGAGCTGCAAACCCGGATTGATACACTTGAGTGGCAGGTCATTACTTTGGGCCTGGTATTGTTTTTCCTGCTTGCCTTGCTCGGACTGCATCAGTTCTACAAAAAGCGCCGTTTGCACATTTTGTCGATGACCGATCAATTGACGAAGCTGCCGAATCGCAAACACATTCTCACTTTTCTTGGTGATCAGGCAAAGTATTCGTACGAGGAAGGTCAGCCGATCAGCGTGATCATGTTCGATATTGATCATTTCAAGCGTGTCAATGACAGTCATGGTCATGATGGTGGCGATATGGCACTGAAAGCCGTGGCCAATATCGCGAATCAGGCATTGCGTCGTGGGGACAGGGTAGGGCGTATCGGTGGCGAGGAATTTCTCGTTATCCTGCCCGGAAGCGATCATCGTTCTGCCATGGAAATAGCCGAGCGAATCCGCCGTTCGGTGGAGACGACCGAGTTCAGCGGCCAGCTTGCCGGCCTGCGCATGACGATCAGCCTCGGTGTGAGTGAATGGAAGGCAGGTGTTGAAAGCGTTGATACGTTCGTAAAACGTGCCGGACTGGCATTGGCGGAAGCGAGCAATTCCGGTTGCAACAAGGT
>Ga0075154_10002468_pt1 | contig 12089 bp, 8 predicted proteins | sample JI71714BDNA_FD_70965 | JGI IMG/M metagenome (GOLD analysis project Ga0075154, IMG submission 70965) | Wastewater effluent complex algal communities from Wisconsin, to seasonally profile nutrient transformation and Carbon sequestration -... | ecosystem: Engineered > WWTP > Effluent > Algae... | reverse complement strand
TTAGCCTTGATTTGTGTGGCAATTTCGATATTTTGGGTCAATACTTTTTGTTGATTTTTGAGCGAAACGATATTATAGTAGGTAGCATTGACACTTTCGTAGAGTGTCTTTTCATTCAATAGATTTTGACTTTCCGTCAATTCTTGATTGATTTTAGCTGATTTTATTTGAGAGATCGCAGATAGATTGAAGATATCAAACTGAGGCTGCAGCGATAGCAAAGCATTGTATTGTTGTCCAAAAGTCACTTCTCTAAAAGTGCCAGCCGGACCACCAAATATCTCCGCAGGAATGAAGTTGTTTTGCAATCTTGTATTGTCCAGCATGCTAAAACCAACAGGCAACCGTGGATTGATGACATTGCCGATAGCAGTCTTTCTTGCCAATTCTGCCAGTTCTGACTGAATCGCAGCATTCTTAAATATGGTGTTGCTTTGCTTGACATCTTTCCATACTTCTTCTAGAGATGTATAATTTTTCACATCTTGTGACACTCCAAAGTTTAGGACACTAAATATAAAAACAAAAACCGTGAAGGATTTATAAAGATAAGTTTTACACATCATACTATGATTTAGCGTTTTGAGATATTTACCCATCCTAAATCCTTCTCACGCAAAGCGTGACAGGCTCTTAAAAAGGAAGGACTTTTTGAATCCCAATTAAAAAATAAATCTTGAAAATTTAGCATTTTGTTATCAATTGCCATTATTCGTATTTTTGAGATACCAATGTAAAAAAGTCTTCGATCATTTGATTGCCTTCTTTGTCCAGGTCAAAAGAAAATTTGAGTGTTTTCCACTTAAACATGGTCAGCCTGAATCCACCCATAAGGAAATGGATTAACGATTCTTGAGGCAGCACAGGTTGGATCTTCCCATGAGTAATACATTCACTGACCAGTTCATTGATGATTTGTATTTTGTACAAAAACATCTTGATGATTTGATTGCGGATACTTTCACTTTCATCAATGAGTCCATCAGAAAGTACCACCATGACAAAATGTGGGTTATCCTTAAAATATCGAAACTGCGAATCAAATATCTGAACCAATTTAGTCTTAGCATCTGCTTCTTGGGCGAGTATGGGTTCGAATCTTTCCTGAATATTTTGATACAAATACTCCAACATGAGCACGAGAATATCATCTTTACTTTTAAAGTGGCGATAGAGCGCACTCTCCACAAAACCCATGTCCGCTGCCAATGTCTTGACCGTTAGACCTGATAGTCCGTTGCCAGCAAGTCGTTTTCCAGCAGCCTGAATGATTTCTAATTGTCGATCTGTGATGTTCATAAAGTATCATGTGAGTGAATATTCACACACATACATAACGTACTTGTATATAAAAAGTTCTAAATCTTGAAATAATTTTTAAAGCAATAGCAGATTTTTATAATATCTTTACAAAATAATTTAATTTTAGTCCAAAAATTGTACAGCATGTTATCTGACCATAAAACAGTCAATAAGACCATATTAATAATAAGCTTTCTTATACTTTACATCAATGTTACTACATCACAGTTTTCGCATTCACCTTGGAGATTAAATGGTGTTTATCACAATAATAATATCTTGAATGACAGTGTGGCAAGAATTTATCAAAACGAACTCCTGGGCTTAATACATATTAATGGAGATACCCTATTAAAGCCAAAGTTTAAAAGTATAAAACAGCAGGATCACGGCTTATACGTAACATTTTTAGGCAGTGATGAAATAGGAGTTCTTAATAGTCAATGTCAAGAAATGTTAAAAACAAAGCACTCTGCTATTTCGATACACAAACATGGTATACAGGGAGTTATAGGAGATAGAGTCATATATTATGATTTTGATGGTAATGAAAAACAAGACTCTTTTTACAATACATATTATGTAGCTTCTGAAGAAAATGGTTTAATTGTAGTTTCATCAGATTTGAAAAAATACGGCGTAATGACAGATAGTAGTAAAACATGGGTGTTACAGCCTAACTATCATACTATCGACATTTCTAATCCTAACTTTATCCTTACAAATAATAAGAATGACTATCAGATTTTTAATCCCCAAGGTGTAGCTTTACATAAAAAATCAAATCAAAGGATATTTATCTGGGGAAATTATTTTGTTATAACTGCCCCGGAAAATGCCCCAAATCTTATTTATGATAAGCATGGTAATTCTTTTGACAAATTGCGTAAACTTTATGGTAAAGTTTATTGCGATGACTTATTGTATAATTTCATTGGAAACTACAGGTACCTTTATGACAAAGAGTTAAACCTTATTCTTGAAGGAGAAAAAGCCTTGAAGATTTATGAAAAGCCCTTGGGACATCAGAATAAAAAATACCATCTTTCTGAAAAGGATCAAAAAGTGGCATTGCATATTGACTACAAAAAAGTTACACCATTTAAATATTCAAAATTAGAGACATCAGATTCTCTCATCATAGGCGTACATTCAGCTGGCATCGATATTCTGGACAATACAGGAAAAGTGATATCAGAATTCAAACCCAATATTTCTTTCATTTCAGGAGCAAAAGTTTTTCAGGTTCCAACCGTTTCTAAAGATTCTGCGTACTTTTTTGATAAAAATCAATTCTTAAAGATTCCATCATGCGATGAGCTTATTTATCATTATAGTTTGATCGCAACACGATTGGGAAAAAAATGGAATATACTTGATTTAAAAGGAAACTTATTGGTTACGGATGCAGAATCTGTTGATTTTGGTATCCCTAATGCAAATGGATTTATCTACACAAAAAACAAATTTAAAGGATGGTATTCGACCAAAGGGACTTTACTCCCTGAATACGAGCAAATTTTAATCTATAAAAACGGCTTATTTTCAGCTTTGAAAAATAATGCATGGAAACTCTTCGATAAAGGTGGTACTGCATTTTCAGACATCAACTTTGACAAAATAGTTGAATATGATTATGGATTGGTATGCAATACCACTGACAAGACATTTCTATTGCCAAAAAATAAAAGAGAATTTGTAAGCTTTCAGGATTTTAAAAATGTGAGTAAATTGTTTTTTACTGGAAAAAAAGATCATAAATGGGCAATCTATAATGCTGACATAACACCTATGAATAACAAATCCTACGAAAATATTCTGATAAATAGGCAAATCATAAAATCTGATGATGAATATTTTGTTTTGAATTTCAGCACAGATAAAATCAGATACTATGATTATGATACGATGTATTACATTTCGGATATTTTGATTGGCAAAAAAAATGAGACTACTACCATTTTCACTATGAATGGCAACTCAAAAAGTTATGTTTGTGATAGTATAAAGTTAGTAAAGTCTTATGCTGCTATTTATAAAGATGGCAAACTTACCATTATGGATTATTATAATGAAAATCCAGATATTAAAGATTTGGACAAGTTGATATATGCAGATCATCCTCAAAGAGAAGAAATTGTTATCGTTAAAAAAACTGATTTATATGAGGTATATAGCTTAGGAAAGAAAATATTGTCATTGCATGATCCTGATATTAAAGTAGAAATCAGGAATTCCATAATTAGTTACTCTCTAAATGGTAAGAAATATTTATACGACATCAGTAAAGACAGTAGCTATGAAAAAAAATACGACCTTTACAAAACTGCTTTTTCAGGGTTTTATATTGTAGAGAATAATTTTAAATCCGGTCTTGTGGACAATAATCACAAAGAAATAATTCCCTGTAAATACGGTGAATATTTCAGTATCATAAATAATGAATACATTGAAGTAAGAGATACATTTAAAAGTGCAGTTTATGATATGGATGGAAGACTTTGCATTCCGCTAGACAATTATGATGGTAAATTCACTGCAAATAAAAATTATATTTTCGCTAAACAAAATAATTATTATGGCTACTATGACATCAAAGCAAAAAAATGGCATCCATCATCAAAGTATCAGGATATCAAAGATTGTAATATAAGGATAGAAGGAATAGGTGATATTTTCATTTTTCAGGAAAAAGGTAAATATGGCTTGATGAATGATCAATGTAATGTAGTTTTAAGTCCAGAATATGAAAGCATACAGCTGAGTGTAGATAAGTTCCTTTTATCAAGAAAAGATAAAAAATCCGTCATATCTTTACTTAAAAATATGAAAAAAACACCTGAATACAACGAAATCCTTTCCATATCTTTAGAAAATTTTTGGGCAGGTGTTAATGAAAATACCTTTGACCTTTATTTCAATGATGAGTTCATACAGAGTTTTTCGGGTTACCAACCCAATTTTTTATCCCATGAATATCTCAGTTATAAAAAGGGCAACACAAAAAATGATGATATCTATGAAATTTTCAACTTAAAAGATAAAAAATTATTTTATTCCGGAAAGCAAAATATAGCTAGAATTCTTAATAAGGATAGATTAATAGCAGAAGAAAATTTTTATTATAGACTGATTGATGTTGATAATAAGAATTTGTTTGACCAACCAATACAAGATTATAAAACCATAAAAAACAACATGTTGTGGATAAGAGCCGATGGAAAACAAGGTGTCATAGACTACAATGGAAAAATTGTTATTGAGCCAAAATATGAGGAAGACTTTTCCGAAAAGATTTATAGTTTTGAGAAATTTTTGGCCCTCAAAAATAATCAAAAGATAGACATTTATGATAAGAGTTTAACATTAATAAAATCCTTAGATTATGACTACATAGGGGCTTTTAGTCATAATGTAGCTCCTATTCGTAAAGGAAGTCAATGGGGATTTATCGATACTTCTTGGAATATAGTCATACCTTTATTATATGATTATTGTCAAAGTTTTTATAGCCCACCGGTTACTTTTGTATATAAAGATAAAAAGTTGGAATTTATTGATCCCCAAGGTAAGCCAACAGTAAATCCCAAAAATTTATCTGTTGTCTTAAATGAAATGCTTGGTCAAATTGTTTCCAGTGGCAATTACAACAAGGAAAATTACGATAAAATAGTTTGCGAAGAGTACTATATTAAAATATCAGATAAGCTTATTTTTAAAGATAACGAAACAGGCAAATTCGGCTTCATGAATCCGTTTTATGATATCACTTTACCTGCTAAATATGACGAGATAAAACGAATTGAAACTGATTTTAAATATTGTTTTGGATTTAAAGTAAACGAAAAATGGGGCATTTTGGATGCTAACGGTTCTGTCCTTTCTGAACCTATTTTTGACAGATTGGAATATGATTTCTCATCAAAAAAGTTAAAAGTAAGTAAAGATAGCCATAGCTCAATTATTGATTTTCCTGAGAAATAGTCTTATGTTACCAATAGGCAAGTTTTCCATAAAAAATGCGATGTTTTAGTGTTGTTGGGTTATCAGTTTTGAATAAAGCTATATATGATATCCACCCAGCCAAAATAAATGTATTTTCATTTTTATGTAAATCCTTTTGCAGATAAAAAAATACTTTTTATCGTATTTTTTGTTTTAAAAAAGTACGGATTATATAAAACATTAATTCAATTTATAAAATAAATCTACTTTTGTGATATTAAAGCAAAACTAAATGCGAATAGGCGTCAATGCGAGATTACTTCTCAGTGATAAAATGGAAGGAATGCCCAGATACATTTACGAAACTACTAAGCAAATGGCCCTATCCCATCCTGATGACAGATTTATTCTTTTCTTTGACCGAAAAATAAAGGTAGATTTTGGTTTTCCTCCCAACGTTGAGTCCGTGATTGTACCATGGCATGCCCGACACCCGATTTTATGGTATTGGTGGTTTGAAATGATGATACCCTTATACTTGTGGTGGTACAAGATAGATGTTTTCTATTCCGGAGATGGATATATGAGTTTACGTACCCATACGCCAACGCTTATGGTGATTCATGATTTGGCTTATGTTCACTATCCAGAACAAATACAAGCCTCATCACTTTGGCATTACACCAGGTTTGTACCCAAATACCTTAAGCAAGCAGCAGCTTTAGTCACAGTTTCACACTTTGTAAAACAAGATATCCACGACCAATTTGATATACCTTTAGCCAAGATAAAGGTAGCGGGCAATGCTGTTGATATGATACCAAAGATCGATAGTACCTTCAATGCTGCTCAGGTACAAACTACCATCCAAGAAAAACCGTACTTCCTTTACATAGGAGCCTTACATCCCAGAAAAAACATATTAAACCTGATCCAGGGTTTTTTAATATTCAATCAGGAAAAGCGTTTCAATTTAGTCTTGGCAGGCCGTATGGCGTGGAAAACTGATGAAATTCAAACTCAAATACTAGAAAACCCTAATATAATTTATTTGGGCATGGTGTCTGAAAATGAAAAATATTCCCTAATAAAAAATGCAGTAGCCGTCACTTACGTTTCATTGTTTGAAGGTTTTGGCATACCCATTCTCGAAGCCATGCATGCAGGTACCGCAGTGATCACATCAGATGTTACATCTATGCCTGAAGTAGCGGGAGATGCTGCCTTAAAAGTAAACCCACACCAACCCCAAGATATTGCTAAAGCGATGGAGACATTGGCCAATGACGATGAACTGAGACATCAACTAGTCCTAAAAGGTCACCAGCGATGCAAAGCATATTCGTGGGAAGTCACTGGAAACATGATATATCAAGAATTGGTAAGGATAAAAGTATAAAACTACAAAAGAAAGTTTTGAAGCCTTTCAGGTATCTCATTTTGAATACAAGATTGATATTCTTCGAAGGCACATGCTAAATATTGAGTACTATCTGCTCCTTGCTTTTTGAGCCACCATCTTTGAGTTTGATTATTCTTTACAAAGATGAGCTCATCAGACTCGTTGGTATCTACAATAAACTCTGCAATGTCAGTATTATCAGCTGGATGGTCATTCATTCTTATATTTACTCCTTCTGACAAATACCAAAAAGCTTCAGCGACCAAATGTGCACTTTGCAAACTCAATTGACTGTCACTAAAAAAAATGGCATCTAAATCTGTACTGCTACCTAAATATCTGAAAATCTGACAGGCTTCTTCTGCATGCATGCCCGTTGGAAGACAATCCAAATTTTCAGGACAGTCAGATGACCTGAATACATTAGACTCAAAATGTAGCAGATTGCAATCTCTAAGCACCGGTTCGGTTAGATACCCATATGTCCTTATCTTGCCCAAACTCATAGAATTATGATGATAAGACTCTATTTCTAATATATCATCGTATTCACACAAATGCCTTTGGTATCCTATGTAATTTTGGCTTATACTTGTCCCATCAGCATTGATATAAGAAATCTGATTTGACAGGTGATATATATTTTTGGAGTGATTTACGGCATATTTACTTATCTGATCTATATCTATTCCTATAATAAATGGCAATACTCCCTTAGATTTCAAAAATAGAATGATTTGGTCTATGTGTTCATAGGTAGTCAAGGCACCACAATCGTAAATGCTGATATTCTTAAAATGGTTTTTGTACTTAGCAAAAGCTGATGAAATATCAGCCAAGCTACTTTTTTCAAAAACGATCAGTGCTACTCCTGGTTTTACAAAGTCCGACGCTTCCAAGTGACCAATATTGGAATAAGTAAAAAAATTATTTTGCTCACTACCATTACTAGGTACAAAATCAATAAACATGTTATATTATATTTTTTGCAAAGATATAAATATTACTAAAATAGTACTTTGTATTTTTACAATATCTAAATTTTAATATATTTTGTGGCCCAATTTTTGCAATATACTATTTAAGGAGCATAAAATTTTTAAAGAGATCACTCTTGTTTATGTGACATTGTGCATCAGTTGACGTCTTTAGAATCAGTAATATTTTTGTAGATTTATTCTTGGTCTCTTCATTGGGCAGAAAAAATTTAGATTTTTTGTAGCATAATCTAGATTTTCATATTAATATAAAATTGATAATAAAATATTATATTTGTAGCCATTTGATTTGATAGTGAAGAACAAGTTATCAATTTTATTAATATTAAAATAAAAGCATAATTTTCAAATTATTAATAATAAAAAGTTCATTTATAGCTCATTATGAGTTATCTTTGTTATAAAATTAGTAAATTCAGTAAATTTTTTTCCTATGACAATCAAGTTTAAACATTTTTATCTAGCCTTGTTATTTGTTGCATTCAATTCGTTTGCACAAGACACTATTGCACCTATAAAAGGCATAACCGATGAAATGACCGTTAACGCGGAGCAAAATAAAAGTTGGCGAATGGGTAAGTCTTCTTATTCAGCAAAACCAAAAAATGCCTGGGAATTAGGCGTTCACTTAGGACATTTGTTCATTGACGGAGATGTGGACAACAGAAAACCAGGTGGCTATGGATTTGGATTACACCTTAGAAAGGCTATTCATTATGTTTTTTCTGTAAGAGCAGATTTCATGTATGGCCAATCAAGAGGTATTGATCCACAAGGTTGGACCACTCCAAACTTCGGTGGCGGTCTTGTAGAATCAGGAAGTACAGGGAATTTCCAAGGTTATACTCCATATTCGACATTAGCTGAAGGTTGGAATCCAAGTTACAAAACTACACAAGGATACCTAGCTATGCAGGGTGTAGTTAATATTGGTAACCTTTTATTCCACAAAGACAGAAACAAATGGAATTGGTACACCGCTATTGGAGTAGGTTTGTCATCTCACAAGGCTGAATTGGACCTTTTGGATGCATCAGGAAGACCATATACAGGTCTTGCAACCATCAGAGGTACGGGAGATAAATTCAATACTAGAGCAGGTAGAAAAGAAATCATTGATGATTTGGACGCTAAATATGATGGTAAATATGAGACTGCTGGTTTCAAGAAAGCAGGTATTTTCAGACTTGGGGATGAAACAAATGTACATGTAGTATTCACCGCATCTATGGGTATCAGCAGAAAAATCAACAAGAGAATTAACATAGGCCTAGAGCATCAAGTAATTTTATCTGACAATGATTATTTGGATGGTATCAAGTTTAGATCTGCAGTTGACCAAACCAATAATAACGATATTTCGCATTATACAAACATTAGAGTAGGTATCAATTTAGGCAACTTTGATAAAGTTACTGAGCCTTTATACTGGCTAAATCCGCTTGAAGCACAGATGAATGATATCGCTGCATTGAAACAACGCCCTGTTTTTGACCTTACGGATACAGATAGTGACGGTGTAATTGATATGTTAGATCAAGAAAAAGATACACCTGCCGGAGCACCTGTAGATACAAGAGGTATAGCCTTAGATAGTGATGGAGATGGATTATCAGATTATAAAGATAAAGAGCCGTATTCTCCTGCAGGAGTACCTGTAAATAGTGATGGTGTAGCAGACGTAAAATGTTGTATCAATATGGATGATGTAAATAAAGCAATCGATATGAAAGCTGGTAAGTTTGCTAATACGGATTGTGGAAAATGGTTTTTACCAATGATTCATTTTGATGCTGACAAAGCGACAGTGAAACCAGAGTATTATGGACATATTCACCACATAGCTCACGTGATGAAAATGTGCCCTGATTTATGCATCACCGTACAAGGAAATACAGATGTAAACAGCAAAAATAAATATGCAGAAAGTCTGGCTTACACTAGAGCTGAAAATGTGGCCAACTACTTAGTATCTCAATATGGCATAGACAGAAGCAGAATAAAAGTAATGTATGGTACCGAAGCAAGTCCCGTATTCAGCAACTCAAGCAAAGAAAGTTATATGAACAGAAGAGTTGAAGTGAGAGTATGTGCACCTACTGACGCTGAAATGACAAAACCAGTAGGCCCATCTATAAAATCTAACAACAAAAATGAAGGTACATCAAGAAGTACTAAATTCATAGGAAATAAAAATTCAGGATTCTACAACATCTGTGATTTTCAATAAAAAAGAGCTGGATAAACATCCGGCTCTTTTTTTTTGTAAAAAAATGTTGCTAAATACTTTATCCAATCACTCGAATATAAAAAATATAATACACTGAGAAGATTACTTAATCATAAAACAAGGAACACCTGAGTAAAATAATGCATTAACATCTTCTAATTAATTTTTAAAATTGTGAAAAAAATATAAAAAAAAGCTTTATTATTTATTCTAAAGTTATACCTTTGCACCACTTTAAATGAAAGTACATTGAAATGCGGGTGTGGTGAAATTGGTAGACACGCCAGACTTAGGATCTGGTGCCGCGAGGCTTGGGGGTTCGAGTCCCTCCACCCGCACACTTTTGTGCATTATATTAACTACCCTTCTTTAGATTTATTTATTGTAAAGCAGTGTGTTTTGAACAGGTTTTTTTATTTTCTCACATGTACCACTTCTGAGTTATTTAAAAATAGAATGTTCTTAATCAAATCTACATTAAAATACACAGCAGATCAATTTTTCATATTTATTTCATTAAATCTTTATAATATTTTCTATGCAAATCGTTAGAAAGGATGCTGACGCATTAAACATTACTCTAGAATTGACTTTGGAACCTTCAGATTATGCTCAAAAATTTGAGAGTGAGCTGAAAAAATATAAAAATACTGCACAGATGAAGGGCTTCCGCAAAGGAATGACCCCTATGTCAGTAATAAAAAAAATGTATGGCAAGTCTATCTTATCTGACGTTGTTAATGATACCCTTCAAAACAAATTGTTTGGTTACATCGATGAGCAAAAACTAAACTATCTGGGCCAACCGCTTCCCAACAGAGAAGATAATTTTGTCTTTAATCTTGATGTCAATAATCTTCAGGAATATAAATTTAGTTTCGACCTTGGACTAGCACCTGACTTTACTGTAAAAGGTGTCAGTAGTTCGGATAAATACACATATTATGATGTATCGATTGGAGATAAACTCATAGATGATGAGTTGAATGCCATGAGAAGAAGATATGGAAAAAGAGTTGAAGCTACTGATACCATCCAAAATATGGATATGGTAAAAATGGATGCCGTAGAGATGGACGGCGATACTGAAAAAGAAAATGGTTGGAAAACTGACGTTTCAGTTCTCGTGGATATCATCAAGGATGAAGACGTGAAGAAAGAAATACTAACTAAAAAAGTTGGTGATACCATCATTTTCGATGTGTATAAACTGGAAGATAAAGATAAAGCTCATGTAGATAAGTATATACTGAAAAAAGGTGAAGAAGATTCTGAAAACGGCTCTATTTTTAAAGGTACGATTACTGAAGTATCTAGAGTAGAACCTGCAGACCTTAACGAAGAGTTTTTCCAAATTTTTGGCGATGAAAGCGTAACAGATGAGGAAAGCGTGAGAGCTTATCTAGGTAAGGATATTAAATCATACTATGATAATCAAGCAATGCAGTTTATGTATCGAGAGATTATGGACGCTTTGATGGATAATAACAACATTGACCTTCCGGAGACATTTTTGAAAAAATACCTTAAGGAGACCAATGAAAATATATCTGACGAAGTATTGGAAGCAGAATTTGACGCTTTTGCAAAAAATATGAAGTGGTCTCTTCAAAAATCTAAACTTGCCTCTGAATATGGCATCGAAGTACAAGAAGAAGATCTTAAGAGACACTTTACCAATTCCGTTTTCTCTTATATGAGAAACTACGGCAATATGGATTATTCGTTCATAACCCAAACAGTGGATAGGCTTATGAAAGATAAAGAACAGGTGAATAAAGCATATGAAGAGATACTTGCTGATCGCATTTTTGTCAAAATTGGAGAAATAGTAAATAGAGATATTATAGAAATTTCACAAGAAGATTTTGTAGAAAAAGTAAAGCAACTCAACGAGCGAGTTAACAATTTGTAATTTTCTTTGTTAATGTTATAATGTTTCTTTTTTGGAGACAGTTATATTCAGAAATTGAATGCGAAAGATTTAATAAGTTTTTCGCATTTGGTTTTTAATGACATTAAATTAACCTTAAACAAAAGATTTTTACATGTATTCACAAGATGAATTTAAGAAATTTGCTGTAGGCCACATGGGTATGAGCAGCATGCACTTAGAAAAATATATGAACACTTCGGTTCCTGACATCAATGGTTTTACACCTCAGGTCATCGAAGAAAGACAAATGAATATCGTAGGTATGGATGTTTTTTC
>Ga0075154_10002467_pt1 | contig 12089 bp, 11 predicted proteins | sample JI71714BDNA_FD_70965 | JGI IMG/M metagenome (GOLD analysis project Ga0075154, IMG submission 70965) | Wastewater effluent complex algal communities from Wisconsin, to seasonally profile nutrient transformation and Carbon sequestration -... | ecosystem: Engineered > WWTP > Effluent > Algae... | reverse complement strand
GTTGTTCGGCACCCTTGTTATGTGTTTGGGCGAATTTTTTAAAGTAACCTTTTTCGGCTTTCTCTAAAGATTTAATCAGCTTAAACAGGTCATCAGGTTTTTTCATACCGTAGTATATTAGTTAAAGGTAATGTTTTTGAAGCATCGGTGTTAGAGAATGGCTCACTGCTTAGAATGACAATTTATTAACGTCCCGCAAAAAATCGCTTAAGCGGTTATTGGATTGATTGGTTTTGGCCTAAACGTTTCAACTCGGATAATTGATTATGTGCGCAAATATATTTCCACAGCATTGTAACCTTGATTAAAATTTGGCTGTTGTTAGAGTTGTACTTTAGAGTAATGAATTATTTTATTCCTTTAGAGGCAGAAGGGGTTTACCACATTTTTAATCATGCAAATGGTTGGGATGATTTTTATTACGACGCCAATAATTGCGCCTACTTTTTAAAGAAATTGAGATTTCATTTATGGCCTGTTATTGACATTTATGCGTATAATTTGTTGCCTAACCATTTTCATTTGATAGTTCGTGTTAAATCGGAAACCGAAATAATTGTTGGGAGTAGACAATGGTGCCGTTTTCGAAGGATTCCGTTTAAAAAATTAAGTCCCAATCAACAATTCAGCAATTTCTTTAATGGATATACAAAAGCCATGAATAAGGTTTATCGCCGACAAGGAAGTTTATTTAAGAAAAATTACAAAAGAGTTTTAATAGAAGATGACGACCATTTACGTCACGCAATAGCTTATGTGCATACAAATGCAGAGAAGCATAATCTCATTCAGGATTTTAGAAATTGGGAATTTAGTTCTTACCCCAAAATAATTTGTGATAAACCCACTTATTTATTAAGAGGCGAAGTAATATCACTTTATGGAGGTTTTAACAACTTCAAAATCTACCATAAAAACTTTCTTTATAACAGAAATGTGGCTACGTTTAAGTATGACAATTTTACAGGGTGGTAAATTGGGTAAAAAATTGATTTGATTTTTTGACTAATTCAGATTTGGTAGGCAAGTAAGCGGTTAGAAATCTAAAACCTTCCGGGTTTAAACCTGGAAGGTTTAGACCTGGAAGGTTTTAGAGACCCTGCCAAAATTACAGGCGCAGAAAACAGCAAAAAACACCCACCTCATTTCTTCCTCCCAGCCTTCTTCAAAGCCTCATTTAACAGATACTCTATTTGACCATTTACACTGCGGAAATCATCGGCAGCCCATTGCTCCAACGACTTCAATATTTCGGGTGAAATACGAAGTATAAAGGCCTGACGGTCTTTACCTGTTTGTTTTTTTTCCTCCTTCGCCATTAGCGTTTTTCTTTATTAGGTATATATGTTTTGAAGGCCTTCATCATCATTTCTGTATTTGCAGCAGTGAATCCAATTTTTCGCCCACTGGCTAACGTAATTTCAAAAATGTTTTTTCCATTCATGACAAACCCGGTTTTTTTTAAAATCGGATCGGTGCTATAACCAATTCTACCATAATCCATTATCATCTTCAGTTTGCGATATTCCCATGTTGAAATGCTGCTATGTTCAATTTCCAGGTTTTTTCTAAATAAAGAAAAAAAACTTATGGTAATCCTATAGGCATCAATCGAAACTGTTAAAGTGGTCCTGAAAAATATAAAATAAATCAACGTAATTACTCCGGCCATAGCTGCACTTCCTATGTAAATCGGTTTTAAATCACCTTTTTGCTGTGCAATTTGATAAGCAGCAAAAAATAAACCGGCTACGCAAATAAATACAGCGGTAATAAAAATTGTTATTGCAAAACGATTATTTATTTTCTGTTCTTCTGTATACATAATGTAAAAATAAATTGCAGCGAATAGTTTTTATTCGCTGCAACACATTAATTAATGATATAAGGTTCCTGCATTTACTACCGGACTCGCGGCTTTGTCTGAACACAATACCACCAGTAAATTACTTACCATAGCTGCCTTCTTTTCTTCATCCAATTCAACTATACCTTCTGCTGATAATTTATGTAATGCCAGCTGCACCATACCTACAGCTCCTTCTACAATTTTAGTTCTTGCCGCTACTACCGCACTGGCTTGCTGACGCTGTAACATTGCTCCGGCAATTTCTTCAGAATATGCGAGATGTGTTATTCTTGCTTCAATTACCTGCACACCTGCTAAACTTAATCTGTCTTTCAATTCACCCATCAACATTTCGTTAATGTGGTCGCCACCACCTCGCAAGGTAATTTCTTTTGATTCATCATCACCAAAATGGTCGTAAGAAAATGTGCCGGCTAAATGACGCACTGCTGTGTCCGATTGTAATTTTACATACATCTCGTAATTCTCCACCTCAAATTTTGCTTTAGCAGTATCTGTTACCTGCCAAACAATTACGGTTCCAATTATGATCGGATTTCCCAATTTGTCGTTTACTTTAATCTTATCGCCTTCTAATGTGCGCGCTTTTAAAGAAACTTTCGCTTTGGTGTAAAAAGGATTCGCCCAATAAAACCCATTGTCGCGAACCGTTCCAACATATTTTCCAAACATGACTAATACTTTTGAGTCGTTCGGATTAACAATAAAAAATCCAATTAACACAAAAAACAGTGGAACGAAAAATAAAGAAAAAGCCGGATGTTTGGTTGCCATTAAAAAGCCTGCGCCTACCATCATGAGTAAGAACACAAACAACATAAAATACCCTGAATTAGGTTTAATGATTTTGTCGGTTATCATAGTTTTAATTTTTTTGACTGATTTTAAAATGATATCACAAAGATATCATAACAGACGACACAAAACCATAGAATATTTTACATTTAATACAATTTTAACATTTAGCGGCGCAACTCGAACTCGTCGCGGTCGTCGAGGAAAGGTAGGTTTTCTCTTACTCTGGTAAGGTTTTCAGCAGACAATGTGTATTGTAAAACGGCTTCTTCGCCAACTATTTCGGCCTGCCGTTCTCCCATTGGGTTGATAATAGCGGAGTGCCCCGAGTGCATAACCCCATTGCCATCTTCGCCAACCCTGTTAACCCCTGCCACATAACACTGGTTCTCAATAGCACGCGCAATAAGTAGCTGCTGCCAGGCATATACCCTCCGGTCGGGCCAATTGGCTACATAAATCAATAAATCGTAAGGATGAGCGCCAAGCTCGGTAAATGGTGGCGATTGCCGACTCCAAACCGGGAAACGCAAGTCATAACAAATAAGCGGCAATATTTTCCACTCATTCACTTCCGGAAATATTTTTCTGTTGCCCGGCGTATAGTGTTTTTCTTCACCGGCTAATGAAAACAAATGGCGCTTATCGTAATAATTGAGTTCGCCATCTGGCTGCATCCAAATTAAACGGTTAAAATATTTACCATCATCCTCAATTATCAAACTACCTGTAATTACTGCTTGTTTTTTTTCGGCCTGACTACGCATCCAATTTACACTTTTACCTTCCATGAAATCGGCAAAACTTTTCGATTGCATGGTAAATCCTGTGGTAAACATTTCAGGTAAAATAATTAAATCGGTTGTCGTTATTTTTTCAAACAACTTTTCAAAATGCGATAAATTGCCGGATGTATTTTCCCACAATAAATTTGCCTGTACTAATGTTACATTTAAATCCTGCATAATATTTCAGCGGCTTTTTGTAAAGTTTCATCTTGTTTGGCAAAACAAAATCGCAATATTTTTTCGTTGGAACCTTGTCGGTAAAAAGGTGATAAAGGAATTGCGGCGACCTTGTGTTGTATACAAAGTTCTTCTGCAAAAGCCATGTCGGGTAAATTACTTATTTCAGAATAATCGGCTAGTTGAAAATAAGTGCCGGATGCAGGTTTAATTTTAAACCGCGATTTTTTTAATAAGTTATTAAATAAATTCCTTTTGTTTTCATAAAAAGTATGCACATGAAGATATTCATTGGGGTCTTGCATAAATTCTGCCAATGCATACTGAATCGGTGTATTAACCGAAAACACTTCAAACTGATGTACACTTCTGAATTCTTTGGTGATATATTCCGGTGCAAGTACATAACCAATTTTCCATCCGGTATTGTGATATGTTTTACCAAATGAATATACAATTATACTTTTTTCCCTTAAGTTGGGATAATATAAAATACTTTCATGTCGCTTATTATCAAAAATAATATGCTCATATACTTCATCACTCAAAATAAAAATATCCTTGCCTTCGACAATTTTTTCCAGTTGAATAATATCTTGTTTACTTAATGCTGCTCCGGTAGGATTATGTGGTGTGTTAATCAAAATCATCCTGGTGCGTTGGGACACATTTTTTTTCACCATTTCCCAATCAATACTATAGTCCGGCGCGTGCAGGGCAACTGGCACCGGAACCCCGCCACTCAGGCGTATTGCAGGTGCGTAGCTATCATAAGCGGGTTCAAAAATAATTACTTCTTCTCCTTCTCTGATAATTGCAGTTATAGCCGTGTAAATAGCCTGAGTTGCTCCGGCGGTAATTGTTATTTCGCTGTCGGGCGAATAATTACTTCCGTAAATAGTAAAAACTTTTTCAGCAATTCGTTCTCTCAAACTTAAAACACCCGGCATTGGTGCATATTGATTAAATCCTCTGCGCATTGCTGCATATACATTCTCAATTAATCGAACGGAAGAAGGAAAGTCGGGAAATCCCTGCGCTAAATTTATTGCCCCATGCTGATTGGCCAGCGCGGTCATTTTTGCAAAAATACTAATGCCAGAATTGGGTAGTTTCGATTTTATTTGCATGCCGGGAATAACTTATTTACTTCACACCTGTAAACGTTATTTACAGGAACCATAATATTTGCACCAATTAAAAATATTATTGTAGATGCATTACATCTGTCAGCTCAAAAACAAAAATACAGGTGATTATAAAAACTCATCCAATTCTTTCCGCTTAATATCAGCAGTAATATCTTTTATTTCCTGTTCTTTATCTTTTTTGCAAATGAGTAAAACATCTTCGCTATCTACTACAATATAATCATCTAAACCCTGTATCACCACAAGTTTATTGTCAGGCGTCATTATCATATTATTGGCGGCATCGTAAATCATAACATTGTCACCTTTTACAGCATTGCCATAATAATCTTTATTATAATTATCCCATAAACTTGCCCAAGTTCCTAAATCGCTCCAGCCAAAAGCGGCAGGAATAACAAAAACATTATCAGCACGTTCCATTATGGCATAATCAATCGATATGCTGGGACAAATACTATATGCTTTTTCGAGCATACGTTTTTCATCTTTGGTATTAAATACTTTTCGCGCAGCCCAAAACGCCTGATGAATATCTTGTTGAAAATGATCAAAGGCCGACATAATACTTTTTACATTCCAGATAAAAATTCCGGAATTCCATAAAAAGTCGCCACTTTTAATAAAGGTTCTTGCTAATTCGTAATCAGGTTTTTCGGTAAAGGTTTTTACCTTATGTATATCGCGGTGAACGGTGCCTTCTTCAAACTGAATATAACCGTAGCCGGTATCGGGACGAGTAGGTTTAATGCCAAGGGTAACTAATACATCATTTTTTTGAGTGTATTCCAACGCTTCTAAAACGACATATAAAAATTTGTCGGGATTTAGCATAATGTGGTCGCTCGGGGCAATCACAATATTAGCATCCGGGTCCATACTTGCAATTTTGTGACAAGCATAAGCTATACACGGAGCCGTATTTTTTCGCATCGGTTCTGCCAAAATCCTCGAAGCATCAACTTCCGGCAATTGCTCGTTAATTAATGGGATATATTGTTCATTTGTTACGATGAAAATGTTATCTTTGTCAGCTATTTTTAAAAACCTGTTGTAGGTAGTTTGAATTAGGGTTTCGCCGGTGTTGAGAATATCTAAAAACTGTTTAGGTTTTTTTACTCTGCTTTCAGGCCAAAACCTGCTTCCAATACCTCCGGCCATTATAGCCACATAAACTTTACTCATTGAAGCGGATGATAAATTTCTACTAAGAGAACTGTTTTATAAAATTTTATTATATTTAGAAGACGATTCTAATGTCGGAAAAGTTTACGGCACAATTTTATTTTGCCACGGCTTTACGACGCAAATATACCTTAAAAGACATTGAAAAAAACAAATTGAGAGATGGAAGTATCTAATATGACAGTGAAGGAAGCCTTGCAGGAGTTTTTTGGTTTCGACTCGTTTAAAGGAAATCAGGAGCAAATAATTGAAAGTTTGTTAAAAGGACAGGACACCTTCGTAATCATGCCAACCGGAGGAGGAAAGTCGCTGTGTTACCAGTTGCCCGCAATGATGTTGGAAGGAACGGCAATTATAGTTTCACCACTTATCGCTTTAATGAAAAACCAGGTCGATCTGGTTAGAGGATATAGCAGTAACAACGATATCGCTCACTTTTTAAACTCTTCCCTGAACAGGCAGCAGATTAAAAAAGTAAAGCAGGACATTACAGAAGGACGCACTAAAATGTTATACGTCGCGCCTGAAACCCTGCGTAAAGAGGAAAATATCGAATTTTTTAAGGGCATTAAAGTTTCTTTTGTAGGTGTAGATGAGGCACACTGTATTTCAGAATGGGGTCACGACTTCCGTCCTGAATATCGTCAGATTCATACCATGATTGAAACTATCAACGACGATATTCCAATCATCGCCCTTACTGCTACGGCCACTCCAAAGGTGCAGAGCGATATAAAAAAGAACCTCGGTCTCGAAAACCCGAATGTGTTCATGTCGAGCTTCAACAGGCCAAACCTCTATTACGAAATACGCCCAAAACGAAGCAGAGAGTTCGCTATCAAACAGATAGTGAAGTATATAAAAGAAAACCCAAGAAAATCAGGGATTGTATATTGTCTTAACCGTAAATCCACCGAAGATATTGCTAAAGTGCTGAATATCAACGGAATACGCGCTGGAGCGTACCATGCTGGAATGGATGCTCAAACACGTCCTGAAGTGCAGGATAAGTTTTTGATGGAAGATTATCAGGTTATTGTGGCAACCATCGCCTTTGGAATGGGTATCGATAAGCCGGATGTGCGTTTTGTGATTCACTTCGACATTCCTAAATCAATCGAAAATTACTACCAGGAAACAGGTAGAGCCGGTCGCGATGGCCTGGAAGGCAAATGTATTGCTTTCTATAGCTATAAAGACATCGAAAAGCTGGAGAAATTCATGCGTGATAAACCGCTTTCGGAGCGCGAAATGGGTGCTCAGTTGTTAGCTGAAACTGCTGCTTATGCCGAGGCTAGTGTTTGCCGTCGCCGATTCCTGTTATTTTATTTTGGAGAAGAATATGACCGCGATAATTGCGGATGCTGCGACAACTGTTTGAAGCCTAAAGAAAAAATTGAAGGTAGAGACTATGTTCAAAATGCACTTCGTGTTGTAGATTTTGTGAAAGAAAATCATCATATTCCTTATTTGGTAGATTTACTTACCGGTAAAAAAACAACCGAAAACCAAAATTATAATCACGACAAAATCGAATTATTTGGTGTTGGTAAAGAAAAAGATGAACATTTCTGGAATTCTATTTTGCGCCAATGTTTATTAAATGAATTTATTTTAAAAGATATCGAACAATACGGTGTAATTAAACTCACCGAAAAAGGTCGCGAGTTTATTAAAAAGCCGAAGTCGGTGATGATTTCATTAAATCACGATTTCGAAGCAGATACCAGTGATGTTGACATGGAAAACAATGCCAGCAAAAGTGTATTGGACCCGGTGTTGATGGATATGCTTACCAAGCTGCGCGATAAAATTGCAAAAGATGCTAAAATGCCACCTTATGTAATTTATTCCGAAAATTCACTTGAGGAAATGGCAACCATGTATCCAACTACTATGGATGAAATTGTAAAAATTTCCGGAGTAAGCAAAGGTAAAGCAGATAAATACGGTAAACAGTTTATTGATTTAATTGCACAATATGTAGAAGAAAACGAAATCGAAAAACCTTCTGAGTTCGTTATGAAACAGGTTGTCAATAAATCGGCACATAAAGTAAAAATTATTCAGTTTATCGATAAAAAAATGCCGTTACCTGATATTGCAAAAAATATCGGATTAAATTTCCCGGATTTTATTGATGAAATTGAAACCATTGTTACTTCAGGTACCAAACTCAGTTTAAATTATTATCTCAACGATTTAATTGAGCAGGATTTACAGGAAGAAGTACACGATTATTTCCTCGAAATGGCTAGCCCCGATCTTAAAACCGCGTTTAACGATTTAAAAGATGAAGGCTTAAGTTTCGAAGAATTGCGTTTACTACATATTAAGTTTATGTCCGAAATGGCCAATTAATTATTATATAACTACTGATTTATAGAAGATTAGAAATAAGCGATGCAGGAACAACAAACATTTGAAATAAAGCTACCTCAGTTTGAGGGGCCATTCGATTTGCTGTTATTTTTTATTGAAAGAGATGAATTGGATATTCACGATATTCCGATTTCTACAATAACCAAAGATTTTCTCGACTATATACATTCAATGACGCAACTCAATATTGAAGTTGCCAGCGATTTTATTCTTGTTGCCGCAACCTTAATGCGCATTAAAGCAAAAATGTTGCTGCCTCGTAAAGAGTTGGATGAATTTGGCAACGAAATTGACCCTCGTAAAGAACTTGTTGACCGATTATTAGAATATAAACGTTACAAAGAAGTAATTACCGACCTCAGTACACTTGAAGAAGATCGTCAACTGAAAATACAGCGCGGAAATATTACACTTGAACATGATTTGCTGGCTAAAAAACACAGCAACGAAATGGAATTAAGCAGTATCAATTTGTTTGTACTGTTGAAAGTATTCCAAAAAGTAATGGACAGGTTTAATAACCAACCTACTGTAAAAGAACACGTAGTATTTTCTTACAATTACTCTATTGAGGAAGAAAGTTTTGGCGTTTACACCTATTGCAAGGGCAAAAAAAATGTGCCGTTTACAGAAGTATTTACATCTTGTAAAGACCGGTATCAGGCTGTATTCCGTTTCCTCAGCGTTTTAGACTTAATTGCACAGCAGAAACTGACACTATTAGTTGGTGAAGGACCAAATAATTTTTGGTTAACTTCGGATCAATAATACTTATTGGTGCACATCATTAATTGATTTATTTTTTAATAAACAATTAATTTTTTTGCCGCTTTAGTATTACCCGAAAGTAATTCAACAATATATATACCCGGTGTTAAGTGTGCAATGTTTATAGTTTGTAAAAATTGACTTGACGACTCACTTACTGTGTGATTTATTTGTAATACATTTCTACCTAAAACATCGGTAATAGTACATTTATCTACTTCTTCGAAAGCATAGGACGCAATTATAACTGTTTTATTTGCAGGATTGGGAAACAGTGAAAATTCAAATAACTCATCAATTGAACTAACTTCGGTTGGAAAATAAAAGGAAGAATCAATAATAATATTTTCATCACCTGGCACATAATCGGCTAAAGCCATAAAGGTCATCAACATTTCATCTTTAGTATAAGCACCTTCATAAACGGTAATAGGCGGATCATTTGGATTTTCAGGATTATCGCTAGTATTATCGTATACGGCTATTGCATGAAAACGTGCTCCACTTGGTATTTTCATTATTTTGGGCAGGGTATAAAAATATTGCCAGTGAAAATCCCATTCCGGAATATCAATTATCGGTACAGAATCACCGGCAATTGTTTCATACCATATGGTATAAGAACTGCCTAACATGTGCATATGAGGCATAAGTGCAATTAACGATTTGGCACCAACCATTGCACTGGATTGTTGCTTGAACGTAATAATACTATCTGCAGGAATAACTAATGGTTGCCCTAACGGATTATACAATGGAACACTTACAGAACATTTTCGAACAGCAGCCGTATCATCCACAAACGAAAAATTAATCCTCGTGCTATCAGTTAATCCTATATTATCAGGAGCATAATGAATTTGAACTACTAAATCGTAACCGGCGGCAATTTTAATTCCCCAGTTTTCAGGAAAATATAATGGGCCGCTACCGGGTGACCAACCACCAATGTAATCAATTAAATATGGCCAACCTGTTAATTCATTAAATCCGGCTAATGTATCCAATTGGTCTAATGAATCACTATAGTTGGTATTGTCTAAATAAATATCTACATGGTGCACTAAATTCCAGTTTCCCGGAATTATTTCCATAATATTAAAATATTTATCTGTCACAAATCCGGTTGGTATTACAAAATGCCGGTATTCATCGATATTATATTGTGTGGTATATGTGCCAATTGAAAAACTACTGCTTATTGTATCCAATACTGAAGTGCCATATTCAAAGGTTGGTGCCTCAACTAAAGTAGTATCACCAGCCTGTAAGCCATCAGCTATCCATTCTGCAATTTTAAATCGCTCCTCATCAGACAGCACTAATTCATGTGCAAAATGGGTATAGTTTTCATCAGCAGGCCAAGGAGGCATTTCTCCACTGTCTACTGATTCTTCAATTTCACCGGCTTTTAACTTCGCTTCTGTATAGGTGATTAGTGAAAAAGGTGCAATACCGTCTTGGCGATGACAACTCACACAATTTTCGAATAAAATAGGAGCTACATCTGCGCTCCAGGTAATTTGGGCGCCAGTATTCAAACTTAATATTGTGCAAATAAGTGACAAATGAAATTTCATACAGGATAAATATAATACACAAATTTGACGTTTTCGCCTGCATTAGCTAATATTAAATTTTTATTACTTTTCGACAAAGATGCATCCATTGTTTGATAATCAGATTGTTCTAACAGATGGGCAGTCTCAATAAGGAGATTTACAGTTTTTAACTAAAATCAAATTGTCAATGGCCGAACAACACGAGCATATCGACATACCTGAAAAAGAAATTAATAATCAATTTTCCTATAAGAGAATTGCTGTTATTATTTTACTTAGCCTTGCAATTTCTGCTTACCTGATTTATACCTCCTTTAATTTCGATGCCCTTCGCGCTATTCAATGGGATGCTGAATCGTTATTGTGGATAGGAGCCGGATTTATTTTTCTAGTTATTCGCCACTTGGGTTATATGTATCGTTTGCGATTAATTACCGATAAAAAATTATCCTGGCGACAATCATTTAATGTAATTTCTTTATGGGAGTTTTCTTCAGCTGTAACCCCTTCTACAGTTGGTGGAGCGGCGGTTGCCATTTATTTTATGAAAAAAGAAAAACTGAGCCTCGGAAAAAGTGCAGCAACCAGTATGTTGACGATTTTTCTCGACCAAATTTTTCTTGCTGTTTTTGGAATATTAATGTGGTTTGTTGTTGGCGGAAATAAAATGTTTGCATCAGATGCTAATTGTCGCAGCCAAAGTGACCTCCCGCTTATGAATATGTTTCATAATATGCAGGCCGTTTATTTTTTAGGATTTGGTATTTTTTTAATTGTTATAGCCGGGATAGCATACGGATTATTTGTAAATGCTTATGCATTTAAATCAATGTTGAATTCTATATTCAGTATGCGGTTTTTGAAAAAATGGCAACGAGATGCTGTTCAAACCGGTAACGATATTATACTTACATCTGAAGAACTCAAAACTAAAAATGTCAGCTTCTGGGCAAAATCATTTTTATCGACAACTATCACATGGGTTGCATTTTTTTCAATCCCTATTTGTATTATTCATGCATTTTTTGACCCGACATTCGCGGACTTACCTGTAATATTTAGTCGCATGTTTGCTATATGGATGCTGATGTTATTACCTATCTCACCCGGCGGCGCAGGTATTGCAGAATTAACTTTCAGTGCCATGATGTGCGATTTCACCGACCCTGCATTAGTAGCGACCTTGGCATTGCTGTGGCGCATCATTTCATTTTATCCGTATTTATTTACCGGTGTAATTATATTACCTCGCTGGATTAAAAAGGTTTATAGTAATTAATAATGCAGGATTTGCAACGAATTATTTCATTGCATTTACAGGTAGCAGTGGTCAACACGTGGGTTGACGGGTACATTGGTTTAAAATTAAATTTATAATATCCAATTGATGATCAACACATGGGTTGACGGT
>Ga0075154_10002466_pt1 | contig 12090 bp, 6 predicted proteins | sample JI71714BDNA_FD_70965 | JGI IMG/M metagenome (GOLD analysis project Ga0075154, IMG submission 70965) | Wastewater effluent complex algal communities from Wisconsin, to seasonally profile nutrient transformation and Carbon sequestration -... | ecosystem: Engineered > WWTP > Effluent > Algae... | reverse complement strand
TCTAATGTATAAAAATCTAAATAGTTTTCAAAACTACACAAACTTTTGTCATCCATTCATGTATTGCGACACCTCAACAATAGGACGCCCTGCAAGCTAAGAGAATAACTAGTATGGGAATACCGTACAAGACTAACAGGGCAAGTCACAGATATCACAGGAGTGCAAGATGACAACACAAAAACTGACTAATAAAACAACGATGGAGAGTATAATACCAATTTAAATATGTATCAAGATGGAGACTCTGACAACAATATAACCTTAAAAGAAGAGTCACTGCAAGATTTGTACAAAATGATAAACAACACAAATGCAGTACAAGAAATGAATACGGCACAACTAAACATGAATCCAGAACCATAGAGGGATTACCTTAATCAACAGAGGAAGACCCACCAAACGTAGCAACTAACCATACCTACAAACTAAGACCCAGACCCGCAAAAGAAAACAATGTACAGTATGGTGCATACTGAACAACAATCAAATATAAAAATTGCTAAACCCCATGCCCATGTACTAAGGACTCAAATGAGCATAAAAGGGCATAAGAAAATTCGGGGATAAAGGAAATTGCATGCTATTAATAGAACTTAACTAACTGCACAAACTACAAGTGCTACTTCCAAAGAAGAAAGAGGACATGTCTTAAGAGGAAAGGAAAAAGGTATTTAGGTAATTAGTGTTCCTAAAACTTTATGGAAGCATTAAGGCCAGAGGCTGCGAATGGAATATCACAAAGGGAATACACTACCAAAGTAGAGACAAGCTTGACCAAATCATTAGAGGCAATAATGATGACTTGTGCCATTGACGCGAAAGAAGGAAGGTATTTAGCAGTAACTGACACTCCCGCGCTCTTTACATGAAAATATGGAGCAAGGCATGCACATGTTATTGGAGGGCACTATAGCAGAACTAATCATGAGATTGGTTTGGAAATATGTAAGGCAAAAAATACGCACAGCAAGCCAATGTTGTATGTGAAGCTAAAGAACTCACTCTATGGCACATTACAGGTAGCACTATTATTCTGGCAGCTACTGTCCAAGAAATTAACAGTCTGGGGTTTTAAACTAAATGAATATGACCCCTGCGTATCCAACTAGACAATTAATGGCAAGAAATGTACAATAATATGGCATGTGGATGATCTGAAAATACCACATGTGGACAAGAATGTAATGGAGTGGATAATATAAGACCTAAACAAGAAAATTGGAAAAGAAAGCCCACTAACAACCACATGTAGAAAAGAACTAGAATATCTTGGTATGACCCTGCACTACACTGTAATAGAGAAAGTCGAAATATTGATTCATGAAAACATTGAAAAGATGCTGATGAAATTGCCATTGGAAATGACTGAGACATCAAAGACACCAGCTGCATTTCATCTATTTAACGTAAACTCACAGGCAAAGAAACTACTCAAGGAGAAATGCTCAGCAATTTCACCATCTGGTAGCAAAACTTCTGTACCAATGCAGACATACATGACACAATATCCAAATGCCGGTTGAATTCTTATGCACCAGAGTGCAGACACCAGACAAATACAACTATTAAAAACTCACAAAGGTAATGCAGTACTTATGTAGCAATCATGACCTTACACTCACAAGAGTACCAGGCAACCCAAGATGTTGGGCTGACAGTTTGTACACAGTGCACCTGGATATGAAAAGCCACCCCAGAATCTTGATGAGACTAGGGTAGGGTGCTAAATACACAGCATCATCCTAACAAAAACTAAATACAAAAAGTTCAACAGAAGCAGAATTTGAGGCTATCAATGATGCAATTGTGAGAGTACTCTGCACCAATCTGTTAATCTACAGTCAAAAACGGGTGGTTGTCATGTAGTTTAATAATTAAAGAATTACAAGCTAGTTCACCATGTTACATAAAATTGATTGAAGTCTCATCTTTCCATTTTCCGTTTTTGTGTGTTGTTTTTTCAATTTCAACTTGTGTACATTTAGTTATTTCTCAATATTCTGTCTTGATTCAGCGCCATTCTTGAGCTGCTGCTTATTTTGTTGTCTTTATGTTTGTGTTACCATTTTTTCTTTTCCTAACACAGTCTCCTGTGCTTGGCATTGATCTTTTTGGTGTCGGGCAGGTTCAGTATGGTGCTCCGAATTTTTCTGAATACTAGGGGCTTTGTAAAGAATTCCCCAGCATGTTTGTAGTAGGACAGCAAGCTACCTTTATCTTGCCTTCTTTGTTTTGTCAGCTACGAAGAAGTACTGTACATTGATATGACATGTCCTTTTGAGCTTAATGCCCTGCCATTCTCCGCTAGTAGTATGGTACTTTTATTCTTTTGGTATATTGTTGTGATGGGTACATGCTGACCCTGTGCTGCCAGAAAATGTCTGGTCTGCACTTGTCCCATAGTATCATCCACAGCCACTAGTTCAGCCTATGTGGAGCTCTTTGTATTTAGTTTTTGCATTTTCCTGTGTGACTTTTCATGGCTGGGTGGACAGTGCACGAGCTGTCTACCCACCACTTTGGGTCGTCATTTGGTTCAATTGTTGAAGTTAGTTTCTTTGTGTTTCTCATATATTGAATCGCTCATGTGAGTTTCTTGTAGTCACCGACATCAGGGTCTTTTACTCTTTATATAGGAATTCTACTGCTGTTTGTATGTCTTGTCTTGTACATTTGCTTAGATAAAGCAATTTTGTGACCAGGAGATCGAATAAATACCTTCATTCCTCACTTAATTTATTGAATTCTGGATTTGTGTGAAATAGGTGATTGGATGTGGGAGTTGTTGCCATACCTATTTCTGCCGGCGATTCTTTTAATAGCTTGTTAATATAGTCATACATGATGAATTTTACATTTCGAAGTTGCCAGTGGTCAATTTTTATGCTTAGATATTCAAGGACTTCTCCACGACATGTTGGGCTTTCTTTCCCAAATCGTTAGTATGTCCTCTACTACATCTTTGTTTACATATGATATCTTTAAGTTGTCAACATGCCATATGATTGTACATTGTTTGCTGATAATATCTTTGTTGGTTACACATTTGTCATATGGGTTGAGTGTAAACCCCCACTCCTGTAGTGTCTCTGATAGTAGTTTCCAGAACAGTAGTGCCACTTGGAGCATCCCATGTAGGGCATTCTCTGCCACTCCTGTGCTTTGTTCTGGTACATTATTGTTTGTCATGTCATCTTATTTGTTCAATCCTGTAATTGCCTGAGTGTCATCCTCAACGCCCATTTCTTCTATATCATGGCTTATATGTTCTTGTTAATTCATTTCCAAGTGGTTGTTGTTGTGATTTATTACTGGTATAGTATCATCCTCAGTCATGTTTTCGTCATCTTTATCATCATCGTCCATTATGATGGTACTGTATTTTTCAGTGAAGGTCCTGGCCCCTGCCTGTTTTGACATTGCTGGTAGTCTGTGTACCATGTCCACTACATTTTTTGGCATGGGCAATTCCATCCAGTTATTTCTCAATATTCTTTTTCCAGTGTGTAGGCTGAGAAAATAATGTCGCCCTTGCTCGTTTCTAGATGGTCTAAGGGCTATAGCGCCTGATGTTCTTGGCTCCATTGAGTTGTTGTGCTTTTCGTGCACCTGTACATATGTTCCAAACTCCACTCTGCAGTGTTTGTCATATTTTATCTATCTTCAATCATCTCCTGATAAAAGAAGCATGCGAATTTACAACAAATCAAAGCAAACAAAATAAATAATAGAAGTATTTACTGGAGCTAAGTCTGAATTGCGTTTTACACTGGGAAAACCCAGAAGTCTATCCAATAAATATTGAGTATAAGTTTTTTTTGACCTTATTCTGGATTTAGAGTAACAAGACCACTAGAAATCAGTGAAACCGTCGTTGAGAACATGAAACGATTACTAATAGAATGTACTATACCCCATAGCATAGATAAAGCATGCCCCCAAATCGATTAAGAATCAAAGGATGCTGCATACTTATGTTCTTAACTATCATTTTCTTCAGATTAGAATGTTGTTATAGTTTGCCAAAATAGTGTGCTTAGGTGAGGGTTTAGTTTAATTTAAGATTGAGTTTAGATTCATGATGTTCCAAGGACTGCAATACACAAATACCTCATTTGGCGAAAAAGTTGTTGCATAATTAAACTTTTTGATAATTTTGGGCATATAGTGCATACTAGACAACAAGTTTTCAAATACAAATTTGACTATACCACATTCCTCGATTCCATTTTACCTATCTCGCTTGCATGACAACTTGCCTTTGGAACCGCAACAAGCTTATCCTGAATTAAATGCTTCCAATCAAGAAGAGTTGTGCAGTTTACACCACAGTCTAAGGCCTGCTGTGCTAAACGTCACTCTATATAAAGAGGAAGTGTCTTGCCTGAAACGCTTATCTTTCTCCATTTTCCTTTCATGTCCGCAAGTATAAATTTGCACAAAGAATTTGCATGATGATTACATTATCACCTTGAAACTTCTTGTCACTTGGTATTTTCTAAAGGATTGTCGAGTCAGTCAAGAAATGTGTTACATGATCTTAATTACTTATAAAATGCCACCTAGTTGCTAATAATTTTTACAAACCAGTATTTTCTTCTCCTGAGTCACATAAAATATTCCATATTATAGCTATTTTTATCATAAGATATCACCTAGTTCTCATCAGATTCAAGGACATCATATATTAACTATCTGTACATAATCTATATTCTAAAAGAATTCTAGAAACAAATAGTCATAATTAAGATCGATAATTCTAGCTTAAAGTTAACGAAATGGAAGATTAATTGATGAGATAGGAAACTTTGAAAGGAAATGCTCAGAAATATATTAATAGAAAAGATTCCCCGCAAGAGAGTTAAAACCAAGGTTCAATGAGTTAAAGTATGTGCACAAAGTGGCTCTATGTACATTCAACAGGATCTTACTCTGATTAATAATTGGATATTTGAACCCTCAGCCAAGCCATCATCATTTCTATTCGCTTCTGCCAGGGACTTCACAACATGCCAATCTTTACCCTGAACAAAATTGTGTTCCTTGCTTTGGTCCAGAATTTAAGAAGTGCATACTTGTGAATTTCAACTCAACAATGCTATTTTGTCTTGTTCTTCTTCACTGCTGCTTTCTGTAGTTTTCGATTAGCTCTTTTTTTGTAAATACATCAATCCATATTAGTCAAATAACGTATACCACATTTTTTCAAAAATCTACTATGTGCTATACTTTTCGTTTTCAAACGTGTCGGTTCTTTCTGTGTTTCGAATACTGCAGTGCTTTGTTCAGAAACTGTGTAAGGCTACAAGTTATCATACTTATCACTTGTGTGAACTAGAAGTGCTCTTGGCATCTCATCTCCATGCTGTGCTTCATCGATATATAGATTATACTGAATTTTTAAAAGCGATTAGTTACAATTGATTTGTCTTAACTGTAATACCGAAAAAGGCATTCCATAGACTGTTAAATAACTGATTTGGCAGAATATTTGTCGTTTATCGCTTGCAATTACTGTCTAACTAAAGATTTAATATTGGAGATGTCGTTTATAAAGCTAAGTCACCAACATATTTTTCTTCAACACACTATTTCAGAGTCTGTTGATTAGTATTAAACAATTATCCAGATTTATCTTCTTGATTTTATATCATTTTCGAAAGAATCTAAAATATATTTTTGTTTAAGTATTTTTGTAATTGTCTAAAGGTTAAGTACACTGCCTAATATCTTGAAGCAGTGGAAGACCGGTCTTCACTTTTAAAAACTATATCCATTGTAGATATGAGCATAATAACTTGATTGTTCTAAACTAGTAGTTTAGTAGATATGTGATTAAGTTACTTTCTGTCTGGAGTTTCTTCTGGAAAGTTGAACAGTTGGTTGGCTACAGTTTGGAAGTTGGCTGAAACATATGGACTGATGGTCAGACATGCAATCAGACCAAATCACCCTCACACGTGTGAAGACGGGGTGTCAAATTCACCTGAGATTGCAGATAGAAAGGGCGCATAAGCTTATGATGGGCCGGAGGGTGATATTTGGTGAACTAATTCCCACAATTCTGTTTACCTCGGGCGCAAAAGAGGTTGAATATCCCCTTTTTCTATAGTCCCGGGGTATCTTATGTCAAATGCTTGAGAATATTGCATCTGATCCTGAGAAGTAAGAAAGATGCCGCCAGTTTCAGCTTCAGAAGCAGAAGAGGGGACCCAATGAATAATTTTGACAAGGAGCTGGGTAGGGTCATTGTGGTTGATAACAGGAGGGATGAATGTAGCGTGCTTGTACAGTGTGTACAGTGCAGAATAGCGGCATCTCGCCTTGGGAAGGACTAAGTATGCTGAACAGATACCAAGGAAATAACAACGTCACTTTTGTGAAAGTAAATGGTGACAAGTGGTTAGGTGTATGGTTAATCCATGAGTTGCTGACATGCTTTGGCAGTTGCCTCAGTGGGGCTGTGGCTGCTAGTTTGAGATCTACTTGAATGCCAGGATTGTTTTCACAGCTCTTCCACAGTAAAGAAAAGTGCCAGAAACGGCTTGGACACATGTGGTGGATTTAATGTCAAGGGGCAGAGTCTCATCCAAGGTAGCATACTGCATTTTTTGCCATAAACGGTCCAGTCCAGGTGCGGTGCAAGTTGTGTTCATGATGGGGGGCTGATGGTCGAAATTGGTAAGTGCTTAGATACATAGTCTGGCATAGAGATGTGATGCTAAGGCCAAGGTCAGTTAAGCCTGCCCAATCAACAGTGCTGGAATACTTATCCCCTATAGCTGAGAAAAGGTGCCCAACATCTGATTTGTCAAATTATTTGACTCCAAAGTCATCGACAGCCAGCGTGAAGCTGATGGGGTGAGTAGTGTGACGCCACATGCCAGGGATGTGTTTGAATGGTACATATACAAATAGTGGCAGAGATGAGTGCACAATTGATAATTTGCTTAAGATTTAAGTCTCCTTCAAGCTGTACATTTCTTTATGTATTTCAAGATATGCATAACCTCGGGAGTCGAAAAATTCGCGTGCTACGTCATATTATAGCAGCACATCAAGCAAGTGGGATATAGCAATTATGAATGTGCATGTACTGATAAATCTTCATAGTAGGACAAAGAGAAATTCTTGATATCTGCAGTACAGTAGTAGCACATGCCTTTGTGTGCATCTGTCATAACATTGTTGAGAAGGATCTTTGAATAAAGGGTTCCAACCACTGGGGACCTGACATCTTAATAATTGTATAGTTGATAACCACCCACTGTCATTCTAACACTGTGTACTTTTATATTGGTCAGATATATTGCACAGACAAAGTTGCTATGGGTGAATTTGCAGCCAGGTGGTAGCTGGTAGGGCTTGATAAAGAAATAGTGTTATTACCGGATTTGAGTCATTGGGTTTGCAAGATTTAGTCAGTCCCATTGAACACTTGCCGATTTGACTAGCAAGAGACTTGAGCCATATGTAAGATTCTGCACCAACAAGGAAGAGAATCAATGTTCTCAGGACGACCTGTGTCAGGATTAAACATTTTTACACAGATAGTCAGGTCTGGTTAACAGTGTGGGCCACATGGAGTAGGCGTGATACCCTTAGAGCTGAAACAGGGTCAGCACTCACACTCGGAGATGGGACTGATTTTGGGGGAGTATCGAATGCATATACAACTGAATGTTAATGGCACAGCCAACCAACTCAAAACGAGAATTAGTAGGGACTGGAGATACAAAGTGGAGCGGATGATTGTTGATTTACACAGGGTTTTGAGGATAGAACTAATGTTGGTGGCTGTTTGGTCAGGTAATCTGTTAATGAGACATTGGGAAAGTAATTTTTTTGGGGAAAAACCAACTTTAAGTGAATCACATTCTGTCATAGTGTCTGGAATATCCACTTTGTGTTTTGGTGAATAGCCGATCTACCAACCAACATTACCATGTGATGCAAATGAAGAACAAATGTGTGCTGATGTGTGGGTCACAACTGTTGTACCAGTGTGTAGAAGGGATACGGTTGTTATCATGGTTTCCAAATATCGCAACATATGCCGAAGATATTGGGTGTATACGCGATATCTGAAGTAGCTTGAAGGTAAAACTTAATGCATTCAGCTAGTGAAAAGTGGGAAACAACTGAACTGAAGTTGGAAAAATTGATTCTTTAGGTGCAGATGGCAGGTTCGGCCACATTGGCATGATGTTCGTAGGTCGATCAGTTTTAAAAAAATTACCGAAGTTCTTTGAGTTTCTGTGAAAATTCAACGTCAAGGACGCCAGTGTGGTGTAGAAATTTTCCAAGGCATCACAAATGGTAGCAGCTTAGCGACTTGGTATAGAAACAACATTTATGGAATACGAATAGAAAGGCAGTTTTATCAATTAATGATTTAAACATTTCCACATCTAGCGTTGAATGGAATTTTTCATGTGTCATCTTAATTTGAACATATTGGTTGTGATAAACAATTGAGGCAAATGTTATCACAGACAACATTTGAGTATTGCGCTTATGGTGGTGCGAGATCAGGGTCAGATGGATGATGCGTATGAGTCATGTAAACCTTTTTGTAACAAAGATGCTTGGCCACTTGGTCTTGCTATCCAAGAGCAGTGGCTATGCATGAAGACAAATGATTGTATATTAGAGCAGTGGAAAGTTGACCACAGCAAATGGCTTAGAGCATTATGGATTTGGCAGGACTACCAAGAGAGGCATTTTGGTAGTCTTCGAGTTCACGTTTTGTCACAGCAGCTGGAATGGGGATAAAATAAACGCTTTTATTTTATCATACCAACTACCATTCCAATATAACTGGTGTAACTGGTGTAGTTGCAGCTACAATGAAACCAGCAAGGTGGAGCTAGGTCTGATTTGGATTATTCAGTTTGGTTATGAGTTGGTTGGACTGAGGCTCTCCTTGTTTGTTGTTGTCGGAATTTGCACTGTTTGCTGTCTGAATAAGAGACAACAAGTTTTGAAACTGTGTCATCATCGGGTCTCTCGTTACTGGAGGTCCAATTCTCTTTGCTGGACATTTTTATCCATTTCAACAGGGGTGATGGAAGAGTTGGTTTAGTAGTAACTGGCATCTTTTAGAGTTGGTGAGTCTTTCTCGGTGCCTTACAACTGAGGGAAAAGCCTTGTGTTGATGGCATGGCATCAGTAGATGATGGTAACATGATGTTTGCTTGAGGTAACATCTGTCCAGCTATGGGAAGTGTTGCTTGAATTTGAGCCATGTTTTTCTCAGCAGGGTTGCGGTTCCAGGCCCTCAGAGCATTCAGGATAACTGGGTTTCTTGCACTTGCATTTCCAACATTGGCATTTCAAGGATTACTAAGTCAAGCTACATGGGGCTCGCCATGGACGCAAGTTGGTGTCTTGTGCTGAACGCTCATCTACCTGACATCAAGGATGCAAATTCTTGCCATGGCGGGAAATGCAAAAAATTAGAAAATCACTATTCTATGTAGCTATGAGCTTATAACTTGATCGGTCTAAACTTATACTTAATAGGTTTAACTAACTGTCTGGATTTTCTTATGGTACAGTTGGATACAGGTGGTAAGTTGGCTGAAACGTGTGGGATTATGCTCGGATTTGTGTGCACACCAATATCCGTACAACAATCATCCGAAATATTGTGAATTGGATCTACCGGTAGTTAAGCATTTTCAAATGTCTAAAATTAATTAAAAGAGCATGAGAAAAATCAGAGTGGATATGATCAGTTCAGTATTGTCAAATTGTCTTGGCTACAATCTAGATCAAGTTATATAGCCACCACGTTTTCTTTCTGCACAAGTTGACAGAGCCTTGATAGTAGTCATCGTTTGCTTGATATTTATTTTTTGATACCATCAGCTTCAACCGAATAAGTTAACCTTTTGATAAATAAAAAACGATCTATTATGCTAAATTCTGATTGATTAAGTTTATCTGTAGAATACGAAAAATTCGATCCAATCTTCTAAATTTAATTTATTAAGTTTATAAATGTAGGTATTCCCCACAAGTGCATAGGTTTGTATCAGTTGCGCTTCTGTTGTTTCTGTCAGACTTGAGATTCTACCTTCGTTTAAAAGAGGCCCTAACGGAACGATTCACATATCTGCTCTTAACATTCAATTTACATAAAATTGAAGTTAAGATCAATTTAAGTCATTTTAGGAAAAATAGGTTGTCTATCATTACCCTATGCAGCCAAACGGACACCATCAGCCTTCAAATAGACTTAACCGTGCACCACTCCCTCTCCTCCACCTGCAACTATCCCGTTCTTCTCTCGAGCAACACCACTCCCATTTATGCCTTGCCCTCACTTTTTATATTTTCATCCTCTTCCTCGTCATAGACGTCCAAGCTAACTTCGGCTTGAACCAAATAACTCACTTGATTCTACTGACACCTTAACTGCATCATCTAGTGTAGCTTTCCCATAAAATCCTCTAGATCATCTGCTGAAATTTGTTGTTGGTTTGGAAACAAAGTGCCTGCTGCAAATTTCATGAAGTAGATTCTAGCACGTTTTAGAGAGCTGTTTATGTTCTCTATAGCTCAATTTGCAAAAGAAACCAGCAAAATATTCGAATCTTTGTTATTTCTCACCCACATTTCTGAGCACGAGCTCTTACAGTATTAAAAAGGAACGTTTTTGTGTAATTGCTAACATTATTATTTTAATAAAAACGTGTCAGCTAACATCCGAGATGATTCAACTAACTCCACGCACTCTCAGATCTTGAATGCAACACTAAAAGGTAAATGAAAATGAAAATATGATAAGAAATTCTGGCTACACTTGTAGCATTTTTTAAAGTTTTTCCATCGTGATTTGACTCATGTCTATACTGTAATTGTTGGTGTAAACAAATTGATTGTTCTATTTCCTTGCTATGTGTAGCCATGAAATATTCATTCTGCATCTCGCGCGATGCCTCACATATTGTGATACTACTTTCTCCTATATAATTTTAGCCATGATAACGCAGGTGATTCTTTTGGTTCTCAATATTTGCTTCAGCGTAAAAGAAGAAAATTGGAAAGCTGCAAACGGCATGATTATACTTGTGGGACTACCAGGATCTGGCAAGTCACACTTTGCACAGGCATTAGTTGATTATGATCCGAGCAACCGGTTTGTGAGAATCAACCAAGATCAACTGAAGACTCGAAAAAAGTGTGAAAAAAGATGCAAACAGGCTTTGAGCAATGGAAAAATTCCGATTATTGATCGATGTAACTTTGACGACCAACAACGAGGATACTTTGTTGGTATAGCGATGGAATACGAATCTAGAACCCATATTCGCATTCCCATTCATTGTGTGGAATTCCACTGCAATGTTCAAGATTGCATCCATCGATGTAAGAAAAGGAATTCCCACGAGACCATAACGCAAGAGAATGCTGCAGGGGTTGTTTATCGGATGGCATCTCAAATTATATTCCCAAGTAGCCAACTATCCTCACAACAGTCTGTTCGCGAGTCGCCTTACGAGAGAATAATTCAAATTCATAATTTCGAAGAAGCCGCTCATCAAGTAACAACTTTCCTGGAAATGTTCCGAACCTAGAAACGCTCCATTAAACTACGTAGAAGATTCAAAACGGAATCATCCCTGATGGTTTCTACACTAGGGCATTATTAATTCTTGTTGTGATACGATGCCTAGTCCAACCCAAACAAACAACTTATTTGAAGTTAAAATAATTCATAGGCTGTTTTTAGCCTAATATACTTAAATGATGTTGAGAAATGTTGGATTAATATTTATATATAATTTTCTAGTTATTGTTGTATCTGTATGAACTGATTAAATTCGACGTGTTGGAATGCAAATGTGTGATTGACGTGTTAGTAAACCAATATAGATGCATCTTAACGCTTTTCAGTAGAGCTCATAAAAGCTTGATGATTCTACTGATAGCCCTTAACTTGTCCTTAGTGCCACAAAAAAGAAATTGTTGTTGGTGTTCATTGATATGCTTGATAAAAGCTGCAGCCATTGTCATTCAGATAGCTCTGGACATTCCCATGTTCCACAACACAAATACTTTCATAGTCCTGTTTAGCTC
>Ga0075154_10002465_pt1 | contig 12091 bp, 9 predicted proteins | sample JI71714BDNA_FD_70965 | JGI IMG/M metagenome (GOLD analysis project Ga0075154, IMG submission 70965) | Wastewater effluent complex algal communities from Wisconsin, to seasonally profile nutrient transformation and Carbon sequestration -... | ecosystem: Engineered > WWTP > Effluent > Algae... | reverse complement strand
GTTGGAATGGTATTTTCGATTTTAATACTCATGCCTGGATTAGTGCCATAAGTAATCATTGGTTTAATATCACTTGCTTCAAATACAATTTCTTTATCAAACGTTGCATCTTCATCGGTAAACAAGGTTTTCCAATATGCCAATTTAGTACTCCAATCGTCCCCTTTAGGAGCAAATTCTTTGTTTTGTAAATAGTTAAATGTTGTTTCGTCTGGGGCAATTAAGCCACATCTTGCACCCATTTCTATACTCATATTGCAAATGGTCATTCTTGCTTCCATACTTAAGCTTTGAATAGCTGTACCAGCAAATTCTATGGCATAACCCGTTGCACCACTTGCACTAATTTTTGAAAGAATGTACAACACAATATCTTTAGAAGTAACATTACTATCAATACTTCCATTAATACTAATCCGCATTAATTTTGGCTTAGTTTGTAGTAAAGTTTGAGTTGCTAAAACCATGGCAACTTCACTTGTACCAATACCAAATGCAATACAGCCAAAGGCTCCATGTGTACTGGTATGACTATCGCCACATACAATAGTTTTACCTGGTTGTGTAATGCCTAACTCTGGCCCAATAACATGTACAATACCTTGATATGGGTGACCTAAACCATATAATTCTATGTTATGATTTGCACAGTTTTTTATTAATGCTTCAACTTGTAACCTACTCATTTCTTCTTTAATTGGAAGGTGTTGATTTATAGTTGGAACATTATGATCGGCAGTTGCAACAACTTGTTTTGGTCGAGCTACTTTAATGTTTCTTTTATCAAGCTCATTAAAAGCCTGGGGGCTGGTAACTTCATGAATAAAATGAGTATCAATATAAAAAACAGAAGGGCCATTTGGTATAGATTTTACCACATGCTTTTCCCAAATTTTATCGAATAATGTTTTAGGCATAATTAATTAAGCTGTTAAAGGTTGTGTTTGTTGAAATTCTTGTGCCATAAGGGTTAAATCAGTGTCTAACACTTCTTTTTTTGCATCGGCAATTTGTAAAAAATCGTTATACAAAACATCAATATCATTGCGAGTAAACTCGAATCCTAGTTTTAAAAAACGATAAGCTAAGGCACTTCTTCCACTACGAGCTGTAAGAATAATTTTTGAAGTATCGGCACCAACTTCTTCTGGTGTAACAATTTCGTAGGTTTCGGCACTTTTTAAAAATCCATCTTGATGAATGCCAGAAGAGTGAGAAAAAGCATTAGAGCCCACAATAGCTTTATTAGGTTGCACAGGCATTCTCATTGTATCGCTAACCAATCTGCTCAAAGGGTTAAGCATTTGTGTTTTAATGTTGGTATATAATCCTAAGTGCTTATGTTGTTTTAAAATCATTACAACCTCTTCTAAAGAAGTATTACCTGCACGCTCACCTAAACCATTTAAAGTACATTCTATTTGCCTAGCTCCTGCTATTACACCAGCTATGGAATTAGCAGTTGCTAAACCCAAATCATTGTGGCAATGGCAAGATAAAATGGCTTTATCTATGTTTGGCACATTATTCATTAAAAAAGCAATTTTTTCGCCATATTGGTGTGGCAAACAATAACCTGTTGTATCTGGAATATTTACAACAGTTGCTCCAGCTTTAATTACAGCTTCTACAACACGGGCTAAATATTCGTTATCGGTACGGCCTGCGTCTTCTGCAAAAAACTCTACATCATCTACAAAATTTTTAGCCCATTTTACAGCTTGTATTGCCCTTACAATTATTTCATCTTGTGTGCTATTAAATTTGCCTTTGATATGATAATCAGATGTACCTATACCAGTATGTATTCTTGGTTTTACAGCGTACTTTAAAGCTTCAGCAGCTACTTCTATATCTTTTTGTACAGCACGTGTAAGACCACAAACTGTTGCATTTTTTATTAGTTTACTTATTTCTTGAACTGCTGTAAAATCTCCAGGGCTGCTTATTGGAAATCCTGCTTCTATTACATCTGCCCCTAAAGCCTCAATTTGCAAGGCCAATCCTAGCTTTTCTTCAGTATTTAATTTGCATCCTGGTACTTGCTCGCCATCTCGTAGAGTTGTATCAAAAATTTCAATTTTTTGACTATTCATTTTGATATTCTTTTAAACCTAGCTTTACTGGCTAAGTGTTGTTTTAAAAAAGTGAATACCAAATTTATTTATTAAGGATAGTTTTAATAAATAAACTTAATGCTAGTTTTACTACACTTAAATAAGCAATTAATAGCTAAAACCCTTTACTATAAATGGTTTTAAGAAAATGATTTTACAATGAGTAACCAACAAAAAGATCCTGTTTTTTTACTAATTAAAACCTTAGAAAAAGGTGAAAAGAAGAATTTTAAATTATTTATACAAAGAAATTCGGAAAAAGAAGACTTAAAAATTTTGCTGCTTTTTGACTTATTAGATAAAATGGAGGTGTATAATGAAGCCTTAATTTTTAAAAAAACTACTCAAATTAAAAAAAGCCAACTAAGTAATTTAAAAGCCAATTTGTACAAGCAAATTTTAAATAGTTTAAGAATTATTAAAAGCCAAACCAATATTGATATGCAATTGCATTACATGCTAGATAATGCAAGAATTTTATACAACAAAGGTTTATACATACAAAGTTTAAAAACTTTAGAAAAAACTAAAGAGCTTGCCATTGCCCATCATCAAAATAACGTGGTGCAGCAAGTTTTATTTTTTGAGAAAAAAATTGAAGCTTTATTTATTACAAGAAGTATGCAAAATAGGGCAGAAGTTTTAATGCAGGAGTCGGTAAGTTGTGTGCAAAATTTACAAAGCACTACGGTGTTGTCTAATATTTCTTTACAATTATATAGTTGGTTTATACAATATGGATTTGCTAGAAATAAAGAAGATATTGCTTTTGTAAAAAATTTGTTAGATGAAGTAAACAGTTTTGATGTTCATAAATTTTCAAATTTTTACCAGTTTGTACATTACTATCAGTGCAAGGTTTGGGCAAGCTACATTTTGCAAAACTTTATTGAGTATTACAAGTTTGCTTTTAAATGGGTGCAGCTATTTGATATTTATAAAGATATGTTGCACACCGAATGTGCCATGTATATCAAAGGATTACACAACCTGTTGAATGCTTATTTTTTATTGGGAAAATACAAAGAGCTAGAAAGCACTTTAATTGTTTTTGAAAAGCAACTGGCTACTGAAAATTTTAAAAACAACTTTAATAACCAAATAATTGGGTTTCAGTATTTTTATTTAAGCAAGATTGATTACTATTTTTTGCAAGGAAGATTTACTTATGGGTTAAAAATTATCCCAACGCTCGAAAAGCAACTTAAAACCTATGAAGTATATTTAGATACACATAGAATTATGGTGTTTTACTACAAAATTGCATGTTTATATTTTGGTAGTGGCAACTATGATAAAGCTATAGATTACTTACATAAAATTATTAACCAAAAAGCACACTTAAGAAACGATTTACAATGCTACGCAAGGTTGCTACATTTAATTGCACATTATGAACTTAAAAACTATGATATTTTAGAGTCACTTATTAAGTCGGTTTATCGATTTATGGGAAATATGGATAATTTAAGCACTGTTGAATTGGCCATTTTTGAGTTTATAAGAAAGAGTTTTAGCTATAATATTTTACATTTAGAGGAGGCTTTTGTTACGCTTCATAAAAAACTTAACAACTTAAAAAGCAAGAAGGTTGAAAACCGCTCTTTTGTGTATTTAGATGTTTTAAGCTGGCTAGAAAGCAAGATACAAAAGCAAGCTGTAGAGGTGGTTATTAGAAAGAAGTTTTTGGAAAAATCTAAATCGCTTTAAACTTTTTCTTCTACGTCAATTTTTTCTAGGGTTATTCTGCTGCTTATATCTTGTAAGTTTGATAGGCGTTGTAATGTATAAGGAATAGTATCTAAGCCACTTACAAACTTTAAAACATAATTATAAACACCAACTAAAGTACCAGCCAAAACTTCTTCTTGGTGTGATGTGTTCCAACTGGTTACATATAAAGAGGCTGCTATTACTATAATTACCATTATTTCCATAATACCAAAATTCCAAGCTTCTTGGTCGCTAATTTTTATTTGCCACAGCCTTAATTTGGTATAATGTCTATTAATTTGGTGTGGATTTCCGGTGCTTATAATTTCTACTTGCTTTTCTATTTCATCATTTTTTGCAGTATTTAGTTTACGCATTTTTCTTCCATAAAAAAAGCTTACAGCACTTACAGGAATAAGTATAGCCAAACAAATACTTACAATTTTTGCATCGTATAAACAAAGCAAAAACAAAGAACCTATAATATTAAAGGCTGCCTCAAAAACATAGACCAAATCAAACTCCAAAAAATCTACAAACTCTCTTGTAAGGGTGCTATGTGCAGCTAATTTGCTAACATCGGTATCCAATGCTTTTTTTGTAATAAATTTTGTAACCAAACTGGCATAAATGGCTGAGTAGGTGCGAGTATCAAACCTTTGTCGGATAATGCCAATTACAACCCAAGCAAAATGTACTATGATAAGTTGATACAAACCTACATTGTTGCCATAAATTAAACCATCTATTGCCTTGCCTAAAAAAAATGGACGAAGCAATGCTCCACTCATTTCTAAAGTAAATAAACAGTAGGTGAGTAATAGTCGCCAACGGTGGGTTTTAATAACTGTTTTTATTAAACTTAAATTTGCCATACAATAATTGCTTAGTATTCTTTTGGCAGACAGTTAATTTAATAAGAAGTTTAACCACTACTATTTAACTTGTTTTAAAGTAGCCATTAATTTTTGTAATACTGCCCCGTTACTAGTTTAAAAACCCTGCTTTGTTGAAAATCTTTAAATCCATTGGCTTGTGCCTCGTTTTCATCTACCCAAGTTTTATATTTTGCAGCATCTTGTGCCACTCCAAAAATCCATTGATTGTAGGCTTCAAACAAACCTTCTTTTACTAAATATCGTTGTTGATCAAACAGCCTAAATGGATAAGCTTCGTTGTTTTTATTATAAAACCAATTAAGTATAAATTTTGTACGAATTAATGATAGGTTTTTGGCATTTATTTCGGTAATTTCTTTGCTAAATGCCTGATAAAAAAGCTTTTCAAAAGGGGAGGCATACTTTTTTTCGTTAGTTAAAAGTAGGGTTTTATACTCTTCTAAAAGTAAGGTTTTAATTTCTGCCGTTCTTAAACTATAGCTTTCTAGATTTATAAATATTTCGCCATAAACAATACTCCATACACTACTTTTTTGTTTGGCATAATATTGTGCAGCATTGTAATAGTTGGCAGAATAGTTGGGGTCTAATTCAATACCTTTTTCCCAAAGTTTAATTGCATCTGATGGGCGTTTTTCAATCATTTCAATATCAGCCATTTCGTTATACAACATGCCACTCGAAGGATATTTTGCCATAGCAGTTTTATACATTGTTGTAGCCTCTTTGTACAAAGCAATTTCTTTGTAGCACATCCCCAAAATTTGAAATGTTTGCTCATTTACCGATGGCAAACTTGTGTACAATTTGCCTAATTCAATTGCTTTGGAAAAATCTCTTTTTAAAAAGTTGGCGTACATTAAATCATTATTGGCAAGCGTGTATTGTGGATTGTTATCTATAATTTTAGTAAGCACCAAAATAGCATTGTCGTAATCTCCTTCACGCAACAAACCTTTAGCTGTTTTGTGTAATTCTTCGGCCGACTGGCCAAAAACTATTAAACTACAAAAACATAAAATTAATGTTACAACCTGCTTCATATAATTGCAATTACTTTTTATTAATTAATTAAATGTGTAAGCAACCCATCTCTCAACTTTGGCTCAAACCATGTGCTTTTTGGAGGCATTACATTGCCACTATCGCTTATATCAAATAGTTGATTTATAGTTACTGGATATAGGCTAAAGGCAGCAGCCATTTCTCCACTATTTACTCTTTTTTCAAGCTCTTGCAATCCTCTAATACCACCTACAAAATCTACTCTTTTATCAACCCTTTGGTCTACAATATTTAGTATGGGTGTAAAAATATTTTCTTGCAAAATAGTAACATCTAAAATACCAATAGGATCATTGGTATATGTACCTTCTTTAGAAACTAAGTTGTACCAATTGCCTCCTATAAATAATCCAAATTGATGAAGGGCTGTAGGTTTTACAATTGTGTTTCCAACAAGTGTTACTTCAAATTTTTCGTTCAATAATTCTAAAAACTGTTGTACAGAATGGCCATTTAAATCTTTAACCACTCGGTTGTAATCCATAATTTGTAGCTGATTTGATGGGAATAAAGTGGTTAAAAAGTAGTTGCTTTCGGGTGTTGCATTTTCGCCTAAAGCTTCTCTTACTTTGGCTGCACTTGCAGCTCTATGATGCCCATCTGCAATGTATGTACAAGGTATTTGATTGGCAAAAGTGGTAGTAATTTCATCAATTACTTCACTATCGTTTACAATCCAAATTGTATGTTGAATGCCATCATCTGCCACAAAATCGTAGGCTGCACTTCTATTGCTTTTCCATTTTTCTACAATGGTATCTATATTTTCATTGTTGCGATAAGCTAAAAATACATTACCAGTTTGTGCACCAGTAGTTTTTATGTGGTTTATTCTATCTTGTTCTTTTTCTGGTCGTGTAAACTCGTGTTTTTTAATTAAATTATTATTGTAATCATCTACACTACTTACACACACTAAACCTGTTTGGCTACGATCATTCATTATTAATTGATAAATGTAATAGCACGCTTTATTTTCGTTAAATAAAACTTCTCTGCTTATAAATGCTGTAAGATTTTCTTTAGCTTTATCGTAAACTGGTTGAGTATGAATGTTTATATCGTCATCCATACTTATTTCGCTTTTTGTGATAAACAAAAAACTGTGTGTATTTCCTTGCACTTCAACTCTTGCCTCTGCACTGTTTAAAACGTCATAAGGGCGGCTAGCCACTTGTTTTGCAAAACCAGGATTTGGACGAAGGGCTTTAAAAGGTTTTATATTAATCATAAGGGCTGCAAGATAAGCACCTTAGCATAAATATGTGCTTTTGATAACTTTTGGTAGATATTTTTAACAAAATTTGAATTTGTTAAACAGTTTCTAAGCTTAAAAATATTCATTAACAGTGCTTTAAATAAAAATTAAGCGATTAGTAACAAAATGAATTACCAACCCTATAAAATCATTTTACATTTTGTTTTAATAGTTTAAAATGGACATTAAAAATTTCAGTTTAAAATAATTAACTTAAATTTTAAATTTCAACTATAATCTATATTTTTATTCACTCAAACAGTATAAACAGTTTTTTTATGGAAAATATTCAAGAGCATTTTTTAGAAGAATTAGAAACCAATTTGGTATTAGCCTCTACTGGCCAGCGTTTTGTGAACTATTTATTTGATTATCTTTTGTTTTATGGTTTTATTTTTTTTGTAGGATTTATGTGGGGAATTTTAAGCCCAGACACTATATATATTTTAATAGAACTCAATACGATTTTAGACATAATTATCACACGTATTGCTTATGGATTATTTATGGGTTTGTATGAAGGTATGTTTAAAGGTAGAACCTTGGGCAAACTTATTAGTGGCACCAAAGCAGTTAATTCAGATGGTAGTAATATAACATTTAAAACAGCCATGCTTAGGGGCATTAGTAGATGTGTGCCTTTTGAGGCCTTTAGTGCATTTGGTACTTATATGTGGCACGATGAGTGGAACAATACTTACGTAATTGATGTTAAACAATCTACTATAATTGAAAATAAATAAAAAATTAGGAGAGCAAGTTAATACCCATACTTCACACTAATTTAATTTAAAAGTTTATTTTTTGAAATGTAATTTCATTAGCAACAAATAATTCAGTACAAAACTGTATTATTGTTGCTAAACTTAGTTAAAATACATGTGTGGCATTGCAGGAATTATTGGTTCTAGCAAAATTGAAAACTTTGCATTAAAAATGCAACTAGCTTGTGATAGTTTAAAACATAGAGGGCCCGATAATGAAAATTATTACATCAACACATTCCAAAATGTGGCACTTGCACACACTAGATTAAGCATTATTGATTTATCAAAAAAAGCCAATCAGCCATTTAAATACCTGCATTACATAACTGTATATAATGGAGAAATTTATAATTTTCTTAAGATTAAAAAAATACTGCTCCAAAAAGGATATCAATTTGCAACACAAAGCGATACTGAAGTTTTAGTTGCTGCATTTGATTGTTGGGGAAATGAATGTGTGCAATACTTTGATGGTATGTTTGCCTTTGTAATTTACAACACCAATAATCAAACCATTTTTTCAGCAAGAGATGCATTTGGTGAAAAACCTTTTTATTATTCTATACAAAACAACCAACTATTTTTTGCAAGCGAAATACAAACACTCTTTACACTAGGCGTTATAAAACAACACAATTTTAGTGAATGGATTAATTACTTATCACTTGGGCATACTAGCAACTGTAATAATACAAGTACAAGTTTTTATGAAAATATTTTGCACTTACCCCAAGGGCATTTTGTTGAGTTTAAAATACAGGATAAGCTTGATTTTGCTCCCCAAAAATGGTATGATTTACAAAATATAAAGGTTGATTATCATCAGGTTGAAGAACAATTTAAACAAATTTTTGAAACATCAATTTCAAATAAACTAATAACAGATGTGCCTTTAGCTACCAGTTTAAGTGGTGGTGTTGATAGTAGCTGTATTGTTGCTGCAATTAATAATTTACAACCCAATAGCCATTATAGTTTTAAAACTTTTACTGCCAGTTTTAATGGATTCGAGAAAGATGAAACCATTTACAGCAAAGCCATTTGCGACAAATTGGGCATAAAGCAAATTTTAATACAACCAACCGCTCAAGATTTAATTAAAGAGATTCCGCTGCTATTAAAACATCAGCAAGAACCTACGCAAAGTGCTAGTGTTTTTACACAATGGATGGTATATAAAAATGCTGCTGCTCATGGTATTAAAGTAATTATTGACGGACAAGGAGCTGATGAAATTTTAGGTGGCTATAGTAAACAAATGGAATGGTTTTTAATTTTTTTAAAACAAGAAAACTATACTTTATATACTGAATTAAAAAGCAAGTTACTTCAAAATGAATTTATTAGCAGATGGGGTAAAGAACAAAATGTAGCTGCATATTTTCCAAAAATAATGCAAAAAATGGCCAATGCAAAAAATGCTTACACAACCAAAAACAATAGTTTTTTAGATAAAAATTTTGTGGGTAGTTATTACAGCAAAGCCACTACACAAAAACCTATTATAGATAGCTTTAAATCTTTACTTCACTATCATAGCAGCACATTTGGATTGCCAAGTTTGTTAAGATATGCAGATAGAAATGCAATGGCTTTTGGACTAGAGGTTAGATTGCCTTTTTTAAGCAAAACGGTTGCTCCTTTTTTGTATCATTTACCCAACCATTACAAAGTGCAAAATGGGTTTTCAAAACATATTTTAAGAAATTATTTAGCCAACAACAATTTATTAAACATTGCTTGGCGTAAAGGCAAAATTGGTTTTGAGCCTCCACAACAACAATGGATGCAAAATAAGGCAGTACAGCAACTGATTATGGATGCTAAGCAAGTATTACTAAAAGAAAAAATAATAAATCATAAATATGCTTTACAGTCTGTAGTTCCCACATCTGCTCATGGCAAAAACAATATAGATTGGAGGGTTTTAAACATGGGTTTTTTATTAGACACTTAGCTTTCTTAAACTTTTAAAGATTTAAGAAACCCTATTAACTATTTTACTTCTAAAACAGTAAAGCTTGTACCCTCTACAATTATATTATCTGCTATTAAAACAGGCTTGTTGTTTAATACTGTTTTATACTTTTTTTCAAGCCCTACTTCAATAGTTTTTTTAGAGGTATTAGTGTTAATAATTACTAAAAAAGTTTTAATTCCATTGGTTGTAGTAAATGCAACTACATTGTTTTTATCTTCAACAAACTGCACATTTTTTTGTACCAAATTAGCATCTCCCAAAGCAAAAGCTTCGTTGTTCTTTTTTAAGTTAATTAATTGCTTAACCCATTGGTTCATGGTTTTATACTTCTCTAAATTATCCCACTGCAAACCATTTATTTTATCTGGCTTATTATAGCTATTTTCTTCACCAAATTTTGTACGGCAAAATTCTTGTCCAGCTTGCATAAAACTTACTCCTTGGCTAAGCATTACAATGCCCATTGCAACTTTATACATTTCAACTTTTTCTTTTTCGGTTGCCGATGGATTTGCCAAAACCAATCTATCCCACAACGTGTGGTTATCATGGCATTCATTATAACTAACATGCTGTAAAGGGGAGTTGCAATAAGATGCTTTGCTATAATTTACTTTTGAATAATCAACTTGAGGATGTTGAATACCGCCTACTAATCCAAATTTTATGCTTTCTTCTACATTTGGCACACCAGCAATAAAACCATTTTCTTTATGGTTAAATACACTTCCTTTAATGGCATCTCTTATGTCATCTGAAAAAACACCAACGCCATCTAGTTGTTTTGCATTTGCCTTTAAAGCTCTTTTATTTTCTGGCAAAGGGCTTCCGCCAGAGGTCCAACCTTCTCCATACAAAATTATATTTGGTTTTATAGCACGTAAAGCTTTAGAAATTTCATTCATGGTTTCAATATCGTGAATAGCCATTAAATCAAACCTAAAACCATCTACATTATACCACTTTACCCAATGTGTTAAACTTTCAATCATAAATTTTCTAAACATTGGTTTTTCACTAGCTGTTTCATTGCCACAGCCACTTGCATCACTTAATGTTCCATTGGGATTTGTTCGATAATAATAGTTTGGACAAAGCTGATTAAAGTTACTCTCTTTAGTTAACCCTGTATGATTATACACAACATCCATAATTACTCCAATACCATTTTTATGAAACGCCTCAATCATACTTCGGCATTCTTTAATTCTTGTAATTGGATTGTTAGGGTTGGTGCTGTAGCTGCCTTCTGGAGCATTATAATTTAATGGATCGTAACCCCAATTGTAATTTGGCTTTGAACTTGTTTCGTCAATTGAGTTATAATCGAACATGGGTAAAATTTGTACATGTGTAATCCCCAAGTTTTTAATGTGAGACAAACCAACTGGTTGATTAAACTTGTTTTTAATTTTAGTTTCAGTAAGACCTAAAAATTTTCCTTTATTTTTTGCATTAGTAAAAATGGTAGCGTCTCTAACGTGCACCTCATACACCACTATGGCATTTTTTTTATCGTTTGTATTATTAATAACAGGTTTACTATAATGCTTTTCCCAATCTACAATTTGAGCTTTTTTGCCATTAGCTGTAACGGCTGTGGCATAAATATCAACAGTTTCATTAAGCCAAACGCCTTTATGTTTTACTTGGTAGGTGTAAAAAAAGTTCTCAGCATTACCATCAAAGGTTGCTTGCCAAACGCCATCATCCTTTTTCTCAAATTTTAGGGTTAAGAACGAAGTTTTGTCGTTGGCTAGTTTGTACATTTTTACAATAGCTTCATCAGCCTCGGGGCTAAATAGTTTAAATGTAGTATAAGATGGATTATAACTAAGCCACATATTTTCACTAGTTTGAGTTGATTGGGCTTGTATATTTTTAATCATAACAAAAGTTATTAATAATAATATCAATTTTTTATGCATCTCAGTTTTTTAATAATAAGTAATGTGTAAAAATAACACATTACTTGAATATTTAGGTAGTAATTTATTTGTGGGGGAAGTAAAGAAACGAATAGACCAATCAATACAATTATATATACTTAAATAAACAAAAGCCATAAGACTTAAAATCTTACAACGCAATCAAAAGACAAATAATAGTAATTTAGCTGCCACTATAAACTCTTATGCACAAACAAACACAACTCATACGAACGCAAACAACAAAAACTAACGAAATGGAGCATAGCACTCCTTTGTTTTTATCGAGCAGTTTTACTTTTGATAGTGCCGAAGATATGCGTGCTGCATTTGCAGAAGAAACGGATGACAACATTTACAGCA
>Ga0075154_10002464_pt1 | contig 12095 bp, 8 predicted proteins | sample JI71714BDNA_FD_70965 | JGI IMG/M metagenome (GOLD analysis project Ga0075154, IMG submission 70965) | Wastewater effluent complex algal communities from Wisconsin, to seasonally profile nutrient transformation and Carbon sequestration -... | ecosystem: Engineered > WWTP > Effluent > Algae... | reverse complement strand
TATGATGAATTTACTAACAGATTTAGAGCAATTCTATGGTAAACATTGGAGTCAAATCCTGTACTAGATCAATTGCAAGAAATAATTTGTCTTTTGGACCAAGTAAGTCTATTATTGCATGGATTTCATGGATTGCATGGAATGCCTACCAGAAAGCATGGATTGGATGGATTGGATTGTAGCAAATTAAAACTCATTCGTCATCAAGCTACACTTTTTAGGTACGTAATCCAACAACTGCCCGAGTTTGTTGTGTAAGCGTAGTACGGACCCCAATGATCAAATGGCGTGTTTTAATCTTATCCTCGCTCGCACAACCACCAAACTTGACACTGGTAAATTTCTTGTTATATGGTCATTCTCATGTAGTTGAATAATATATCATTCAAACATTATTGCATGAAATAAATAGGTTAATAGAAGAAAATGACGAGCACTACTTATTCTTCGACTCGTGGGTGTGAAAGTCAAAAGCATCTATCATTCCGCGAAGTTGTGATGCGAGGATTAGCACATGATCGCGGTTTGTTCGTTCCCGACGAGCTGCCTGAAGTGTCACCGGCAGAGCTTGAGCTATGGAGATCTATGAGCTACGCTGATCTTTCAGTTGAAGTAATTTCCAAGTTTGTGAAAGATGATCAAGTACCGCGACAGATTTTAGAGGGGATTGTGAAACGCAGCTGCGATGCTTTTCGGAGCCCGGATGTAACACCGATTGTGCATGTGAATGACCATGCCATACTCGTAAGTTCTGTTTGATTTTGTCGATTGGAATCATCATAACTTTCAACTTATAATTCTTGATTCTCCTCCAGGAGCTTTTCCATGGCCCAACCTTTGCCTTCAAAGATGTGGCATTACAGATGTTAGGAAATTTCTTTGAATACTTCCTTCAAACAGGCAGCAATGGTGGGCGTCTCGCTGTTCTTGGGGCCACATCCGGTGATACGGGCTCAGCTGCTATTTACGGTCTAAGAGGGAAAAAGGGAGTGGACTGTGTTATCTTGTTTCCCGAGGGCAGAGTATCCGAGATTCAAGAACGGCAAATGACCACCGTGCAAGATTCAAACATTCATTGCGTTGCAATAGACGGAACATTTGATGACTGCCAGGATATTGTAAAAGAAGCATTTCGTGATCCAGACTTCAGGGATCGGGTCAAATTAGGTGCCGTTAATAGCATCAACTGGTGCCGTGTCTTGGCTCAAACAACATACTATTTTTGGTCTTGGCTACGAATCTCGGATAAAATGGGCAAAGAATGCAAATGCAGCTTTTCTGTACCCACTGGAAATTTTGGTGATATTTTGGCAGGATACTACGCCAAAAGGATGGGTTTACCTGTTGACAAGTTAATTGTAGCAACCAACGAAAACGACATTCTTCACAGATTCTTCAGTAAGGGGGAATATCATCGCTATGAAATCAACCAAACCATATCACCTTCTATGGATATATGTGTTTCAAGCAATTTTGAAAGGTACTTGTATCACCTCGCGGGAGACGATCCCACTACTTTGGCTAGTTGGATGCAAGCTTTCGAAAGCACCGGCAAACTTACCATCACTGGTAAAAAGCTTGAAGCGGCTAGAGAAGATTTCCTCTCAGCTCGCGTTGACACTTCCATGACATTGGAAACGATCAAAAAGTACCAAGACGAACACAATTACATGTTATGTCCTCATAGTGCCGTGGGAGTAAATGCAATCCACCAGACAAAGCTTGTCAGTCCCACAACCGTTTGCTTGGCTACGGCCCACTTTGCCAAGTTCCCGGATGCTTGCAAGATGGCTGTGGTGAACCTGCCACAATCTCCAACAGAATTGACGCGGCTCTTTGCCATGAAGACTCGTAAGAGCTTCTGTCCAAATGATTTGAAAGTTGTGCAAGGCTTTGTTGAAAAAAGGATCAAGGATCGCATAGAACAAGAACAAAGTGGACATGGAACTCTTCAAAAAATGTTGATCGCTGCTTCGGTTGTGGCCATCGGTGCGTTTGCATTACAGATTATAAACAAGAAAAGATAAAGGCACTCTTGTCTAAACTACTACTGGTAGTGCACAATATGAGTACGACACCCAATATCCTTGTTGAGAGCGGCTCTTTCTGAAATCGATTATAAGGCACGATTACAATTGTATTAAAAGCTTCTTCATTATTTCTCACTTTAATGTAATGGAAGATGATCAATTCTAAAGTTATATTGCTGAAGTGTGTGTTAATTAAAAAACTATCCGAAATTATTTAAAATTCAAATCCTGAATTTGTATTTGTACCTAGATTTTATACCAAGTTTTGCGGTGGGGGTGTTGGCTCGATGGGAGGAGATGCGGCTCTTTGAGCGCGCTCAATCCATTGTCTCTTTGCAAATTGGCCGGCGATGTATGCCACCGTGAAAAAGGCTAGCCACGTAGAGTAATAGAGATCACCAACAGACTCTGCAGGACCGCCAATACCAGTTATTCTGCCAACCGCAAATAACATCATCAAAGCCAAGATACAAGATACCATGTCTTGAAATTTTTGATTGTGTTTGAATTTCAAAAGAATGGCTGCGCATACAATGGACGAATGTATGGTTACTAATAAACCCGTTATGAGTGCGAACAAGGTTCTTGAGCAAAAGGAAGAATCGACGATGCTATTTGAGGAATTTCTACAATCTGCGCGTATGGAGAGCCAAATATGAGAGGATGAGCTGACCATGATAGCAGCGATCTTTACAAGCCCAAACCACATCACAAAACTTAAAGGCTTTTCTGGAAGATGAAATCGGCGATCACTATAAAAGTGCAAATTGAGGCCTGCGACAATCATGGATGCCCACGTAAAGTAATAAAGATTAGCACAAACGATTTCACCCGTATGGTTAATCGCAAAACTGTTTGCTGCGTGCTGCGAACAAATAATCTGAGCCATGCAACTGAAGAAGGCGATTAAGGCACAGATGAGGCCAATTGTGGGGTTTGAAATTACTGCATAAGTCTCATCCCACAAGTGCATCAGAGAAACATACGCCGAAAGCGACATTACGAAGAAAGGACAAACTAGGGCAAACTTTTGAGCGTCGTCCATTTCTCCGTACGACTCTACCATAACGTCGAGACGAGCAGTATCGTATCCATAGGTTGTATAGTACATCTGCTGCGCAGCATCATACGCTGCTCCATGATTAATTGCAGAAAGCAACGCAAGTGCACACCAACGTTTGAGGCAAGCCTTTCTACTATCTGAATCTTCTTTCTTCTTGCCTTGAGATTTGTTTTCATCCTCGACCAGTGGTTTCTGTTTGTCATCAGATATTGAGCGTTGAACACCAAGTTGGCTATTGCTTTCGTCTTTATCATCAGGACTCAGTGCCTCCTCCATGCACCCGATAAAAACGCGGAGAGAAAACAAGAATGCAACCCAAGTGGCGTAGTAGACATTGCCTACACTTTCAGCCAAACCACCCATGTAACTTCCTGTAACATACATGGAACCAAAACCATATACGATGACAATAATCGCCGAGACAGTGGCTTCTAGAGACAAAAGTGTACTGCCTGCAGCGAAACGTTGGCTTGAAGAGTGGATACCAACAGCAAACACAGACAAGATCGCTCCGATAGGACCCATCCACATGGCAACTTCGGTACTCGAGCAAACACGAGGATGGATACTTAAGAAATTGAAACTTCCGTCATTGCTGTAAAAACTTTCATGACCTTCATAAGTCCTACTGGTAAATTGGGAATACTGGATCAAATTACCCAATTGAAACTCTCGACATATATCACGAAAAACATCCCACCAAATAATGCTTGACGAAACAAAAACGAGCATGGAGGAAATGAAGACAGCAAACCAACTTCCCACACGCTCTCGATGGCGAAAAAATTGCTGACGGCGCGCCCTGCTCTTCTTCCAAAATAGGTATGATCTGCAAAGGAAAAACAACCAAAGTGGATACAAGTACTGGTGGGCCAGTGCCACAGTTAGGATGAAGGACACCCAGATAGCGTGATACAGATTAGCGTTTGCCCCAATCTCTCCCAAAGCATTTATTGCATACAGCGCTTTTGGTAAAGACGGCGAATGAAAGAAAAAAGTTTCAAAAGGCGAACTGTTGCTAGTCTCCTGACTTTTAAATGCAGGGTTCTGCGCTTCAGTAACTTCCTTGTTGCTGCGGACAGACGTCTGTAGCTGAGAAGTCACTTGTATTCGACGACGATAAGAGTCATCATTTTGCTCAAGCGCATAATATTGGTCGTTGTTTGTTTCATAGTAATAATACTGGCTTTTGTCGTTTTCGAGTCGAGAATCATCGTATTGATAATCGTTGCTTCGGTCTTCATCGAGATCTTGGTCTTCGTTGAGAGTATAGTCGGAGGAATTTGTGGAATTCAGGAAATAATCTTTCTTCTCATCGTCGACGATGTTGTCATCCGTGGCATAATAAAAAGTGTCAGTGTTGACACCATTTGAGTTGTTATTAGCAATATTCACTGATGTCGTGGTGCTCGCTTGAGAAGCGATATTGTTTTTAATGGCCCATTCGTTCAAATCATTCTGGAAGGAGTGTGTTGCCTGGGGTACAAGAATCATACTAAAAATTGTAAATAGACATGAGCTCAAAGCCACGACGGACAAGATTCCAACAACATGGCTAGATACATGCCGTTTGTGCAGTTCAACCAAGGCTAAGGATGCACACGACATGGTGATGAGGGCCGAAGGGAGGACCTGTCGAGAAAATATTTGCCCGCAGGATTCATAATAAGATTGGCCGTCATTGTCATCGTCGTAAAAGAGCTGCAACTGCGAAGTATCGCTGTAACTCTCCTGACGACAATACACCATTCCGTCCCAACCAGATAAGAGATATAAAGTACTGGACATTAACAGCCCTATCCACTCATACTTGAGTCGGGGATATAGTCGACTTGAAAGCCTTCCTGGTCTAGGTCCACGCTCGGCTTGATCTCCAACGACATTTCTTTTAGAAACTTTTGTCAATTGGTAATTCCCATCAGATGCCGGGTCTGACCCATGTAAGCTATAATCGCTGTACTGGCCCTCAATAGGATACTGCCGCCGGACTCCTCCTGTCACTTGATAACAACGATTGTGTCCAAATAGACTGCGAAGACTGGTGGAATACTCGCTGGACCCCAAGGACTCTGACTCTGGAATGTCAGTCATATTCATACTGTCGGACACAAACTTGACATGGTGGTTGCTAGAACATGGCGATGGAAAGAATTCTTTACTTCTATCAACACGAAAAGTACTTGTCGATTCCCCTTGCTGATTTAGCATGGCATCAGGTCCAAGCAAATACTGTGCCACTATTTATCGTTAAACCCTAGAATTTCCTCTGATGAATTCGTGCACCAAGTGGGTGCGATGGACAGCGGAAGTCACGCTGCAGTTCTCACTTATCTAATGCCCTAAACCTTGGTTATCATCTAAACAACAACGGGTTCAACTAAGAAATCCCGAACAATTTCCCAACCGACGAAAAACAGCCTTCAAACACAAGAATTGGCGGTATCGTATGAATCCTCAAGATCTTGTTAACTAACTGTTAAAATACAAACAATTTCAAGTTAGCCAAATAAAACTTTATCAAGGGGAACACAAACAGGACTCAAAGTCCGTCGTAGGAAGAATACTACCTCTAGGGATGAGATTTAAAAAATGGATTGGCATTCGCTGAATCGATAGAATTAATTTTATATGTTAAGAATGATTTTTTCATGTGTTCACAATTTTAGTTAGTGGCACAGTAAACCTTTGGCAAGTCCGGTAGATTTCAAGACGCACTTCACTTATATTATTAAAGTAAGATGACGCATCATACTTGGTATATTCAAAAATTGCATAATGAAACAGGACTCAAGAATTTTGACATGAGATACATTTATACAAGAGATGTTGGCTGCGCCACTTTTTATGGCGCATTCTGTAGTGGTAAAAAAACATAACATCGTTCGTACATCAGTCTCATTTTTGAATGTGCGTTCGTATCTCAGTCTCATCTTGAATGCAAATTGAATATCTACATTCTTTAGAGCCACCTTAACAATCTTCATTGGATTGTGAGATATAGGACAAAAGATCAACCTTCTTGGTATTTTAACCACTAGTTCTTCCAATCTGAAGCAAAAAATCTTATTTTAACCACTAGTTCTTCCAATCTGAAGCCAAAATCTTATTATATCCACTATTTCTTCCAATCTGAAGCCAAAAATGTGATTTTAACCAATAGTTCACATGGGCATTAAAATCTACAGACTTGCGAAATTCTGCTATACCAACATCAAACAAAGTAATGGATAAAATACATTCGTTGAATTGTGGGTGCATAGTTGGAAGATGATCTCATTTACATCTCATGTTTAGGCTCTAATGTTAAGATCGATCAGATCTTTTCATATTGTGATGACAACTAAACTCTTATATTTTTTCGCGTGCATTTGTTTTTATACGGTACTTGTGCACTGGTATGGAATGAAATCTTTTCGTCACATCAATCTTCGACTAATTTTTCTCGCTTGAGATCGTATAAGCGCCCTGAAGACAGTTATGCCTTTGAAGATATGCCAAGTTTCATAATTATCAGGGCATTAAAAGCTCTCAATAGAACAAACGATTTCGGAATATAAAAACTTCAACAGGTACAACTTTCAACTATGGCAAAGTAATATGCATTCTCTCAGTTATTTATTTCTGACGCGAGTGCTTCTGTGCTTGCTACTTGCACCAGCCATATCCTGGGACGTACCAGGACCAGGACCACGGCTTGGATCCAAAAAAAGCCAACGGGATTCTATTTTTGCGGAAGCGAGCGACTCTCAAACCCTCCTCTCTGCAATCAATGATAGGATGCAGGACGCAGTGGGAAACAACTTCCCGACCCTTTCGGAGGGACTTGGAAGCATCAATAGCAATAATGGTGCAGATTTTATATTTCGTTCACCAGCATTTTTTACATCAATGCAGAAGAGTCTCGGCCATTTGCATCAACACTTTCGTTGGTTGATTATGTACAAACCTCCTGTGGGTGCGACCCTGCTTGGAATGGGGATCCGGATTTTGTTCTTTGGAAAGGGAAGGAAAGGTCTTCTACATGCCTTACAGGAGGCCGAAGAGAAAAAAGATGGAGCTGTTATTCGTACTAAGAGGCGCGGACGAAGGCGCGGAAGGAGTTTAGATTTGGATGCAGCTGATAACTTATATGATATCTACGGTGGAATTGAATCTACACGCACACAATTATACAGAATGGCTCTCATGAGTTTGTTGGAAAAAGAACTGCTTGTGCTTGATGGCTCTCAAAAGCAGGAAAGCATGCGCCAAAATGTGCTGGCAGCATTGGATGGCGTAACTATATCCTGTCCTCCAAGAGGTTCAAGAGAAGTCTTCATAGAGCAATTGTGCCATCCTTTGTCTCAACTGACTTTATATTTGAACGAACAGGGCTTGACTGTGCAGGTCCCTGCGAGAGTCAAGAAAAGTGCTGACAGTGAGGGTTTTCTGAGCAATGACATGATCGAAGAGTTTACTCGTGATGCAGCGAAAGTGACAGAGATACGTGCCTTGGATGCCATGCTACGTGTCCTCCGGGACAGGTTGTTGGCATCATCTGCGAGGCTGCGTCGAGCCAGAAATCATTGGAAATGGAGGGTAAGGTGGCACTCTCAGGATCCGCTGGGCAGACTATTAGCTGCAGTGCGGAAGTTTCTTCGAAATATGACTCTTGAAGATGACCGTAGGAGTTTAGCGTTGGCAAATGCCGCATACGACAAGGAAGCAAAACTCTTAGGTGAAGTGCAACAAATGCTTATGGAGCGCCCCGTTGAGATGAGCAACGATGAGCTCTTGAAAATCAAGTCAAGTTTTAATTCTGGCAATGCATCTGCAATTTTTGAAACTAGATCTGCTATTGGTATTATCACAGGCGAGGAGAGAGTAGCTGGCATAGCGTGGGCGCAGGAAGCTCATCAGTGGACACTTAGGGCCCGCAACGTCATTTGTTCGATGATTGAAACGTCGTTGCGTGGACTGGAGCCCAGCACTGTGACATCGCCATCCAAGAAACGAAATACCACTGTGGCTGATGACATAATCTCCGTGACGGAATGGTGCACATATGAAGGAAGTGGAGACATTAACCAATGGATTGCCGTCACATCCCTGGTGGACAACTTTGATAAGGCTCGAAGAAAGGGTGAATCCAGTGGATTATTGGTTCCTAATTTCAAGTATTGGACCAATCGTATCGACTTTTATGGAATTCCGTCATCTTTTATAGCCATTGGTGTCGCCATGTATGTACATGAGACGATCAAGCCTCACTGGGGCAAGATAAAGGAATTTGGTATTGTGAGCCGCGACGCGATTTGGGGCGTGATAGAGTTTCGATTTTACACTCCGCTGCGTGATATAATTCTTGATCTGCTCAATAAACGTTCAAGAATGCTTGATCCATTTGCTGTGAGAAATGAACAAGAGAGCCTAGACAATATGCTTCGAGACTTAGGTGTCGGAGATGGATCTGCTTCAAATCGCAAAGAGGCGATTGCGGCTGCATCTCGCATGTATGAAGAAGAGCTTAGAGCTGGACCTCTGAAGGGATTCTTGATGGGTCGAGTTCTTCGATTGTTGTTAATTCAAGTGCAACAACTCAAGGCGGACATGCTTCTAGCAATGGACTCCATTGACGACTTGGTAGAATCCAACCGCATCAATGTGCAGCTTCTTGCTGGGATACCGGCATTCTTGATAGTCACCTATGGAGTTCGAGTGTTTTTCAGGTGGATCTACTTTATACGAACTCAAGACATACGCCCCATCAAAGGTGTACATGGAGAAATGTCAGATTATCTTGACCGCATTGAAAGGTCCTTGTTACTTGCCCATTACGAAGAAGAAGTTGCAGCTGTCAGCAATTCGAAATTTGCACCAATCATCACATCTGAAGAGAAAGCTCCTCGATTGTTCCTTGCTACTCGAGATTTGGGAGAAGTGGTGATATTGATCCATTCTTACTTGGTGCTGTTGGATTATTGCTCGCCTCCTTTCCCAAGCCAAGTTTGCGACTCCATTCATAAATTGATTCAAGATCTTTTAATCCCTGGAAAGCTGAGTATCCAAAGACAACTTGATCTTTTGCGTCTTGTCAAGGCTAAGCACGTTAAACTACTAAAAAGCTAGTGTGAGAATTTTCACACAAACATGCAAAAAAATAAGATACTTAAATTTCTTCACACATTCGCTACAGTATTGACACTCTATGACAGCTAAGGTTTTGATGGGTTACTAAATAGAATCAATAAACTTGACGAAAAAGGCCAGCAGTATAAGGCCCACCACGATTTGTGCCCACGTGGGAGCATCACGATATTTTTCCCATGCCATGATGCAATAAGTCTTGGCGATTTCAGCAATATCTTGGGCACACGTTCCCAAGTATTCTCGCATTGAATAATGGGAGTTGATGCCGGCTTCCTGGTCTCTGTCCATTAAAAAAGGAGTACTGGAGCCGGAGGGATCCGAAGGTCCATCATTGTCCACCATGCTGAACGTAGATTCACCCATGTGTGTTGGGGGAAGGGAAACTGGCGCAAACGATGTCGACTGCGAAAAATCCATGCGGCCGGCCTGTGTATTAGAATGCGTCAGTGGCATGTCCGAATAGCCCATTGCGGGTGCCTTGTATCCGACATTAATTTCAGCAGTTCCCTGACTGGCCATCAGAGCATAACCACCACTGTTTGCTGAGTTACCACCTCGCATCTGAGCTAGTTTTTCGGCGATCTTGTTCTTGGAGGATTTCGGTGGCTGTGGCAGAGCTGCTTGGGCATATTCCATAGAATCACCGTGGTCTCCTTCAGATAGCAATCGTCGAGCGGCGTCGGCGGCGTTCAATGGAGCTGCATTGGTTTGACTGAACACTGCATCATCTTCATCGTACATATCCATTGTCGAAGATTAGTTTGTAACTCGCGATTAAAAGTTTTACCACCAATGCAAAGCAAGACTTGGTGCAGGTGTTGAGTCGTCTGCTAGATGGTCACAAATAGGTCAAGTAGACAAAGACGTTGAAATTCGCGTGAAAAGTTTGAAATGAAGACCAAGACCTAATCATAGAGATTAACGCTCGCCTTTATTCCGGGTGTTCTCTGGTAACTTTTGCGTTGCTTTGCAGCTTGTGTAGTTCTGAAAATGGCTCAGTACTCAGAGGTGAAACCTACGGACAGACAAGCATTAACGTAAAAAAAACAGTAAAACCTCCTGATCACTTATTCGTGCATATTTCTCTAACTCGATCATCACCAATGCCCAATGGCTCCACAACCTTGGTCACTTTGATTTAGAGTCATTTTCAAGTGACAGAAATAGATAGATATTTGACACGACAACATAAAATGGTTCGACCTTTCATATTGCCAAATTCGTTATTGTCGAGCGTAACAATAATAGCTCTGCTTTTAATGGATATCGCCAGCGCCTATGCAAACAATATTTTGACACAACAAGACGGAACTCGGCAAACTCCAGGACGCCTTCTTACAGGATTACCACCCGCAGCATCTGAAAATGAGGCATCTTTTATATTGGGAGGAAATCGAGACGCCCCCATGCTCCGAGGATTCGCCGCATTTGATATAAACAAAGACGGAGTCATTGATAAGAACGAATACTCCCAAGGAGTTAAGAAATTGGAGTCTTTTTTGGCAAGCAATGCCTCAGCCACCTCTTCAGAATCCAGCTGGCTGGACGGTTTGAAGTTTTGGAAATCTACCGCATCAAAAGAGGAAGATGAGATGAAATTTTGGCCAGCCTTTCATTCATCGGTCGCAATGATTCTTGCAACGGAAGTCGGTGACAAAACTTTTTTCATAGCCGCTGTGCTCAGTATGCGAAATCCAAGATCTGCTATTTTGATTGGAGCCCTAGCGGCCCTGTATTGCATGACCATTTTAAGCACAATGATGGGTCTCATACTGCCCAGCTTTTTGCCAAGACAATACACCTCCATGTTCGGCGGATTACTTTTTTTATACTTTGGATTCAAACTTATTAATGATTCGCGCGGTATGAGTCACAAAGTTAGCGAAGAATTGGAAGAAGTCGAAGAAGAGTTAGGTGGATCATCTAAGAAAGATGAGGATGGTGCTAGTGATGTCGAAAACAATGCTGGTTCATCTCACATGTCCTCGGCGTTTGCCTCGCGGGCCATGTCATGGGAGAAAGCATTCTTGCAAAGTCTCACCCTAACTTTTCTAGCCGAATGGGGAGATAGAAGTCAAATTGCTACCATTGCCTTGGCTGCTCACAAGGAACCATATGGAGTCACTGTGGGCGGGTGTATCGGTCATACCATCTGCACAGGAGTCGCCGTCATTGGAGGTAGAATGTTGGCGTCAAAAATTAGTGAGAAAACAGTTGCCCTTTTTGGTGGCATGATTTTTTTTATTTTTGGAATTCATTCGCTCTTCTTCGATAAATAATTGGTCTTGATTTAAATGCTTATTGCATCTACAACTTATAGAATACTGTTGCTATAAATCCACGTATAAAAATTTCATGAAAGGAAATAATCATTTTTGACATTGCCTGCCTCAGGCAAAGTAGGGAATTCAAAATACCCATAACTGAAAATTGAAAATTGGCGCACATCAAATTTGATAACAGTCTCATACAACGTTAGTCATATGAGTTTGACTAACACTATGAATAGAGCTGGCAGCCCTATTACTAACTTTTACGTACAAGTTATTACGGCTCTCAGATGGATGACCGAATATATTGATTATACTTGCTCGCTTTTCCGATTTTAAATCTTTTTTAAATGCGATATTGTGCATATTGCCACGGAACATACTACAGTAACTTGTATTTTTTAAATTTTAAACTGACTCCTTTTTAGTCGAAACAGGTTAAGTTTTTTTTGTCATACTTAGATTTAAAGCATTAAAACGACGCTAATTAATTAATATCTATAGTATGCTAGCTGACGTTTATTGACTTAGATGGTTAACATGTTTTGAGTGAATGTCCATTCTAATAAGTATTTATAAACCGATCTTTTAAATTTTATTTTT
>Ga0075154_10002463_pt1 | contig 12096 bp, 9 predicted proteins | sample JI71714BDNA_FD_70965 | JGI IMG/M metagenome (GOLD analysis project Ga0075154, IMG submission 70965) | Wastewater effluent complex algal communities from Wisconsin, to seasonally profile nutrient transformation and Carbon sequestration -... | ecosystem: Engineered > WWTP > Effluent > Algae... | reverse complement strand
TGCAATGATGGAATCATGCACACCAAACTCATTCGAGAGGCATAGTATGGTATCACGAAAACGCCATTGCAGGCATACCATCCTTAGCGAAGATCAAAAACAAAAATAAGCTGACTTTTGAAAGCTCAAATAGGAACCAATTTATGGTTCAAAGTGAGATGGTTCCACTCGTATCTTTATACAATCTAGATTTGGGCTATTACTTGAACAGTGGGAAAGATGCTGTTGCAAATGTGATTCTGGTAGAAGATCAGAAAGCTAAATCTACTCTCAATGCCAATAAGGATGCAACAATAGCTAGAGAATTACAGAGGAAAATAGGAAGGCCCAGCACATGAGATTTCATAAATATCATTAAAGCAAATCTACTGCAAAATTGTCCTGTAACAAATCAAGACATACAGATTACTGAAGACATATTTCTTCCTGACATTGGAGCACTCAAGGGTAAAACAGTCCATTAAAAACTGGTCATGCTGACACATCACCTCTTAAACTAACAGAAGCAGTTATAGGATCACACACATTGTCACAATTGCAGTTGGCATCATTTTTGTGAATGGCATTGAATTTTCGGTCACCATATCCAGACTCATAAAATTTGAAACTGCTGAAATGCTACAGAACCAAAAAGCAAGTAAAATAATTGTGCCATTAAAGCACATTCTTGACACCTACAACACAAAAGGCTTTACAGTACACACTATTATTCAAAATTTCATTGCTGGCCTTGCTTATCTTTTATTGTCTAGAATGGAGAGCGTTTGTCGATGCATTGCGCTCCAAAATATACAGAAAAACAATGCTCATTTATTCATTTATTCATAGTGTTAACGAACAACACTCTAAGCCATGAATAAATGAAGAGTTTCAAAGATCAATCTATACGCAAATCTCTTATTTTTCTTCTAAACTCCACCAAGATGTCATTTTGCGTGTAATAATGTACTAATAATATAGTCTATGTGATTCTTTTTTGTAGAATTTTTCAAACAATAGCCGAATAGTCAATATGGTCGCTTTTTAAAACCTGCGATTTGTTGAAACCAATTATACTTCTTCATTAAGAAATGCACAAAAAGTTGTCTAAAAGGCAACTGTTCTGGAATTCGCAAATGGAATCGTCTGGATAAAGGGATGAGAAACTAAAGTCTAGAAACCCTCCATCAGTAAATGCTGATGCAAAGGTATCAATATCACATATCTTGTTATCAAAGTTGAAGATAATACCAAGAGATGTGGATGATAAAATTAAAGTTGATATAAATATGTAACAGGCATGTTGAGTGAAATCATTCATCAAAAGTTTATCAAAAAACATCTTTACCTGAGAAGCAACCCAATTTCAAGTGAACCAGTTCTTCTAACCATGGTTTTTTTAGCATACTTGCCTTGAGGTTGATTTAAGCTGGAAATGATTAGAATGCTTCCTAAAATACAGTAAGATTATGACTGCAATCATATGATCCATGTTTTATATTTCTAAAGAAGTTTTCAATATATATGAAGGCGCCAATAGTCGTCATACAGGCATTTACACTACGAGCCTTTACATTGCATGCTAACAAACGCAAATATATTTCTGAATCGGGGGCTTAATCGTCTATGTAGAAATTGAAGAATTATTTTTCATGGGCGTATTTTTCCGTACTCTGAAAGAATACTGAAGCAGTATTGTTTGTTTTCTACGTTTCCAGAATTCGCGTCTTGCATCCCGGTGCTAAAAAGGCTTAAGATAATTAATCCTTAAGGCAGGCGAATGTTCTTTTTGTACAATGCCACAAGACACGATTGTCCATCAACTAAGTTGAAAGATCTCACAATTTATTGCCTCTCGACTCATGAAAAGAACACCATTTCTGTGGATGATACATCGATGCAAAATATGTCGAGAGTTCTACACACAAAAACATAAAATATGTCTAAAAATCATGAAGTTGAAGTTGATGATTTCACACGCCCATGCAAGCAGGTTGCTCACTTTGTTCTTATTTACGTGTGCTCTGGGGGATGTGCCTAATCTCAGAACATCAACTAGAGACCTTCAAATCAAAAGAGATGGGGCCATCACTCTTCTAGAACCTGGGAAAGGCGCTCATGCGGTTCGCATATCTCAAAACTTTGTAGGAAACTCTGCTGATGGGTGCGATGAAAATGATAATGCGTCAAATGCAAAAATAATGTTTGCCACATTCATGGATCCCGACACTTTACAAGAGAAGTGTGGGATATTCCAGAGAAACGTGTCCCCATGTTTTCAGGAGACGGTTGTGGTTGGCTGTGATCTAGAGGCAAATACTGCCACCATCAATTTATATGTTGTAGATGAAAGTTTTGAGAAAATTATGACAACGGATAATCCAAAAATGGGACGATGCAAGGCAGGTCTGGGTGATATTATCAAAAGAGCAATCAAAGTAACCGAGACTTTCGACTGCCTTCCTTTAACGGAAGAGGAAAAGAGCGAAATTCGGTTTAATACATGTTCTGCTAGTTCTGACTACTGTGCAGAGAGGACATTCTGTCTTTTTTCTACAAGTGATGGATATAAATGCATAAGTGGTCAACCCAATCCTGACTGTAGTTGTCAAGATGATGAGGAATGTTTCTATTCTAAACTTCAGAAGGGATATTTCTGCCGTCCTTTTGCTCAGATAGGAGATCCATGTACTGGAGCGGAAGATTCTGAAATCAGTCTTACGTGTGACCCTACAAATTCTTTCTGTTATTTGCAAGACTCTTGCTACAACTCGCAGGGGAAAGGAATTTGTGTTGCTTTTTCAAGTGATGTACAGTGCTCCAGTGATGATGATTGTGGCACATCCACAGATTATTGTGATTTCTCTATAAACCGATGCAAACACAAATTGAAGCGAGGTGATTGCTGCGACTTTTACCAAACCTATGACATAAGCTGTGGTGATGGGCTAACATGTGCACTTGGGAGGTGTCAGGCTAAATGCGTAGGCAGAAACGCCAAATGTCAAAAAAATGAATATTGTGCTGTTGAAAATAATGACGATGTATATTTTGAAGATCCGCCCCCATACTGTCTACCTTTTGCCACGAAAGGCGAAGCTTGCGGCAAGTTCTTTCCCAATGATTACCGGATAGAGTGCGATCCTGAGTTGTACTGTTACATTCCTGAAGGCGGCGATGAGGGTTTTGATGACTACTATTTTTATGGAGGCATTTGTTGGACACCTGGTAAACCTTGTCAAGATGTCTCTGATTGCGATCTCACTAGTGAAGAATGGTGTGACATGACAGATGGTATTTGTAAACCCAGACTACGGTCGAATTACGTGGGATAATGTCGAGAAACAATGTCAAGAAGGCTTGGAATGTCGTTACCAGAGTTCTATATTTGGGTGGCAGTGTAGCTCTTCCGAAGATATGTAGAGCTAGGTTTTGATAAGAAGTGATGTTTAAAATAAGCATCATGTTTATGGACAGTTTGACTAAACAGACTTGCACCAGTACCAGATAATCTCATACCATCTGTTTTGCAGATTTCATTTTCGAGATTCTAGTTATTAACTACAGCAGATTCAAATCTTAATCCTGGTTCATCCTTTCTGTTTGGCATGTACCAATAACCCATGAGAACATTAACACAAGACTTCGCTTCAAATAATATTTCAAGCTGTCCAAGACCTCCACTTATCTTTTTGCTTCGAATCCACTCATCAAGTCTCCATCATAATCTTCTTTACCAATGCCACAACGCCAAATTCTGGGTACTCAATCAAAATGCCATCAATGTCAAGAACGCCAACTTTCAAAGGTGCTGATCTAGCGCCAGTGTTCCTACCTCGTAATATAAAGAATCCTTAAGAAAAGTAGTCTTGCGCACTGTGATTTCGAAACCTAGCTGAAGTTTTATGCCGACTCACAATTGAGATTGTGGCTTGTTTCCACCCTAATCCAGGATCATATTTTTCTTAGTTTACAACTCTTTCGAACTTACAGAAATCATAGAAATCTGCCACACTATTTTGATCAATCATAATGTCATGAGTAATAAAGGGCTTAAGGACAATGAGAATGACTGCCAAATATGAAGGTATTACCTTTGGTATTGATATTGTATTTGTAAACAAGATGCTTTCCTTTGTTAGCACATTCCCGCATATTAGATTTGGAATGATTTAAATGATAAAGTCAATCACGAAAAATAAGAGTTTTAGGTCTTGCATGAAGAAAATATTGGGTGATTGACTATATGGGGCAATATGAGGTTATCTAACTAAACGGACTGTCAAACTCATTATTATTTCCAACAGAACTCAATATTTTGTCAACCAATGAACTTCCGCCCTAAACTGAATTAACATTCTCTGAGTGAAGGAAAAGACCTAAGAAAGTCATAGTTCACTACCTTTCAAAAACTTCCACCTAGACTGGTGATTTAAAAATGGCGCGCACGCCAGTGTGTTTGATTAACAAATGTCCTGCGATTGGTGTCATACCTTTAACAATATGCCAAAGGTCCGTAATCACTCGCACCAATGTTGACTATAACAAGCATTGTAAAATTTAGTTTTTTGCCAATGCATGGATGCACAAGAAACACTCTGATCAGTTGGTCCACGTGAATACTGAAAACATAATATGATGATCCCCAAGCTGCAATGTTGTTTTGGAAGAATTTTACAGCAAAACTGATAAGCATTTGGTTTACCATCAACCCTCATGACTCATGTGTTGCTAACTAAATTAGCATTAGGATTGAGTGCACTGTTATTGTGCATGTTAATCACAATCAAATCTCTCATGTAGGTACTGAAGTGAACAGTGATTTACTAAAGGAGCTCAGATGGAAATATAGAAATGTGATACCACTGATTCTTTCTCTTGAAAATGTTGAAGATTATATTGTTTGCAAATTGGTTATCTTTTAAACATGCTTAAATAATTCCCACCAACAAGGCAGCTGTTACCATGATGTCTGTCTTCAATAGTTTGTTTGAGGTGAATAATCTTGTAAGAAGTTGAGCGCCATAGAGTCTGAGCTGCTCCATCACAATTTTGCTAAACTTAATTTTTTCGCAAGATAGCATGCCCTGATATTCAAACTGCAGTGCCCTTGCAATGCACCTGCATCAAAGAACCAGAAAAAGACTCAAGCGATGTCACTCACTTATAAGGCCAGGTAGATTACATAAAATGGTGGGTAAATATATCTTCTTTAGCACACACTTACACGCGAGGGAACACTGGTGGGTGACGAGACCATTAGGATTGTTGGCCAAGATGACGAAAGTTCTATGCTGTTAATAGTCCATGGCCATCCACCAGCAAGCATACCTGACAAATCAGCATTCTCTATTTTTTGTCACAGACGGAAGTGCATCGTTATTTTAAGGAGACCTATTTTAAAAAAGGGAGTTTTTAATTATGTACTTCACCACCCAGATTTTTAAAGTGTTTTCAGAACCTCATCATGAATGTACAGTCTAAGCACAAGCAATTAAGACCTCTTCAAGATCCGAGTTGAACATCATGCCATCATGGATCCTTGAATGTGGGGGTAATGAAATAGTAGCTGAATACTATGCATTTATCATACATGTGCCTTGAGCCAATAAAGAATATTTCACATGGGGACCGCGCAAAAAAGACGGCACCAATCCCAATTTAATAAATTGTTTCGTGTCTTACATATACTAAAGACGTGCAATTCTACCTTGGTGGCTTCATTTCTTTATAAGCAGAAATATTGTTGTTTGCCCAATAATTGAAATTGAAAGTTATTTTGTTGATATACATTATATACACAGCCAATCTCACATTTTCAGGTCCGTCTTATTGCTCTTTGGGGTGTCCTTAAGTATTTGTGACAATGTGATCAGATGTCTTTTTTGTAGTCTTACCTTTCAGTCAGGAATCCTAGTTTTGGCTCAAAATTCTCATCCGCATGCATTATGTCAGCTTTCATGACAGACCTGTTGGGTAGGTTAATTTTTCCTAAATTCTTGATTAAGTCCTTGATACTAGTTTGAACTATAATGTCTTGTAAAGATTGTGCTCACTTATCAACAGAGTACTTTTATATGATTCAATTTAGATTTATTCATATCTTCTGTATTCGCTCGGACATGTGCAACATCATTTTACATCTGAGAAAAACCTTCTTTGAAGGCCTAATACTCTATTTGTACCATCTGCCTTCTGCAAACTAATTCTATGTTCAGAGTACTCATGTAAATCACCTTGTGTTTGTTTTGCGCATTATTTAGAGACAGGATATTGCAATAACTAGCTTGAGGGAATCACATAAAAAGAAATGGCATGCTTCTGATGCAAAAAAACTGGCATTACTCAAATTAGTGCAAAGAGGAACTGTCTGCGAAGACAGCCAAGAAGGGTTCTATGTTACAAGAAGCATGCCAAATGCACATGCACATGTGATCATGACCTAAATGAGTATATGAGAGGGCATAAAGAAAGTTGGAGAAAAATGCAACGAAGCACTACTAAAGAATTAAATCAACTACACCAACTCATACTAAGCAAAGACATGACACATTAGGGGAAGAAAAAAGTACTATCTGAAAGAAAGCTTGATGGAAGCAAAAAGGCAAGAGGCTGTGCAGATGGAGGATCACAAAGAGAATCTTCACAAAATCAGACACTAGCTCTAAAACAGTGTCATTAGAAGCAATGTTATTATCATGTGCAACTGATGCAAAGAAGGCTGACACATAGCATTGCCTTCCTACATGCCAATATGGAACAAGACATTCATGTGCTATTGGAGGGAACAATTGCGGAGCTAATCATTAAACTCAAACGAAAACTATACAGAAAATGCATGTGGAAAAATAAACATGACAAACCCATGATATAGGTGAAACTCAAAAAGGCAATTTATAGGACACTGGCGAACACACTGCTTATCTGGAAGCTATTATCAAATACATTGAAAGAGCGAGGATTCAAGTTAAATGAATATGACCAATTTGTAGCAAACAAAACAATTAATTGCAAGCAGTGTACAATCATTGGCATGTGGATGACCTAAAAACATCTCACATCAACAAAAGCGGCATAGATGACATAATAAAACAGCTCAGTGAGATATTCAGAAAATAATTCCATCTGACTAATACACAGTAAAAGTACTAAAATATTTGGGCATGACACTGGACCTCACAACACCTGGAGGAGTGAAATATCAATGCCTGAATATATAGATAAAATGCTTACTGAATTACACAGGACATGAATGGATCTTCAAAAAAAAACCAGCGGCAGCTGAGTTGCTCAATATGAGATGATGCAAAGAAATTGCCCAAGACTCGTGCGCAAGCTGCTGCACCTATCCAGAAGAACAAGGCAGGACATTCAAATGGCAGTATCCTTTTTTACACCAGAGATCAATCACCTGATGGGGATGATTTACAATAAACAGACAAGAGCTATGCAGTACATATGGAGAACAAAGGAAATAACTATGACACTGGAGCCAAAATGAATACCCCAACTGGTGGGTGGACAGTTCCTATGTGGTACATCCAGAAATGTTCAGTCATAGTGAAATAATCATGACTATAGGGAAGGGCACCACACACTCAACATAATGCATGCAGAAATTGAATACAAAAAGCTTGACAAAAGAGGAGCTAGTAGATATAGATGATGCAATGGCGCAAGTACTGTGGATCTGGCAGCACAAGGAATGCTCGTTCTAACGACAACAATCTACCAGGACAACAAAAGTACCTTACTGCTGTCCGAGAATCGAAATAACAACAAGAAGCAGACATACATGACTCTGGATGCAAGATAGTTTTTCGTAACTTACAAGATCAAAAGAGGAGAGGTCAAGGTGGCATTTTGTTCTATGCGTGAGATGCTAGGGGAATTATTCACAAAACCCCTACAGGTACCCTATTTATGCATTTGTAATATAATCCTCATTTATCTAGTAGCACTAGTACCACTGTGCAAAGGAGTGTGTTGAGAAAAGAAAAATCCTGCAAAAGACAAAAGGTGAGCTAAAACGAGGTTTGGCCAAGTTAAACTGACAAAAGACCCATGGGACTACAAATTTAAATGGGCTGACCAAACATGACAAAATCATTGGAAAACAAACTTAAAATTGTAGTTTATGAGCTGGCACTACATGCACTCGTTCATAATTTCTAAATTTATTAGAATACGTGTTAATTTTTGTTTATTACTAGGTTAATACTGACATTTTCACAGACATGATGAAAATCAACCCGAACAATTTTCAAAAAATAATAAGTGGTATTGCGCTTTGAGTTTACTTATATACAATATAGAGGTAAACTTTAGTCTATAAGTATTGAATAATAATGACATGTAGCTAGCTCATTGAGTTATAGAGTTTTCATTTGTACATGGTTGTTATCTGTCGGGGATTCAAAAATTTGCAGCTAAAATTAATGAGAAGAAAAATATAGGCAGAGAAGTAAAATCAAATGATCTCGCAAGAATGAATGGAAACAAGACTGGCAGGGTGGCAACACGGCAAAGAAAAAACAATAAAAATTGTTCAAATTTTGATAAAATAGTGAGATTATGAGCAGCCATCTCACAGACTAGCTCATAATTGCTAATTTTATTAGAATGTGACTTAACTTTAACTTATTGTTAGGTTTATTCTATATTTTCAACATAAAATTAGAATTTACTCAACAATATGAAAGAACATATGGACTTCAATCATGAGGGCGCAGCATCATGCAGTGGAATAAAAGCTGGGTTCAAGAAAAGAACAAGTACAAGTAACAAGCTCAGAAAAACAACTATACTGGAGACAACATATTCAGGGGAGTAAGGTTCAAAGTGAGAAAGGAAGGACCTGCACTGTATGCAAAAACAATAGATAGACTAGGCCTGTATCAAAGTACACAGTTCAAAAATGGATCCGACATAAAGAAACGTATGATGTCTGGAAAAGTGATTAAGTCCTCTCTACCTGACCTAGCCAACAATCATACAGCACATGATAATAGGGTGTGGGAGTATCAAATGAATGAATTAAGGAAATCTGAGCATACACTGGAAACTTTGTAATCTATTTGCCATACTGATGTCACTATGTGACTCTGATACCAAGAATCAGTTGGAAACATGTCCAAATACCCTGACTTTGAAGCAGAACTTGACAGTATGAAACTACTAAGTATGATTAAGAAGCAAGTATATACAGGAGGAACAAGAAACATCAACAAATTTCACAACAGTGCAATGGTGCATATGAATTTAATGAATCTTCATCAAGACAGGTTTCAAGATATTCAAGACTTCCACAACCTATTCATTGTGATGAAGAAAGCGTGCAGTGAATTGGGACTAGCTTTCAGAAGATACAAAGATCATGCAAAGGCAGTATTTAAGGATGAAGTTGACCTTTGACAAATTGGAAGAGGAACATCATGCTATTAAGTTCGTGTACAACGTTGAACGACAAAAATAGGTAAAGTTTCTGGAACAGATGGAGATGGACCTTAAACAATGCTAGGATCCAATCCAAAAACAATAGTAGATGTGTGTAGAGTACTAGCAGGTTGAGAAAATAAGTATATCACAAAAGACAACAAAATGACTGATGCTAATTATGGCGTGGCATTCGCAAAAACAGAAGAAAAACTTAAAGAACAAAAAGAAGGAAATCACATGTTATGAATGAAAGAAGACAGCGCACTATTTAAAAAGATGTGATGAGGAGGAGACTGTCAAAACATCCAATAAAAAAGGGTCCAACTTCCTTGTACTAAGAAACGACAAATATGACAGCCTTTCAGACGAAGAAAACAACATGTACAAAGATAGTTACCACAACAACCTACATGTAGTTGTGGAAAATGACAATGACGTGGATGAACCAAGTGAAGAAAGCAGTGACAAGGAAGAGGATGACACAGATGACAACAACATAACAGTAAGCGCTGATGATGACCAATGATCTGCTTTTCTAGAGGGTGACGTAGTGTGCTCCAATCAAGACAAGGCGGCAATACCTAAAACTTGGATACCACTGGACAGTCAATCCACAGTCAACATATTCTCAAATCCAAATTGATCACAAACATCAGAGAATGTAAGCATATACTTACACTTTATTATAATGTTCGGAAGTTTACATGACTCAGAAAGGCATCTTGAAAGGCTATGGCACAGTGTGGTATTATCCAGATGGTATTGCCAGCATCTTGTACCTATACAATGTGCATAAGAACATAGGATCACCTATGACAGTACTGATGGAATCAGGTTTACAGAAATAAAGTGGATGGTACCAGCTGTGTACTTAAACCATCAAAGAAGGGGCTATTATTTTCTGATGTTAAATGTGAAATTGTTCATGTTAACACAGTAGATACCATAAAAAATAAATACACAGTTAAAGATTACTCTGACTCCTGTAAAGCCCAGTCCATCAAGGACATCATAGGGTTACCTAGTACCAAAGATTGTATTGGATATATAAAAGGGAAGATGCTGCCTGATTTCCCCATCAACCAAGCAGACATACTATCAGCTGAAGACATTCTAGGACCAAATTTGGGATCACTTAAAGGAAAAAACGACAACAACAGCCCCATCCAAATTATTACTGGTTGCATTAGATGACTTACCAGCAAATTATTAGAATGAAATAAGCATGTCACACTAGTGGCAGACATCATGTATGTGAACAAAACAATACCGTTCATGATCACGACATCATGCACACTCTACTTCAGGATTGGCAGAAATGATAAAATATGAGACAAAATCGATTTTAATGACATCTCTCAAGCTATTAATCAACACATAGAGTGTGAGAGGCTTCATAGTAAACATATATTATCAGACGGGAAATTCGAATACCTCAGGAAAAACTCAAACTGCAAGGCATAATGCTCAATATTACTGCCCAAGATGAACATGTCCCAGAAGTAGAAAGGTACATCTGTACCGTAAATGAAAGCACAGGCAACAATTGAAAAATTACCATCTGAAAAATGCCCACACTGATTAATTGTCGAAATCATATACAATGCTGTATTTTGGCTGAATTGTTCCAGACATAACAATGGTATACACCCAACATTAAGCCCTAGATAATTGTGATAGGATCAAAGATCAACTATAACAATCATTGCAGAATACATTTTGGTACATATGTTCAGATATATGTACAACACAACAGTTGAATATTACCATGAACTAATGCACAATATCACTTAGACCAAGCGGAAATGCACAGGGCAGTTACTACTTCCTCAATCTAAATTCAAAAAAATGCATGGATAGTATTGCCCATGCCCACTGAGGTAATCAACACTATACACTAGCTGGCGGCAGCATGTAACAAATACAAGGGCTTGATTTTCACTGACAAAGACAGAAACATCATCAAAAATGACCTTGATGACACAGACAATTTAGAAATTGCAGGAGTGGATAAAAGCAATATCCCTTCAGAAGATAAAGTCCACCAGAAGAAGACTATAGCCCGCTTGAAGAATACTATAGCCCATCAGAAGAAGACTAAAGCCCATCAGAAGAAGACTATATCCCACCAGAGTCTAATCAGGAAAACAACAATATTACAAGAGTGACAGAAGGGGAAAATGAAGAACAACAAAGCACCAACAGGACAGAAAATCAAAAACAGGAAAAATGAAGACGCCGATGACTAAATGGTATTGTCAATTATGACATCTCAATCGAAAGATAATTGCCTGACAATACATACGTGACAAAAACAATATTAATATAGTTAGGGAGATGAACACTGCACAAACGAACATTGATCTAGAAACAGATGAAGAAAGAAGCAATGAGGCAAGATCCAGCATCATGGATACAAACTATGACCAAGATCAACAAAGAGAAATCATGAATATGCCCTTGCCAAATGAAAAAGCAACACACTATCCCCAAACCACATGTGCACATTATGATGACTCAAATAAACATCAAGGAGGGCATTACGAAGTTCAGGGACAAAGGACACTAAAAGAACTAAATCAGTTACACAAATGACAAGCCCCTTGTTCAATTTCAACCCAAAGAAACTACCAGAGGATAAAGCTCAATTATTCCATATTTTAGCAGCCAAGTTACCAT
>Ga0075154_10002462_pt1 | contig 12098 bp, 16 predicted proteins | sample JI71714BDNA_FD_70965 | JGI IMG/M metagenome (GOLD analysis project Ga0075154, IMG submission 70965) | Wastewater effluent complex algal communities from Wisconsin, to seasonally profile nutrient transformation and Carbon sequestration -... | ecosystem: Engineered > WWTP > Effluent > Algae... | reverse complement strand
ACGCGGGCTTTATTGGACATGTCGCCCGCCAGGATGGCGGCGTCCACGGGGCCCATGGCGGTGCGCCCCGCGTCGAGGCGGGCGCGTGTGTCGGGCGAATCGTTCCAAAAATCGTGGTGGAGGTCGGCCAGGACGAGGACGCGCATGGGGAGACTTTCGAGGAAAGGGGAAAGGGGAACGTGGACGGCCAGACCGGGTTCAGGGTTGGCGTTCGTGTTGGTGGACGGCCAGACCGGGTTCAGGGTTGGCGTTCGTGTTGGTGGGCGGCGCGCGCGGGCAAGGCGGCCATCACGGCGAGGCGTTCGGCTTGCGCCATGCCCCGCCAGGCGCCCAGTTCGGCGCGCGTGCGCCCGCAGCCGGTGCAATACGCGCCGGTGCTGTCCAGGCGGCACAGGAGGCGGCACGGCGTGGCCATAGGCATGTCGACGGGTTCGGGTTTTCGGGCCATGGTGCTCGTCGCGATCAGGCTGTGAGGGGAAGGGGTGTGAGGGTGTGTCGTGGGGCTATCAGCGTTCCGCCGCGCCGCGTTCCGCGTATTCTGGAATCGAAGAAAACGCTTTGTGGATCGTGGGCTTTGGAAGGCCTTCTTCGCCGAGTTGTTGTTTCAAGGCCATGAGTTCTTTCATCCTGGCTTTGTCGCTTTTGGTCTGCCAGTTCGAAAAGACCGCACCATAGGATCCCGTGAGGGAGCGATCCTGTACCGCGGGGTCGTCTTTGCGCACCACCAGCACGCGCGTGTTGTAGTCGGTGAGAATCACCGCGTCTTTGAGGGGCACTTTGGTCATATCCGCACCATGAGCAAGAGGGTTGTAGGCTGAAGATGGTGCCCGCGCTAGGTATGTGCCAAGTGCGTAGGTGCCAGGCCTTGAGAAAACCAAGACGGGTCATGGGTGGTGACCCGCCGTGGAGGTTTTCGAATTCAGCCCGGGAGGCTTCCCGCGGGCTGGAAGCCTTCTTGTGGATGCACGAAGGGCATATGGGCAAGGCCCTGCCTGCGCATCCTGTCCAGGATGTGGGTGGCCTGTGGGACGGCTTGGAGGCGCTGGTGGGCGCTGATCGTGAAACGATCCAAAGGGATCGACAGCAGCGTTTCGCGCATCAGGAAGACGTTGCCCAGATACTCTTCTGGCGGCGTGACGTGCGAGGCGCGGATCACCGCCTGTTGCCCGGCCCAAGCCCGGCGCGCGTGGGGCGCGACGAGATGGCGGAACACCTCGGTCACCGCCGCTTGAGTCCGTGCGTGGAACGTGCCGACCGGGAAGGCGGGGAAGGGGAGATCGGTGGTCCCGTCCGGCATCAGATCGCCCGCGTAGATGGTCACCGCACCATCGGGTGCGAAGCCTTCCCCGACGTGTCGCCGGTGGAGGTGTTCGGCGTAGGGCAGGACGGCCGCGAGGGCGTCCATGAGGGGCCGTGCGTCTTCCGACGCGGGCCCGAGCGTCGGGCGTGTGGACAGGCGGTCGGACAGGGCGGCCATCCAAGGCGCGAGGCCTTCTTCTTGGTCCCTGCGATCTTGCCGGACGGGCCGTGGCAGGGCCGCGAGGCCGCGCACGACCGGTTCCAGCGCGATCAGGGTGCCGACGGGCCCCCAGCGGCGCCACCACGCGGGGGGCCATGGCCTGCGATGGTGGGGGACTTGGTCTTGGCGCAGCACGTCCGCCCGCCGCGGCATGGCGTCGTCGGCTGCACGTCCACGTGGCATGCGGAAAAGGAGTCTGTGTTGGCGCGGGTCGGGCGACGCGGCGCGTGTGGAGATCCAGGCGAACAGGGCCTTCCAGGCTTTTTGGCCTGTGCCGGGTTGGGCGATGAGGCGTGCGGGGATCAGGCGCCCTTCGGAGGAAACCACGAGGGCTTCGCCTTCGTCCGTGAGCACCATCCACACCTCGCCCCGTGCATGGAAGCGTGGCCAGCGGCGGTGGTAGAGGGCCAGGCCCCCGTCGGCCGTCCAGCAGGCGACGGCGAGTTTGCCGGCGTTGTCGCCCCCCGCGCGCAGATCGAGCGCGAGGCGGTCGGCGACGTTGCCGCTGCCGTGGGTGTCTTGGAACCCACGGCGCATGGAATACCCTTGGTCTTGGAAGGCCTCATGGAGGGTGTGCGAGAAGCGCCCCCCGGCCGAGCATGGCCAGGGGCTGACGGCGAAGCCACGGGGCACGGGGGCGTGGGCGAAGGGCGTGTAGCCCAACGCGACGCGGCCGACGGGCGGCAGGGGTGTACGGTCCATGGGGCGCGCGTCCTGTGGAAAAGGGAGGGGTGGGATCAGCCCTCTTCGGGCACGACCTCGCATTTGAGCGGGAACTCGTAGCGCCGGGCGGCGTCTTGTGCTTTGGTCGATTTGACCTCGGCGATCTCGTGGGTGTAGACCCCTGCGACGCCTTTGCCTTTTTTGTGGATGTCCATCGTGATGGCCTCCGCTTGGGCCGCGTCGTGGCCGAAGACGGCCATCATCACCTGGACGACGAACTCCATCGGGGTGAAATCGTCGTTGTAGAAGACGACGGCGTATTTCTTGGGCTTGGCGGTTTTGGAGTCTTGGCGGGTCTTGATGTCGGTGGAGGACATGGCGTGTTCCTATGCTGGCGGGTGGCATGCGGGGGCGGAGCGTCCCCATTTCCGTGGAATGGGGGCGATCGGGCGCCGCGCCGGCCGCGGGCGATGGGCGGTGTGCAAAGATGTGGTGCAGCGCACCGTCTTGTACAAGAGGGGCGGTCGGTGGTGCGATTCAGGGGGTTGGATTCAGGCCGCCATCAACGACCGCAGGTCGACCATCCGGCCCGCGAGGGCTTGGGCGACGTCGCGCACCATGGGCGCGGTGTGCGCCGTGAGTCGTTGGTGGGCGCTGGCCAGGGGCGGGCAGGTGGCGACGATGTCGAGATCGAGGGCTTTGTGCGAGCCGTCGCGCAGGCTGTGCCCCGGCAGGGTGGGGATGGGGAAGCCGTCGATCCACAGCGACATGATCGCCATGGTGAGCGCGGTGCCCGCGCCGGGGACGGCCCGCGCCCCTGGCGGCATGTGCAAGCTGACCCTGGGCGCTTGGAGGCTGCCGTCGCGCCCCACGGGCTGCGAGCACCAGCGCGCGGCGTGGCCTTCCAACCCCAACACGACCAGGAGGGCTTGGAGGATGGCCACGAGGGTGTCCTCTTGTTCCGGCGAGCAGACCGGCCGGAGGAAGTGGAAAGAGGGGACGAGCAGGCCTTCGGGTTTGCCTTGGGTCCATTCCGGGGGCCAGTCGCCGAGGTGTTTGAGCAGGGCGTCGATCTGGGCGGGTTTGGGATCCGACTGGGCCGAGCAGAAGAAGGGGGCGGGGTAGAGGCGCCCGTTGCGCCGCCCGACCAGGAAGGTGTGGTCGTCGAACAGGAGCGCCTGGGCCTTGTCGGTGGCGAGGACACGATCGGAGGGCATCGAGGCGAGGGGGAAAAGGAGGCCTTCTTTGCGGGGCGCGTCGGCCAGCCAGGACACGGCGGCGCCCGCGTCGGTGGCGATGGCACCGATCTGGATCAAGGCCGGTTCAAAAATAGGGACGAGGGGGAGGAGGTTGCCCCGGCGCCAGCCCGACGGTATGTCCATCACGTACCCCTTTCTCTGGCGTGGAGATGGGTGCGTCGCGGGCAAAGCGCAAAGCGGCTTTCAGGTGGCGTCCAGCACGCTCTCGAGCAGGGCCGACAGCTGGGGGTGGGCGTCGTCTTTGGTGCGTTGGGCGAGCCAGGCGGCGAAGGTGGCGAGGTCTTCGAACTGTTCTTCATGGGCGGTGTCGCGGTAGAGCAGGGTGGCGCCGCCGTCGCTCACCAGGGCCATGAGGATCTCGCCCGCGTCGTCGAAGCCGTCTTCGAACATATGGAGATCGCGGACCTGTGCCCGCCCAAAAACGCCCCGCAGCAAGAAGGCCGCGTCACCCTCAGGCAGGGAAAGGCGCCGCGAGGAGGAATCGCGCAAGCAGATCAGGTCGACGCGCCGCAGGCGTTCGAGATCGGGCTCGTCGTCCACGAGGTTGAGCAGGTCGAGGGCGTGCGGCATCGGGTCCATCCTGCGGCGTGTGGTGGAGGGCAGGTGGCGCGTTTGTGTCGGGAAAGCAAACAGCGCGGGCCCTTGTCGCCGGGATGTGCGGCCTCGTGCCGCGGCGTGCCACCGGTCCGATGGCCCTGATCGGTGTCGGATGGGGCGTGGGTGGCCCTCAGCGTTTGGCGCGCGCGACCGGTTCATGGAGCGCGCAGCGCACCGCGTGTTCGTAGCGTGTGTGGCCGCAGTCCCAATAGCCTGCGTTGGGTTCCGAGCCGACCGCTTTGGCGGGGATCTTCATCCCCGAAGGGCTGGCGACGCCTTCCATCGCGGGCCCACGGGATTCGGGCGCGACCCTGGCGCCGAAACGATCGTTGAGGCGCGAGCAGCCTGCGGCGGTGGAGAGGACCAAGGCGGCGAGGAGCAAGGGGCGAATCATCGGGTGGCCTTTCATAGGCAGGCTGCATAGGCGTTTGCTTGGGATATAGGAAAAGCGCTGGTTTTTGTGAAACCTTTTCTGCGCGGAAGGGCGAGGGGTGGTGGCCGCCACCTGGTGTTTGCTCTTATGATGATCCGAACGCATGTCGGCACACACGCCCTGCCAAGAAAGAGTCCATCGATGCCCAACGCCCCTGTCACCAAAGCCATCCTGCCGGTCGCTGGCCTTGGCACCCGTTTTTTGCCGGCCACCAAATCCATCCCCAAGGAGATGATGACCTTGGTCGACCGGCCTTTGATCCAGCACGCCGTGGAAGAGGCGCGCGCGGCTGGGATCGAGCGGTTCATCTTCGTGGGCGCCCGTGGCAAGACCGCGATGGAGGATCACTTCGACGCGCGCCCGGAAGTGGAGGAGATGTTGGAGCGCGACGGCAAGGCGGAGCTCTTGGCCGAGCTGCGCGCGGCGTCTTTGCCGTCGGGCGCGGTGGCGTCCATCCGCCAGCACGCGCCCAAGGGGTTGGCGCACGCGATCTGGTGCGCGCGCCATCTGGTGGGCGACGAGCCGGTGGCGGTGCTGTTGCCCGACGACGTGTTCTTGGGGCCACGCCCGGCGATGGCTGAGCTGCACGACGCCTGGCGCGCGGGCCCGACGGGCACGCGGGCCTTGGTGGCCGCGGTCCAGGTCGAGCGCGAGCAGATCAAGGCCTATGGGGCCATCGCGCCCGACGCATCATGGGACAACGGCCCTTGGATGCCGGTGCGCGGGATGGTGGAGAAGCCCAAGCCCGCGGAGGCGCCGTCGACCTGGGCCATCGCGGGCCGCTATATCATCGGCCCGGAGGTGATGCGCGCCATCGACGCGCGGTTGACCGACGCGCCTTTGGGCGTGGAGGTGCAGTTCACCGACGCCTTGGCCGATCAGGCGCCGCACCTGGGCGCGTGGCGTTTGTCGAGCGATCGGTATGACTGTGGTTCGAAGGTAGGCTTTTTGGAGGCCAACCTGGCGTTTGGGCTCGCGCGGCCCGAGTTCCGCGCCGCGTTGATGGAGCGGATGGCGATCGAGCGCCGGCGTTATGAGGGCGCGCCATGACGCGCGTGATGGAAGGTATGCACGGGGCGCGCGCGTCGCGTCGTCGCGTGGTGGCGGGGATCGGCACCGCGCTGCTGGCCCCGTCTTGGGGTTGGGCCCAAGCCTTGGAGGGGGGCGCCATGGATGCAACCCCTCCGGCCGTTTCGCCCACGGATCCCCGCGAGGATTTTTGGCGCGCCCGTGCGCGCGCGATGGAGCAGATCGTGGGGCCAGCCGTGGGCACGCCGTTCGCGGCCCGGCCCGACGACGCGTTGTTGGTGATGGCGGGTTTGGCGGAGATCCGGTGGGGACGCAGCGCGTCGTCGGCGGCCGACGGGCGTGGCTGGACCTTCGTGGATCTGGTGCTGGATCTGCCCAACGGCAGCGTGGTGGGGCAGATCTACGGGTTGGAGGTGTTCGCGGGTGACGCGGGCGGTTTGGCGGGGGCCGATTGGCCTTTCCAGGGCTATATCAGCGGCGAGGAAGAAGGGGATGCACCGCGCGTGTGGGCGGAAAGCCCCCAGGTGGTGGTAGGGACGGGTTCCCCGGCCACGCGCGCGCGCATGCGCGGCGATTGGCCGTTGTGGGGCGCGGCCCCTGGCCGAGTCGCGGTGGGGGCGTTGGTGGGCGAGCTGTGGGTGCCTGGCCGTCCTCGGACGGTGCTGTCGGGCACGGTGGCCGTGCGCGAGAACGCCGGTCCGTGAACACAGGCCGTGGGCCCATGCCCGTGGTTTCAATCCCTTGGGATGTGTCGAATCTGCCGTGTTGTCCTCGAGAAACGTCTATCACAAAGGCCGCGCCCTCATGCACGGCCTTTTGCTTGTGGTGGGTTCAGACGGCGAAGATTCGAGGCGCGGACCAACCCCGTGGCCCTGCAAAGGGGCGGTGGGCGTAGCGCACCGTTTTGAGTGGCCCTTCGATGTGGGTTTTCCAGTGATCGATGAAGCGGTGCAGCCGTGGGAAGTGGGGATCGAGATCGCGGGTTTCCCACACGAAGAGGTTCAGGACGGAGGGGGCGTCGGGCATCCCGTAGGTGACCTCCACGAGGAGGTGCCCGTAGCCCAGCAGGCCAAGGCGGCGTGCATCCGCGCCGTCGGGATCGGGATCGATGTGTTCGAGCGCGTCGAGGTGGAGCAAGCGGGGCAGGCGGTGCAGGGTGGGCGCGTCCATCAAGGTCCTCCGTGTGGATCCAATTTGCCCTCCGTCAAGCCAGGCGCAAGGCGCGGAGGTAGGCGTGGGGGGCGATGGCTTCCGCCTGGGGCACGAGGCGCACGAACGTCGTCCCTTGTGGGTCGTATAGCCCCGGCGGGAGGCTATCTTGGGGGCTCAGGGGCAGCGTGGCGATCATCGAGCGCGAGGCCACCATCTGGGTGATGGCCTTCGAGACGGGCATGTCTTTATGGAGATCCACGGTGTCGAGGTAGAGCGGCGGCGCGTCTTCGGGCGCGTTCTTGTCGGGTTTGGGCAGGGGGTCGGTCGTCTGTTGGAGCAAGAGGACCGTGCCGCCCATCGCGGTGGTGAGGGGCGTGCGCTGCAGGCCCGGCCTGTCTTCCCAGGCCTCCCACATCGCTTCGATGGCCGGATCGGGTTCCGTCCAGACGTTCTCGCGCAGGCGGTTGCCCGCGTGCCAGGAGACGTCTTCGAGGAAGGTGATGTTGGTGGGCGGCGTGGTGTTGGGGCGCGCTTCGTAGAGTCGGAAGAGGGGTTCGGCGAAAAGGGCGCCGGGATCGGGAAAGGTGATCATCTCCGAGACCTTGGGCGGCCCCAGTTCCCACAGGAGCGCGACGACGAGGCCGTCGTAGGGGAAGGCGCGCATGGAGATGCAGGACCGGCGGTTCTTGCGGTTGCCGACGATGCGGGTCCATTGGATCCACAAGGGCAGGCGTCCCCTCCGCAGGGTTTGTGCGCCGGCCGGTTTGGGAAGGAGGGGCGCGAGGGCGGCCGCGCCCGCCCCCAGGAGGAGGTGGCGACGCAGGGGGGAGGTGGGTCCTGTGGTCATGGGGGCGCTGGTCTGTGGCATCGTGGCATAGGCACCCAAAGAGGTAGTTTTTTGGGGCGAAGCACGCAAGCCGCGGGCCGGTCCGTGCAGGAAAAGGGGGAAGGGGTGCCGGCCGATCATGGGCCGGCCAAGGCGACGCGGGGCAGGAGCCAGATGGCCCCGCCCATCGCGCCCCGTGCCGCGCCCAGCAGGGCGCCTTCGAGGGGGCCGACGGGGGCCAGGGCGGCTGCGTTGCCCATGCCCACGACGACACATCCCAGGGCGAACCCGCCTATCCACAGCCCCGCGGTGCCCCAAAACTCCCGTGGCGTCCACCCGTGGGATATAGCCAGGACACCCGCGGTCGGCAGGGCGAGGAGCGCGAGGACGACGAGGTGGTGGGCTTGCGTGTGGAGGGTGAGCGCGACCGGCAAGGAGAGGGTGGCGAAGGCGAGGTCGAGGGCGAGGAGGAAGAGGGGGATGTCGGTCATGGCATGGGCCCTGAGCGCAGCCCGAGGGGCCCTGTGGGATGGGGGATGGGCAGTTCGGATTCGGGCAAGGCATCGAGGAGGTCGTTGATGTCTTGGCCGTCGGGCCCTTCCGATTGGGCGAGGAGGCCGGCGACGATGGCCTCACCGTCGGGGCGCGCGAGGAGCCGCGCGAGGCGCGTGGCGGGGGCGTTGCCGTCCGGGTCCACGGGGGTCCATGCCTTGTGATCCTCCAGCCCCCACAGGGCGGCTTGCGCGAGGAGGCAGAGGATGGGTTGGACCCCGAAGATGGCGAGGTCGCCCAGGGGCGCCGTGCCGGGGGTGGCGTCGGTGGCGGGCACGACGCCGCCGCCCGCGGGATCGGCGAAGAGGATGAGGCCGTCCATCGGCATCGCTTCGCAATCGTCCGCGGACCAGTGGCCGGTGAGGGAGCGTCCCAGGGTTTCGAGGGTTTCCCCGGCGGCGACGGCCACGAGGCGGTTGGTGCTGATGGAGCGTACGATCCAGATCCCCGTCACCTGTTCCTCCCTCTTTGGCCTTTGGCAAGGGCCTATGGAAAGGATATGGCGCCCTCCCCCCGCTTCCAAAAGGTTTTTTTAGGACATTGGCGAGGATCTTTCCCGGTTTTGCAAGGACCTTGTCCCGTGGAAGGCGGCGCCGTGGCGTGGATGGGGCCCATCGTGGGGCCTGAGGCGTGCATGCCCCTGGGGCGGGTGGGCCTTTCCTCTTGCAATCCTTTTGTTGGAAAGCGTGGTTGGCCCTACCTTTCCGTGTGGAAAGACCTTGCCCTGCGCCTTGCGGGGACCGCCACACAACCAATCCATCGGGGGATGCACCGTGATGCCACGTTTTTTGCACCGACTGCGCCGTGCCCGTAAGGGCGCTTCGCTCGTCGAATACGCCACGTTGTTGGCGTTGATAGCGGCCATCTCTTTCGTGAGCCTGCTCAACCTGGGCGCGGTGACCTTTTCGCTGTTCGACCGCGTGAACCAAGAACTCACCTTGGCCGCCCAATCCGTGGAGGGGGAGGCCCGCAGCCGGGCCCAGCCGCTCATCATGCAGGTCGACACCCGCCTGAGCGCGGGCAACGTGGTGGGCTTGGTGCTCGACAGCGGGAGCGGCCTGATCGACGTCGAGATCGACTGGGGGGATCGGACGGGGGCGGACATCGTGCGCGCCGGTGGGCCGGTGTTCTACGAGTATGCCGCTCCCGGCATCTACACCGTCCAGATCCGTGGCCGCTTCGAGGCTTTGTCGATGACGGGCATCAGCGGCGACAGCACGGCCAAGGTGACGGCGGTGGCGGCCTGGGGGGACGCGGCGCCTGCGTCCTTGCGCGGGGCGTTCGAGCGCACCACCAACCTGTCGGTGTTGCCGTCCAACGTGCCGTCCTCGGTGGTGGACATGTCGCGGATGTTGTTCGCGTCCAACTACAACGGCGGGGAGATCGCGTTGTGGAACACCGCCAACGTGACCGACATGAGCCTGTTGTTCGCTTCCAACCCGTCCTTCAACCAGAACGTGGGGCTGTGGAACACCTCCAACGTCCGCACGATGGCCTCGATGTTCCGTGGCGCTGTGGCGTTCAACCAGCCGATCGGCAACTGGAACACCGGCGCCGTCCAGGATTTTTCCCGGATGTTCCAGAACACCTTGTTCAACCAGCCGATCGGCAACTGGAACACGTCTTCGGCCGGGACGATGGAGGGGATGTTCCGTGACAACCCGCAATTCGATCAGGATCTCTTGGGGTGGAACGTGTCGGGCGTGTCGGATTTTTCCGAGATGTTCCGTGACGCGTCCGGTTTCGACGGCGACGTGTCGACATGGAACACCTCCTCGGCCCAGACGATGACGCGGATGTTCGACGGGGCGACGTCGTTCAACCAGCCGTTGGGCACGTGGAACGTGTCCAACGTGTCGGAGATGGACTTCATGTTCCACCGCACCTTGGCGTTCAGCCAGGATCTGTCGGGGTGGAACACGGGTGGGGTGCGGACGATGGAATCGATGTTCGCCCTGAGCGGGTTCAACGGCGACGTGTCGCCGTGGAACGTGTCGGGCGTGGAGAGCTTCGCGTCCATGTACCAAGGCGCGACCAATTTCAACCAAGATCTGTCGGGATGGAACACCGGCGCGGCGACCACGATGGCCTCGATGTTCGAGCAGGCGTCGAGCTTCACCTCCGATCTGTCCGGTTGGGACGTGTCCAACGTACAGCGCATGGAGTTCATGTTCTCCGGGGCGTCTTCGTTCAACGCCGATCTGCGCTCTTGGAACACGGCGCAGGTGCGCCGGATGGATTCGATGTTCGAGGAGGCCTTGGTCTTCAACGGGCAGGTGGGCACGTGGAACGTGGCGTCTTTGGAGGGCCCTTCGGCCTTGAATCGGTTCTTGCGCAACGCGATCGCCTTCGATCGCGATCTGCAGTGCTGGAACATGGCGCTCGTATCGTCCCGACCCGCGCTGTTCGCGGACGGTTCCCTCATCGCCGCCGAACCCAACTGGGGTGGTGCGCCTGTGGGAACCTGTCTCTGAGGCCCCGCCACCTGTAGGGTAGGGACAGCGAAACGAAGCAGGGAACCGAAAAGCACCATCCCCCGCGCCAAGGCGCGGGGGATGGCGTATCAAGCGTGCGCGGCAGCAGCGGCCTGTGTGAGATGGACGCCTTGGGCGGCCATGGCTGCCAGGAAGGCGACGCGTTCGTGGGCCGAGGCCTGCGCCGCGAGTGTGCAGAACAGGAGGTTGGTCTCGAGGGGGGCTTTGGGCTTGTCCTGCTCTTGGTAAACCAAGGCGTATGGCGGCAGGCCATGGCGGGCGAGGATGGCTTGGAAGGCGGCCAACAGGGTCGCGTCCATCGCTTGCGTCTGTGCTTTGGTGCCGTCGCCGCTGGGATGGCCTTCAGGGAAATCCAAGCCCCGTGCGACGCCGAGGGCGTCGACGGTGCCGTCCGCTTCCCACGCGTGCCCCATCAAGGTGAGACCTTCCGCGCCCAGCACGCCGGTGAGGGTGGCCAGATCGTCGCCCAGCGTGGGGTGTTGCTGCAGGGAGGTTTTCCCCCAGTCGAGCGATTGGAACGGTGGGATCCAGCGCGTCCCCCCGACGTCGCCGATACGGTGGGAAAGGGCGGGCGCGTGTTCGAGGGTGTCGACCAGGCTGTCCATCGCCGCGTCCAGCGCGGCGCGCAGCCGCGCGTGCCCGGTGTGGTGTTTCTGGGGGAAATGGTGCGAGATTTTGTCGTGGATGGCCGGGTCGAGGTTGATCGTCCAAGGGTATCCGTCCACGCCGACCCCTTTGAGGCAGAGCATGGTCTTGGCCCTGGGCCCTTTGTTGCCCATGGTCGAGACGGCCAAGGCGGAGCCTTCCGGCAGCAGATCTGCGTGGGGCGGCGCCTCGCGCAGGCGCCAGATCCAGGGCACGAGGCGCGCGTTCCCCATCGCCCCGTCGCGCTGGCCCGCGAGGACGGTGTGGTCGGAGAACACGAAGAGCAGGCGCCCGTCGCGCTCCCATCGCCCATGTTTGGGAAAAAGGTGTTCGAGATCCATCAACGAGATCGGGATCCCACCCGCCTCGACGAGGGGCAAGGTGGGATGGGTGGAGCGGGGGTGTCCATCGACGAGATGGCGGCCTTTGGCGGCGAGAGTCGTGGCCAGAGCGCGCGCCGCGAGGGAGCGGTGCCAGGCGCGGGAGGACGTGAAGACGCCGTGGCCGGCGGCCTGCGCCGCGGCGATCCAGGGGTGTGCCATGGGGGTCCTTGTGGGGGGTGATGGGGAAGGTGGTGCCGCTCAGTCTTGGAGGCTGTCGGGCATCTGGACGCCTTCGCGTGGGGGCGAGGGTTGCCGTTGGTGGGCTTCTTGTGACGATCGTTTGGTGCCGTGCGTGGGCGCGACGCCCCCGCAGCCGATCACCTGGGCGGCGTGCGAGGTGTCTCCCGCGCAGGTGACCTGTTGGGGGAGGAAGTCTTTGGCCTCGTCGGCGTGTTGGAATTGGACGACGAGGCGGTGGACGAGGGGGTAGCCCGCGGCCAGGATGGCGCCCCCGATGGCAACGGAGACGACGGTGATGAGGGCGACCCCCACCATGCCGGTGCTTTTCTGTTTGGCCATGGATACCCCCTGTGGCGTGGCGCGCG
>Ga0075154_10002461_pt1 | contig 12099 bp, 8 predicted proteins | sample JI71714BDNA_FD_70965 | JGI IMG/M metagenome (GOLD analysis project Ga0075154, IMG submission 70965) | Wastewater effluent complex algal communities from Wisconsin, to seasonally profile nutrient transformation and Carbon sequestration -... | ecosystem: Engineered > WWTP > Effluent > Algae... | reverse complement strand
TCGGTTTGCGCTAAGTCTGTGTCTGATGCTTTAATTGATTTAGCTCAAAATGACCAGTGTGATGCGATCGTCTTGGGGGCTAGCCGCGAAGGACTGCTCAAACAGGTGATCCAGGGGAATATCCCGGAGGCTGTGGCGCGCGGGTGTGAGTGTACAATCATTTTAGTGCGATCGGCAACTTAGTTAGTTGTTATTTGTTATTTGTTATTTGTTAGTTGTTATTTGTTATTTGTTATTAGTCTTCCCGGCTCTTCCTGGGAACACATATCTAGAGGCTCTGCCTCCCTGGGATAATTCCTGGTAACGAGTAAACTCAAAAGTCAAAAATATTAAAAATGGTTCATTTTAACATCGGATTTCAACACTTCAACTCCTTCGCAGATATCACACTCTCCTTAGCTAAAGCCTTAGACAAAATGGGGATTCCTATTTCCGTCGAAGACTCAGAAGTTACACCTCGTATGCAGCGCATTTGCACGGCAGAAGAAAACAGTCTAATCGCCAAGTGGAGGAGTAACCATCCATCGGATTTGTTTCAAATAAAATGGTCTCATTACTGGAAACCCTATTTTTTAAAAGAACTCTATGGTCATCTGAATTTAGAATTTTTTGCCATCAACTATGAATTTGCCACCAACCATGATGAATTCGATTATTGGATGTACGATGCTGTCCACACTTCCTCTCACAAACTTGCTGTCAGCGAGTATTCTAAAAATGTTTTAATCCAAGCAGGATGTCCCGCCAATAATATCTCCGTCCTTCCTTTGGGATTCAATCCTTTAATCTCGGAACTTTATGCTAAAAAATCTCCCAAAAACCGACCCTATGTAACGTCTATTCTGCACATGACCAATTCTTTTGATTTCTCTAGATTTGGTACAGATATTGCCATAGAAGCTTTTTGTCAAGAATTTCAACATGAATCTAATGTTGAATTAATTATCAAAGACGGTGGCAAAAACCCTGACGTTATCGTAGAAATAATTAGGGATTTTCAACATAGATTTGGTAGGTTTAAACCAAAAATTGAAATATTACCTAAGTTTTTTGACAAACAAGAACTAGCGAATTTATACTTATCCGCCGATGCTTTTTTAGCTCCCTTTCGTGGCGAGGGTTTTGCCATCAAGATTTTGGATGCTTTTGCCGCGGGTTTGCCCGTGGCGATGCCTCTTTACGGCGGCCCGACCGAGTATGCTAATATTGATAACTGCTATCCGATTTCTTACGATCTAATTCCCGTAGGATTGTGTTATGATACTCATCATCTGAAAATTAGCAATTCTCCTCACTGGGCCGAACCAAATCTTCAGTCTGTTCGAGAGCAATTGCGGAACATTGTTGCAGATTCCAGACGTTTTCAGGTGGCTCAAAAAGCCAGAGAGACGGCGGATTTATTTACTTGGGAAGCGACGGGTAAAAAGTTGCTAAAATTAATGAGACAGTTGTTTTAGGAAGGAAAATTATGGCGCTGGAAAGTAAAAGATTTAGAGGAATGTTTGCACCGGGAGAAATTGTACAATTAAAACAGCCTTGTTTTACTCCTGGACGATTGTTTGAACCTGGTAAATATCAGGTTTCTGAATTGCCGGATGTCGCTTTTGATATGGGTTTGGTAGACCATTTACCCTCGGTCAAAGATAATAGTTCACAAACTGTAGATGTGGAAAAACAACCATAACGAGAATATAACCTTTCTCAGTAACATGAGGTACACCGGACTCGTAGGTAAGGGGTAATAGGTAATGCGTAATTGCCGGATTGGTAATTTGACAGTTGGTTAGCTACAGACGATTATTTTTGGTCTCCACTTCGCCTATTACCCATTACCGATTACCAAATAAGGGTGGTAGAAGAATTAAATTTCCCTTCTTGTTTATTCAACTATCTTGATCGATTTGTGCAATTAATTCATTCAAAACTTTACTAGCTTTGTCATTTTCAATTTGACAAGTTCCGGCATTCATGTGTCCGCCACCACCATATTTTAACATTAAATGTCCAATATTTACCTGAGAAGTTTTGTTAAAAATTGATTTGCCAACGGCGAAAACAGTATTTTGTTGCTTAAGTCCCCAAAGTGCGTGAATTGATATATTGCATTGGGGGAACAAAGCGTAAATTACAAAGCGATTTCCAGCATAAATAATCTCTTCGTTTCGCAAATCTAAAACAACTAAGTCATCATAAACTTTGGCACAACGCTCTAATTGTTGTTTGAACTTTTCTTCGTGCTCGAAGTAGAGTTCTACTCTTTCTTTGACATCAGCAAGTTCCAAGATTTCTTCGATTTTATGGTTTTTGCAGTAGTCAATCAATTCCATCATTAACTGGTAATTGGAAACTGTAAATTCCTTAAATCTGCCTAATCCAGTTCTCGCATCCATAATGAAGTTGAGCAATACCCATTTTTCGGGATGTAAAACTTCGGCTTGGGAAAATTGAGCGGAGTCGGATTTGTCAACAGCTTCCATCATTGCTTCGGAAATGTGGGGAAACTTGGCTGGACCTCCATAATATTTGTATAGTACCCTGGCTGCGGATGCTGCATAGGGGTCGATGATATGGTTTTTTTGGATTTTTTCGTGCCGGAGAGTTTCGCTGAAATGGTGGTCGAAAACTAGATGAGCACCTTCAACATAGGGTAAATTTGTGGTAATATCGTTGTTGGTTATTTCTATTTTTCCATCCTGCATATCTTTAGGATGAACGAATTTAATTTCTTCGATAACATCGAGTTCTTTGAGTAAAACGGCACAGACAAGACCGTCAAAATCGCTGCGGGTGACTAATCTGTATTTTTGAGTAGTGTTTGACATATGCTTTTGAGAAATTGAGGAACTGATTATCAGACAATATAACTTATTACTCGATCGCTTTCCACTATGAACGCTGACCCTTATGCTTGGATAGAGAAGGATTTAGACACTATTCACCGCGCCAATTGGTATCGATCGCCACAATCGATCGAAAGTTGTCCAGGCCCTAGGGTAAAATTAGCCGGGGACTGGCTAATTAACTTTGCTAGCAACGATTATCTGGGACTTGCGGGGGATGATAGGTTGATTCAAGCGGCGATGGCTGCAACTCAGGAATTTGGTACGGGTACGACTGGTTCGAGGCTAGTGGGGGGGCACCGCGATTTGCACCGACAGCTAGAACAGAGTATTGCTAATTTAAAACAAACTGAGGATGCTTTAGTCTTTAGTTCGGGATATTTGGCGAATTTAGGGGCGATCGCCTCCCTCGTCGGCAAACGGGATTTGATATTATCTGACAAGTACAACCATTCCAGCCTGAAAAATGGAGCCACACTCAGCCAAGCTCAGACTCTAGAATACGATCGCTGCAATGTTGAGGATGTCAGAGCTCTGCTTACTGAAAATCGCGATCGATACCGCAAGTGTTTGATTGTTACCGATAGCGTCTTCAGTATGGATGGAGACTTGTGCCCGTTACCGCAGTTGTTAGCGGTGGCCAAACAATTTAACTGTATGGTATTAGTAGACGAAGCTCATGCTACAGGAGTTTTGGGCGCTAGGGGCGCTGGTTGTGTGGAACATTTCGGGTGTACGGGAGAAACCTTGATTCAAGTGGGTACACTCAGCAAAGCTTTGGGAAGTTTGGGTGGCTATGTTGCAGGGGATGCTGCTGCGATTGATTTTCTGCGCAATCGAGCTCCGACTTGGATTTATACTACGGGATTGACACCAGCCGACACGGCTGCTGCTTTGGAAGCTGTGAAGATTGTACAGCAAGAACCCGATCGACGACGCAGGCTACAGCAAAATATCCAAAATTTCCGAGATGAGGCGATCGCCCATTACCAATTACCGATTACCAATGCACTCTCGCCCATTTTCAGTTTTCCCTTAAAGGATGCAGCCACAGCTTTAACCGCTAGTAGCAAACTGAAGGAGATGGGTATTTTTGCCCCCGCCATTCGCCCTCCGACTGTGAGTGTGAGTCGAATTCGGATTTCGCTGATGGCAACTCATGAGTTGGGACACCTTCAGCATTTGGCAAAGGCTTTGGCACAAATTTAAGGGAGAGGGGACAGACGGCTACCGATGCCCGATGTCCTCTGGTTTTTGATTGTCAAGATTTCGCTATTGACTTTCGCAGTCTATTATACAGTATTGTGGTCCCTCGGTCAATATTTATAAACTTTTTGTAAATTTAGATACTTTTTGCAATTTTGCGCTATATTAAAGGAGTAGCTGGTTACACCAAATTTAATATAAGGAACGTCCACCATGAACACAAATCGCCAAAACGTCAAAAAAATTGTTGAAACCCACCGAGCTAATATTCAGAAGCAACTGATGCACCGCATCGAAGTAGCGAAAGCCAGTGGCAATCAAGATTTGGTTCGGGTGCTGGAAGAAGAAATGAGACAGCTTTAAATCAGCGGACACAACAATTTGTTGTCTAGAATTTGTCTGTGCAGGTGAAATGATTGTGTGAGTTCTTGCCATCAATACCTGTGAAAGTTCACTCCTCTGTTATTCCGTAGAAAAAAACCCCGGTTGCTTGAAGCAACCGGGGTTTTTTATTAGTCAATCAGGATTAAGTAGAAGCAAGAAGTCATATCGTTTCCGGCTGCATCGGAATGATTTAACCGGACCTAGAACGCAGAGAACACAGAGGGAGATAAGAGAGATGAATACAGGACGATGTTACCGGATTTGATATCATATCAATTCCGGTTGTATCGTCAGGTGATTTAACCGCGAAGGCGCGTTCCCCGCAGGGGTTCCCGTAGGGTAGTACGCGAAGCAAGAGAAGAGAGTTGGTGGGGGGGGTAGGCACGGGGGCACTACCCCTACAAAGCCCTCTTTTTTTGGAGAATGAAACAGCCGGGCCCCCTAGGGGGGAAAGAAGAAGATCGAGCTGAAGAATGCTGATACAGCAAGCTTTTTAGCAACCGGGGTTTTTTATGAGTTATTCAGGATTATCTGCCTCCGACAACCACATTTTTAATCCGTAAATGGGGGCCACCGACACTGACTGGTAAGCCGCCCTGGCCGCCTTTACCACAACCGCCGTAGGCATAAACTGAGTCATTTCCGATCGCCTCAATGTCCTTGAGCGTCTGAAATACGTTACCACTTAAGGTGACATCACTCACAGGTTCTGCTAATTTGCCGTCGCGAATCATGTAACCTTGAGCCGCTGCAAAGGTAAACATTTCACCGTTGGTTTGTCCTCCCAGCATCCGCACTGCATAAACTCCTTCTGCGATGTCACCAATCATGTCATCAAAAGAATTTTCTCCAGATTCGATCGCCGTATTAGTCATGCGCACCAAGGGCATAAAACTAGCACTCAAAGCCCGCGCATTTCCCGTGGGACTTTCGCCCATTTTGCCGGCAGTTTCCCGATTGTGCATTCGAGTGGTTAACACCCCATTTTTAATTAAATGCTTGCACTGGGCGGGTACGCCTTCGTCGTCGTATTTCAATGTTCCCGGTAATCCTGGTAAGGTGGCATCATCGATGACATTCAATTGTTCGATGGCGACAGGTTTACCCAAGGTCAACAATTCCTGCATTTTGGGGTTTTCGTAAATGCCGTCTGCTTCCGATAAATGGCCGAAAGCTTCGTGAATAAATACCCCTGATAAATAAGGGTCTAAAATGACTGGATACTGGCCACCTTTGACTGATTTTGCTTCCAGTTGACTGACAGCTCGAACGGCAGCACTCTTAACACGATCTTCAATATTTGTCAAGACATTGTAGTCCGATCGCGAATGAATCGACTCAAACCCTTGGCGGACAATGCCGCCGTCACCACGGGCGATCGCGCCAAAACGTCCGGTGACATCCAATCGCTCTTGAGCGATGGAAGTGCCTTGGGAATTTACAAAATAAGTAATCCCAAATCGATCGCTATAACCGGCAATTGTAGTCTGAATCCGCGGGTCATAATCTAATAACAATTGGTTGTAAGATTCGAGCAATTGTCGCTTTTGGGCTAAAGTAATCGAGCGAGGATCGCCACCTAATTCCACCGCTACATAATCTTGAATCGGGGTGACATCTGCTAGTATAGTTTTTTCGCTACCTACTAAGCGAGACTGAATTACAGCTTCTTCGATACGGTCTTTTAATTCAGCCAAACCATTAAAAGTGACAAAACTCCAGCCACCTTTGTGACAGGCGCGGATACCACCAGCGAGGCTAAAACTGCGGTTGACAGCATCCAACTGAGGCCCACGAAAACTAATGGCTGTTGACTCGCTTTGTTCGAGGCGAACTTCTAGATAATCTACCCGATCGCGGTAGGGTGCGATCGCTTCCATCAATTGTTCCTGCATCTATTTGTCCCTAGGAGTGAGTCGCCTTAGCGTTGAAAGAGTTCCTAACTTTATTTTAATCCGCTGAATCGACTAAAAGCCGATCGCCCCCAAGGGTAAATTGGGCGCTACGCATTTAAAGTGTGGGTTAGGGACGGAGTGGAAGAGGCGGAGAATGGGAGAATGGAAGTCAATTAGCGAGATCCGACTAAAATAAATCTATCTTAAGACTGAAAAAAATCATTAAATTAGACAGAAATGCGTGACTTGAGGATGAAAAATTGCCAAATTTCACCGTATTTAGCCGCAATTACGGCAGCAGTAGCAATTGTGGCCGGAGTTGGCATTTTAGATCGATCTCAACAGCAGCGGTTTTTGCTGGAAAACCGTGCGATTACTCTCAATCAACTCAGCACAATTCGTTCTAATCTCGAAGGTAAGTTGAACTCGCGGCTGTTTTTGATGCGCGGTTTGGTGGCGGATCTCTCCCAAAATCCAAACATCAGCGAAGAGGAGTTTGCAGCTACCGGGAGAATTCTGCTGGCAAACCAAACTGGCATTCGCAGTATAGGTTTAGTGAAAGGGACTACCATCACTTATATGTATCCGCGAGAAGGAAATGAATCGGCGATCGGCGTGGACTTGAGTGCCGTACCTCAGCAACGAAAAATGGTGGAAGAGGCGATCGCGACTCGCAAAACTGTACTGGCGGGCCCTGTGAAATTATTAGCGGGGAATGTCGGCTTTGTCAGTCGATCGCCCATTTTTCTGACACCACCGGGCGCCGCTCCAGAAAGCGGTGATTTTTGGGGGTTAACAGGGGTTCTCATCGACCAAGATACCCTCCTCCAAGAGGCAGGGATCAAAGACCCTTCTGCCCAGCTAGAATACGCTCTCCGAGGCAAAGACGGCCGGGGTGTGACTGGGGAAGTCTTTTTTGGCAACCCTGCAATTTTCCAGCAAGCACCCGTATTGCTGGAAGTGACATTGCCCAACGGTTCCTGGCAGTTAGCCGCCATTCCCCTGGGGGGATGGCCCCAGAATTCGCCGCAGCGGGGGTTGCTGCTTGCTGGTGGTGGCTTGCTGGCAGTTGTGAGCTCTGTGGTGGTCTTTAGTTTGGTGTATGGGTCTACAAAGTTGCGAGAAAGTGAAGCTAAATACAGGCAATTGGTAGAGAATGCCAATTGCATTATTGTGCAGTTAGACCGTGAGGGAAATGTTACTTTTTTGAACGAGTTTGCTGAAAGTTTTTTTGGGTATTCACAAGCCGAAATTATTGGCAAAAATGATTTCTGGAATCTGATATCGGAGACAACTTTGTCGAAAAATCAACTCCCTGCCATGATGCGGGAATTCCTGCTACACCGGAATCGATACTTTACAATTCAGGAGAATGAACAGATCCGCCGTCATGGAGAAAGAGTTTGGATCGCGTGGCGAAATCAAGCTTTGCGAGATCGGAAAGGCCGTTTGAGAGGGATGTTGTGTATTGGAACTGATATTAGCGATCGCAAAAAAACTGAAATCGCTCTCCAAGATTCTGAAGCAGAACTGCGAGCTTTATTTGCCGCCATGAACGATGTCATTTTTGTAATTGATATAGAGGGAAGATACCTCAAAATTGCGCCGACAAATCCCCGCCTTTTGTACAAACCACCGACGGAAGTTATCGGCAAAACTATCGGCGAGATTCTGCCACCAAAAATAGCAGATTTTTTACTAAATCAAATTAGACTTACTGCCGCAACCCAACAAACTAATTCACTCGAATACAGCTTACCTATTGGAGACAAAGACCTCTGGTTTGCTGCTACTATTTCACCCATGCAGTCAAACACATTTCTGTGCGTAGCCCGTGACATTACGGAGCGCAAGCAAGGTGAAAGTTGGTTGGCCGCCCAAAAACAAATATTAGAAATGATTGCTAAAAGTGCGCCTCTGGGCGATACTTTAAATGCCTTAGTGAAAATTATCGAGCAGCAATGTAAAGATGTCATGGGTTCGATCTTGATTCTAGCTCCAGATGGCAAACACCTGGTGAACGGAGCTGCACCGAGTTTACCTGAGAGTTACAATGCTGCTATTGAGGGCATGGCGATCGGTCCTAATGTCGGTTCCTGTGGCACTGCTATCTATCGGAAAGAGTCTGTGATTGTTACAGATATTGCCACCGATCCGTTGTGGGAAGATTATCGAGATTTTGCTTTAAGTTTTGGACTCAGAGCTTGTTCATCTACTCCTATTATATCATCTAACGACAAGCTTTTGGGAACCTTTGCCCTGTATTATACTGAGCCACATACACCCGAAAAGTTTGACTGGAAATTTATAGATTTTGTCAAGAATTTAGCAGGAATTGCCATCGAGCGCAAACAAGCAGAAGAGAGTCTTCAAAAATTGAATGAAGATTTAGAAAATAGAGTGTTACAGAGAACAGAAGCACTGCGCCAAAGTGACGCGCGAGAAAGAGAAAGAGCTCAACAACTAGAACAAGCACTGTTGGAATTGCGGTCTACTCAAAGTCAGTTAGTTCAAACGGAAAAAATGTCTTCTTTGGGTGAACTGGTGGCTGGAATTGCTCATGAAATTAATAATCCGGTTAACTTTATTCATGGCAATATTAAATATGTCGAGGATTATACGAAACAGTTAATTGAATTGGTCAATTTGTATGCCGAAGAATATCCAGAACCTAATCCTATAATCCTTGATAAGATTGAAGAAATGGATTTAGATTTTGTCTCAGAAGATTTAAACAAAATAGTGAGGTCGATGGAGGTAGGAACCAAACGCATCAGGCAAATTGTTTTGTCGCTCAGGAATTTCTCGCGACTGGACGAATCGGAAATGAAGCCGGTGGATCTTCATGGAGGAATTGACAGCACTTTGTTAATTTTGCAGCACCGATTGAAGGGGCTTAATGGCTGGCCGGAAATTAATGTAATTCATGAATTCAGCAACATACCACTGGTGGATTGTTATCCTAGCCAACTGAATCAGGTATTTATGAATATTATTGCTAATGCCATTGATGCGATCGAGGAACGGTATCAAAAGTTCTCTGTGGCGGCAGCGGAGGCAAATCCTGGCAGAATTGCGATCGCCACTCAGGTGATTGGTGAGAATATGGTAGCGGTGGAAATCTCCGACAATGGTACGGGAATGCCACAGACGACGATCGATCGCATTTTTAATCCGTTTTATACTACAAAAGAAGTTGGAAAAGGTACGGGTTTGGGAATGTCGATTTCTCACTCGATTGTGGTTCAGAAGCACAAAGGCAAAATAGAGTGTTTTTCAGAAATAGGACAGGGTACAACTTTTAGGGTTTCAATTCCCATTAGTCTGGTACGGAATTGACCGCAAACAATAAGCGATTAAAATAGATTCAAGCTGCTGGCGAAGCGGTGCTGCATTGAACCATGATATTTTTAGGAAATTTGACATGATGGGATTGCTCCTAGAAGCGTTGCAGGCAATGGGACACAATGTCCGGTGGATGTCTTGGAATTTATTCTTAGCTTTGGTACCGTTAGCGCTGAGTTTTTGGCTGTTTCGCAAACCTCGATCGCGCTGGCTGATGTGGGGGACAAGTTTTTTGCTGGGGGCTACTCTTTTGCCCTCTATATCCCTGGTTTTGTTACATCTAAGGTACATTGTCCACGATTTGGGCAAAACTTACCTTTTGGGGGCGATCGCGATTACGCTGACACTGATGGCTGTAGATATCTGGGTACTGCGACAGCGCGGTGTGCGCTCTCTCCGCTGGTGGGGTGGTTTTTTGGCATTCATTGCCTTTTTGCCCAATGCGCCCTATGTTTTAACTGATATCATCCATTTGATCGACCAGATTAAACAGGGACACTCGGTGTGGGTGGTGACTCTAGCTTTGATTCCCCAATATTTGGTGTTTATGATCGCAGGGGTTCAGGCTTACGTGCTGTCGGTGATGAGTTTTGGTTACTATTTGAGCCAACAGGGTTGGGGCAAATTTGTCCTAGTAGCTGAGTTAACTATACACGCACTTTCGGCGATCGGCATTTATTTAGGGCGATTTATCCGGTTCAACAGTTGGGATATCATTACTAATCCCGATGCGTTAGTTAATACTGTGATGAACGATTTGATGGGGAAACGTCCGGTTTTATTAATTGCTGCGACTTTTTTAGTAATTGCCAGTTTGTATTGGGCGATGAAGCAAATTACTTTGGGGATTAGCCAGCGATTTTACCCGCATCAATCCCAGTCAGAGTTTTCCGGTGCCAGCGGTAATTCTTCCGAACCCATCGATGTGAGATTTTAAATAGAAGATTTGACATGGGTTCGGACCTAGACCCCCGACTAATTCTGGCAAGTCGGGGTGCTAAGACAAGGTAACACAATATAATAATATGTATATATTTTAGCATGGGCGAGATTCCTACCTTGACTACTCAGATTCCTCAGAACTTTGTGCAAACGATCGCCAAGGAGCGCGGTGTCACAGATGCCGAGTTAGAAACTGTGTTTATGGCTCTCGATGGTCAAACTACCTCCGCGATCGCCACCAAGCTTGGCATTAGCGACATCGCAGTTCGCAAAAGACTAGGCGAGGTTTACAAAAAGTTTCAAATTGGCGGAAATGGCCCCGGAAAATTGTCAGAATTGAGGCATCAGTTACTGTTGTCATACCATCAGGAAATCGGTTTGAGGGATTTTAGTCCGACAGGTAAAGGAAGCCTATCAAAAATGGCGATCGCACACCGACAACAAGATTGGGGCGAAGCACCGGATGTTACGGTTTTTTACGGACGGACTCAAGAATTAAACACTTTAAAGCAATGGATTGTCTCAGATAATTGTCGGCTGGTGGCGTTGTTAGGCTTGGCTGGTAGCGGTAAAACAACTCTGTCAGTAAAATTAGTCTCACAGATCCAAAATGAGTTTGATTTTGTGGTTTGGCGCTCTTGGCGATCGCACCCGACTCCCCAACTGTTTCTAACCAACTTAATTCAATTTTTTTCCAACCACCAAACAAGCGATTTACCACCCGACGACATCAACGGTCAAATTTCCCTGCTAGTTGATTATTTGCGCCAGCACCGATGTCTGCTGATTTTCGACGATTTTGAAGCCGTGCTGAAGCCGGAAGAACTAGCAGGAAATTACCGTCCCGGTTGGGAGGAATATCGAGATTTAATTGTGCGGATTTCAGAGGTTAATCACCGTAGCTGTTTGCTGGTAATTAGTGCAGAAGAACCAACAGAAATCGCTTTGCTAGCTGGGGAAAAAGTACGCTCTTTCAAACCAGAGATTTCCCAGGAAATTGCCCAGAATATTTTTCAAGAAAAAGGTTTATCTGCTCAAAATAGTGAGTGGAAAATTTTGCTAGAGCGCTACGGAGGAAATCTATTAGCATTTAAGATTGTAGCCACAACGATTCAGGATTTTTTCGAGGGGAATGTTGGTAGTTTTTTGGAAGCAACGGCATTATTTATTGAAGAACATATCAGCAATCTACTCGCCCAGCAGTTAGAGCGAATGTCTAATGCTGAAACTGAAATTACCTATTGGCTGACTATTGCGGAAACTCCGGTTTCCCTCGGCACTTTGCGACAGGAAATTTTGGCAAAGTATTCTTTTTCAGATTTAGTGAAAAATCTCGATTCTTTGAGCCGCCGCTCCTTGATTGAAAAAATCCATCAGGGTACAGAAACAATGTTTATACTTCAGCCTTTGATGATGAAATATGTTGCCGATAGGTTAGTAGAAAAGCTTAAATATGAGATTTTGGAGACGATTAAGACGCAAAAAAT
>Ga0075154_10002459_pt1 | contig 12101 bp, 8 predicted proteins | sample JI71714BDNA_FD_70965 | JGI IMG/M metagenome (GOLD analysis project Ga0075154, IMG submission 70965) | Wastewater effluent complex algal communities from Wisconsin, to seasonally profile nutrient transformation and Carbon sequestration -... | ecosystem: Engineered > WWTP > Effluent > Algae... | reverse complement strand
ATTGTCAAAAATCTAAAAGCGGGTGAACAGCTTCTTCACTTTAACGGAGCCTACCACTCTAACCACCACCAGGGTATTGAGTGGTACTTAAAACAATACCGCCCCGATTTGAAAGTGCTCACCATTTCCAGCGTTGAATTAAAAAATGCGGAAGAATGGAACAAAGAAAATGATAGCCTCGCTGATTACATCATTGCCATTCCTGAGCGCATGACTAAAACGTATTAACCCTGACAGGGTTAATGGTTTTCTATAAACATCCACCTCTCAAAAGCTTGGTGCGGTATATGGTATTGTTAGCACCTCTCACCTCTACAACATAACAGCCATTTATTAACTGCTCAATATCCACCTCTTTCAATTCTTGGGAATTGCCTTTCAAAAACTTTACCTGCTGCCCCATAGCATTGTAAAAAGTGACTTCAATATTTTCAGTTGAGCTATACTGTTCAGGGAAATTAATGTGCAATTGATTTGTGTTGTTGGGGTTGGGATAAATTTGTATCTTTCTAAGAAAATCAACTTCTTCTTTCCCTGTATTGTGAGGTAACGTTAAATTACCTAATGAGTCAGTCTTGATAAGACAGTATGTTCTACCAACACCGTAATTTCCAACGCTCATACAAAATAGAACACCTTTGTCAGAAAGAACCTGAGTACTTTTATAATATATTTCAAACAATGGAAAATTTTGAATGGGTGATAACTCCTCTTTGCCAATAAACAATTCATTAATGTTTGTGCCTTCTTTTGTATATTTTAAAATGGATGCCCCGATATTACTTCCGTTTAAAACAGGAGCCAAAACTGCCATAAATTGACCAGAGGGTAATTCTATTAGACCACTCTGATAAGTTCCATAATAGGTTGTGGGAATTTCCCATTGTGTATTAAGTGCCGTATCTGTTTTGGTTAGAAAAATCTTGTATCGGGTAAAAGTAGTATCCTGTACTTTTTTAGAATTTAAAAAAAGTAATCCATTATCTGAAGTTAATAAAATGGCCGATATAAAATGATCATTGGTATCGCTCATTTGCTTGGTCCATAAAACTTCTCCCGTTTTTGAGAATCTTGTAAAGTTAAGCTTACTTGATACGAAATAATTGGGCACAAGAAATCCGGAATCAGGCAACTCAACAATATGTAACAAATCTGTACTACTTGGGGTCAACCTTTCTACGGCTTGCCACATCAAGTTACCTTCCATATCATATTTCATCAATCTTTCTTGTGTCGAAAATACGATCTCATTTTTACGCGAAATTAAAATCCGCTTTGTTGAAATTTTATTTCTCACCCACTTTTGTTTACCATCTACACCCAAACAAGCAACGAATGCTTGATTACATCCTTCAGCATAACCCGAAAACACAAAGTCATTTAATGAATTGTTTGTTGCAAAATGTATTATAGGTGAAGAACATAAGGAGTCCAAAATGGTGATTTTTTTTGATAGGTATTTCCCTCCTTCATCTGCAGTTATAGTGTATAGAAATTCTGAAGCGGGTGCATTTGCCGATATATACGTTGACAACATTTCATATTTACCATCACTCCTTTGAATTACGTGCGATGGATAATACCGCCATACGCTATCAATATCACCAACATTGACAAATGAATTTTGTGCATGAGTGTTTGACACAATCATAAGAAAACTGGCCAATAAATAAATTTTTACCATAGCATCACTTTTGTGTATCCCAGTATTGAACCCAGTCAAAGTGGGAGCATTATCTATAACCTCCACTTCTCAAAAGTTTGGTACGATAAAAAGTATTGTTGGCACATCTCACCTCCATCACATAACAGCCATTTGCTAACGGCCCAATATCTACCTCATTCAATTCCTCTACATCACCTTTCAAAAACTTTACCTGCTGCCCCATAGCATTGTAAAAAGTGACTTCAACATTCTCGTTTGAGTTATACTGCTCAGGGAAAATGATGTGCAATTGATTTGTGTTATTAGGGTTGGGGTAAATGTTTAATGATGTATTGTATAACCCTGAACCAACACTTGTATTTATTCTGTGCGGCAGTTTTAAATTGCTATCGGTTTTAATGAGGTAGGGTGAACCTTTATATCTGGCCCCATCGTCCATATATTGATTCACTGTTAACAACAAACCTCTATCAAATGTGTTAACGGCAGAAACCAATATTGTAACATTTGATTTAGCAGACTCACTTACTTTTAAGAGCAGTGTATCAACCTTAAACAAAGAACCCATAAAATCAATGTGGTGCAATAGCAACTTCCTGCTTGGAAAAGAAACTTGTGTGTCTTCATGCTTTATAACCAGCAGTGTATTATCAGGTCGCACTACACAAAGTGTCTTTAACTTATACTTCATCTGCAATCGTGCTACTGTATTAGGTATAGTGTATACCCACTTTCGATTAAGATTGACATCTAATAAGGCAATAGCATCTGTCCATTGAGAGTCTACAGGATTATACTTACGGTAATTTACAAGTATGTTTCCTGTTGTTTCTATCAACTTTACTTCACTAAACGTAAAGTTAGTAGCAGTTGTGTCTATTGCAGAGAAATTCAATGAGCCGGCTATGGTCCCATTCGCATTAATGTCAACTACGGTTCCATTATACAAAGCTATGTAGCCTGAATTGTTTGCTTTTTGCAAAACAATGCCATACTTAAATGGAAGTGTGTCGGTTATGAGTATCTTTTGGTGTGCATTGTTATAGATAAATATCCGATTACCATAGGTACTCATTAAACTACCTTGAGCATTAACACTTAATCTATAGTAATTGCTGAGCGCTTTGCTAGTATCGTGTTCAATATACTTTACAGAATCTGCGGCTGCATTTAAAACGTAAAGAAATTGCACATCAATTGGGCAAGCACTTGACTCACCGGATACATATAAATAACCTTTATTATCAACAACAGCATCATCAATAGTATTATCAGCACAATCAGGAATAGTTATTCCAAAATTCTCTGTTTGAACACCAGATAAACTAATGTTGTGAACCTCCATCTTCATAAATTCCGGACCATATTCTTTTCCATTAGTAATAACTCTGTAACTTGAATCAGGTAGTTGTATGCCAATGACAGGTTTCCAACCAGTAAGCCTTACCTCAAAACTGTTTTGGGCATATACCTTAAAACAATAAAGTATAGACAATAACAAATAGATGAACTTGTTCATAACCTAATCAAAGATAATAATTTTACTTTTAGTTAACAAAGAGGTACTACTGTATACTTCCATAAAGTATATGCCCGTAGGGAGATGTCCCAAATCAATACTCGGGATATCTGAGTTACTCTTCAGTGTTGTTGTAAAACACTCACGCCCTTGTATATCTATTATCTTTAGATAAAGTTGTTGCTCGCAGATTCCTGAAAGTTGAATATTAAAACTCCCATTACTCGGATTGGGGTAAGCTAATAAGCGACTGGTTTCTCCTTGCTCTTTAACATTGGTTAATTGCCCTCTTTTGCCTTTTGGTACAAAAACAGGAATATACCTCACACAAGGGTTAGTAATTAAGGTAGAGTATTCTGACTCTTGTACTCTACCTGTTGCATTGTTATTGCTAAAATTTAGGCTCTGACTTTGATCAATATTGTATGCACTCACTTTTTGCAGAAACTGATAACTGAAATAACAAAATCCGTTAAATGCCTTGTTTGCACCAGCATCGGCATGACTAATATATGTATTGTTTGGGTAAGCATTCATAAATTTACGCTCTGCATCTATCATTGTGCGTGTTTCAGCTGGTGCATTAGGGTCACGTGTAGCCCACCAGTAGCCAAGAAAATCAGCATCATCACCACCGATTGCAGGAATACTTTTTGCTTCTGATGAAAAAAGCGGGAATATCTGTGTTTCTCTACTTCCGCTACGCTTACCGAATACGGTTGTGCTGTAGGCAAATTTATCCCATTGAAAAGGTTGGTCGTTTGTTCCTCTTATTTCCTCATTGCTACAAGTAGTATAGTACATCTTGTATATTCTATCTAGTCTATAGCTATTACTAACGTTATCTATTATGTCTTCTATTTCTTGCGACCTTATTTTAATTTGTGTATTTGTATGATCATTTTCTTCGTCATCTGGGTTTTTCTCTTTATTCAGATATCCTATATAATCATTTGCCTGCTGTATGTTCAAGTCCCTTGGCTTGAGATTTAAAAGCCTTTGTAAATATATTTTATGGTCATCAAATTCAGTCAAAAAAACACTATAAGATTCTGTCGACCTCCAAAACTCATCTTCTAATGTAACAGTCGATATTTTACCTGTGCTTGTATAATTATAATTTTGCTGTTGCACGTAATAATTGTACTCAGCCATAAGTTTTGGCAAACCAAATTCTGAATTAGTGGTTCTGCTCCCACCAACAGATATTCCAACATTTGTTAGATAAAAACCATCCTGATCAGGGGTCATTGCATTTTTAATGAACCTGTTTAATCTTTGCTTTAAGTATTTCTCCATTTCAACAAATTGATAATTACCGGGACTAATTTCAACCTCAACAGAATAGTCAAAATTAGGATTATCATAAGGCTGGCTTTCATCATACTGCTGTTGAAAAAGATGATGAGAATCGTAGAATATTATCTCTTTTATATCATGTATTTTACAAAATTCTATAAGTTTATCTTCTTCTGAGGTATTTCCTATAATTCCAAGATTCAAGTTATCATCTTCTAACTCTGTACTACTTAATTTATATTCATCTCCTCCATAGTCGTCATTATATTGGCTATATCCCTCCTCCTCCAAATCACACCACCAACAAATTTCTTCGTTGTGATCTCTATCTTTTCCGTAAAACATTCTGCTTACATACATCACCCTTTTCATGGAACAGTCTATGGCTTCGCTATAAAACAAAGGCATTTGCTCACCATGTGAGGCTAAAGTACCAATCCCAAAAATTTCAAACCGTGCTTCATACATATTGCCGGTTTCTTCAATGCCGTAAGAATCATTGTATCCTGTGGTGTATATTCTGCCTCGGTTGTGGTACATGGCGTATCCAACATCATCCCCTATACCGCCTGCCGTTATGGTGCGAATGGTATCTCCAATAGAATCTGTAAAGGCTATCCAAAGGTCACTTTCGCCTTCCCCGTAACTGCCTGTAAAACCAAGTAAGGCAATGGCTCCACCCAATCTTTTAATATCGTTGAAACCATCATTACCTCCTCCTCCGTATTCACGACTTTGCTCTATTGTGCCTAAAACATTTACTTTGGCAAAATACCCATCGGTTTTTCCATTGCTTTGCTCAACTGTGCCTGCAACAAGGTATCCCTGACTACGGTCAAAATCGAGTGCTTTAATATTCAAAGGTTTAGTAGTATAAAGTTGCATGTAGCTTTGTTGTGTGCCCGAGGCATTTATTTCAAGAATGAATGAAGTGGAGGGTGTGGTACTGTTATCTGTACCTACAACAATAAAACTGGAAGATGATTTTTCTTTCAGGTCATAACCTGCTTCACTATCATTTCCGCCATAATTGGTATTCCAGCTTATTGCGCCTACCTGATCAACCATTGCAACCAGAATATCTGTTTTGCCGTTGCTGTATTTACGGTAGCCCGTAACCATAAAACCTGTACCCAGCACTTCAATAGCTGAATAAGCCACCTCTTCATCACTTGACCCAATGGTGCGGGTCCATTCCACCACACCATTACTATCCGTTTTTACCAGATACGCATCTTTTGAGCCTGCACCGTAACTTTCAGTATATCCTGTAAGTAAATAACCATTATCTGACGTATGAAGTAAGGAGTAGGCTTCTTCATTGCTGCTACCTCCATACCTTTTAGTTAAAAGGGTATCGCCAAGTGAGTCGGTCATACATAAAAAGAAATCTTTTTGCCCTCCAAGTGTTACTTCCTGATAACCGGCCATAGCTACTCTAAAATTATCTTTGATAATAATGCCATAGCCGCATTCTTTCTTATCGTTTCCGTACCCTTGCTCAAAATAACCCTCTTGGGCAAATAGGTTGAAAAAAGAAAAAATGAGTGTGAGTGTAAGGAAACCGTTTTTGATACAACTTGAATTTTTCATACTGTAAAGTTTTAGTCTATCAAAATTCCTACTAAGTAAATGAAATTGCAATAGGGAAAACCCTATTTATTTTTAGTGAAAACCCTAAATTATTTTAGGGTTTTCACTAAAGTTAGGTAAACTATTCATTTATAACATCTGATTCGACCACCTTGCATATTACCAGCCAAGATTTACCTTTGTTTGGTTGTTCCCATTTTCAACTTGTATCATGCAAAAAACACTGGCCATTATTCCTGCCCGCTATGCTTCCACCCGTTTTCCGGGCAAACCTTTAATTGACATTGCGGGTAAAACCATGATTGAGCGGGTATACCGTCAGGTTAAAAAGGCCTCAGCCGTTCAGGAAGTAATTGTAGCCACAGATGATGACCGCATTGCAGCAGTGGTGAAACATTTTGGCGGTTTGGTGGAGATAACCTCTGACCAACACCCCAGCGGCACCGACCGTTGTGCTGAAGTGGCTAACCGTTTTCGAGGACAATTTGATGTGGTCATCAATGTTCAAGGCGATGAACCTTTTATTAATCCGGAACAAATCAATTTGTTGTGTGCAGCGTTTGAACAACCCGAAGTAACCATTGCTACCCTGTGCAAGCAGATTACCGATGAAGAAACCCTGCACAACCCCAACGTGGTAAAAGTGGTAAAAAACGCACAAAACAAAGCCATGTATTTCAGCCGACAGGCCATTCCCTATTTGCGCAACCATCCACAGCCCTGGTTCATGCAACACCTGTATTACAAACATCTGGGCATTTATGCCTTCCGTTTGAACACGTTATTGGAATTGACCAAACTAAAACCTTCGGGTTTGGAACTGGCCGAATCACTGGAACAATTGAGGTGGCTGGAAAACGGTTACAGCATTGCCCTTAAGGAAACCCAACATGAAACATTGGCTATTGATTCACCGGCTGATTTGGAGTTTGTTGAAAAGTATTTGAAAAGCCTCGGATAATTTTTTTGGGCGCCCGCGGCCTTTTCGCTACTTTTGAATCCCGTACAGTAACGTAGTGCAAAGCCGCACTACTTCTCTTGTAAATCCTTATGAAACAGTCCAAATACATCTTTGTTACTGGCGGGGTAACATCTTCCTTAGGTAAAGGAATCATTTCCGCTTCATTAGCCAAATTACTTCAGGCACGTGGTTATTCTGTAACCATCCAAAAGTTTGACCCCTACATTAACGTTGACCCCGGAACTTTGAACCCGTATGAGCACGGAGAATGTTTTGTTACCGATGATGGTGCTGAAACAGATTTGGACTTAGGGCACTATGAGCGCTTTTTAAATGTACCCACCTCACAGGCCAACAACGTAACCACCGGCCGTGTATATCAGTATGTGATTGAAAAAGAGCGCGAGGGTGCTTTTTTAGGAAAAACCGTACAGGTAATTCCGCACATTACCGATGAAATTAAACGCAGAATGAAACTGCTGGGCGAAACCGGCAAGTTTGATATCATTATTACGGAGATTGGCGGCACAGTAGGCGATATTGAAGCCATTCCTTACATTGAAACAGTTCGTCAGTTAAAATGGGAACTGAAACAGGAAGACTGTATTGTGATTCACTTAACCCTGTTGCCTTACCTCAACACCTCCAAAGAATTAAAAACCAAACCTACCCAACACTCAGTAAAAATGTTACTGGAAATGGGTGTGCAGCCCGATATTTTGGTGTGCCGTGCAGAACATCCTGTGGGCAAGGACCTGAAAAAGAAAATGGCCATGTTCTGTAACGTATCTCCGAGTTCAGTGATTGAAGCCCTGGATATGCCTACTATATATGATGTACCTATGGCCATGCTCAAAGAAAAGCTGGACAAAACCGTACTGAGCAAATTCAAACTTCCTTCCAGCAAAGAACCCGATATGGAGAGTTGGTTGGGCTTTTTAACCCGACTCAAAAATCCTAAACATGAGGTAAAAATTGGTTTGGTGGGTAAATATGTTGAGCTACCTGATGCTTACAAATCTATAGCCGAAGCCTTTATACATGCAGGTGCCAGCCGCGAGTGTAAAGTGAATCTGGAATACATCCACTCTGAATTAATTACCGATAGTAATGCCGAACACAAGTTGCAACACTTAGACGGCATTCTGGTAGCACCCGGATTTGGTGACCGTGGTATTGAAGGAAAAATATCGGCTATTAAATATGCGCGCGAAAAGAAAATTCCGTTTTTCGGTATTTGTTTAGGTATGCAATGTGCCGTTATTGAATTTGGCCGAAATGTGCTGGGCTTTAAAGATGCCCACAGTACAGAGATGAATCCTAAAACCAAACACCCGGTAATTGATATGATGCCTGAGCAAAAAAACATTACGGCTAAAGGTGGCACCATGCGTTTGGGTTCTTACACCTGCGAGCTAAGAAAAGACACCAAAGCTTACCGTGCATACGATAAACAGAAAGTACAGGAACGTCACCGTCACCGTTACGAGTTCAACAACAAATTTATGAAGGACTACGAAGCGAAGGGTATGATAGCTTCAGGCACTAACCCCGATACCAAGTTGGTGGAAATTGTAGAAGTGAAAGATCACCCGTATTTTGTTGCGGTACAATTTCATCCGGAGTACAAAAGCACAGTAGAAAATCCGCATCCGCTGTTTACCAAGTTTGTGAAAGCAGCTATTGAGTATAGCAAGTCGTAAGTAGTGGTTTGGCGGGGACGCTAACCACGGACAAACCTGTAATTTGTTATCTTTCAAGAAACTCATCCTAGTGAGCCTTTTTCAATTGTAAGAATCAGCCTCGCTGCACTTCGTTTGAAAATTCTACACACTAATTTCACACTATCAAGTACTTAGCTATTAGCCGGAGGTTTGCTAATTGCCCACTCAACACTTACCTTTGCCGCTTCATTTACCAAGTAGTACACAAGTTCCATGGATCGTAATTCAATTATAGGACTCTCGCTCATTTTCGCCATTATTATAGGCTATGCCTGGATGAGTCAGCCCACAGAGGCTGAAATAAAACAGTTGCAACACCAACAGGATTCTGCCTTGAAAGCAGGTCTCATGCAAGACAGCCTGAGCAAGGTGCAAGCGATAGAGCAACAAAAAGAAAAACTCTTACTGGCCACTGACAGTAATGCCGCAGCTAACCGTTACGGTGCTTTCGGCAAATTTGTAAACGGCAGCAATGAATTTTACACGCTCGAAAACAAAGAGCTGTTGGTGAAAATTTCTGCCAAGGGTGGTCGTGTACATTCAGTTACTTTAAAAAACTACAAACGAGCTGATAAGGTTACTCCGGTAACACTGTTTGAAGGTACCGGCAATCAGTTTGACTATACCTTTACCACATTTGACGGTAAAATACTGAGTACCGAAGACCTGTACTTTACTCCCGACCAGAAGAACGTAAATGTAACCGAGGGACAAAGCGGCAGCATTACTTTATCCATTCCCATCAGCGAAAAACAATCCATCAAACAAGTGTACAGCTTGCAGGGAGATGGTTTTGTAATGGGGTATGACTTACAACTGAACGGCATGCATGCCTTACTTGCTCCCGGAACCAAACACATTGTTCTCAACTGGAAAAACAGCACACCGTTTCAGGAAAAGAGTGCGCAGGCAGAACAACGCGCTTCTACTATTTACTATGAACAAACAGATGAAACCGTTGATTATTTAGCTGAAACAAAGGATGAAGAAAAGGCACTTGCAACACCGGTAAAGTGGGTAAGTTTCAAACAGCAGTTTTTTAACAGCACACTCATCAGCGATAAGCCATTTGAACAGGTTACCATAGAAAGCCATACCGACCAAAGCGGACGTTTCGTGAAGAAATATACCGCCTCGCTGGGTTTGCCTTTTGGCAATACCGGTAGTGAAAACTACAAGATGAGGTTTTTCTACGGACCTAACCATTACAAAACTTTAGAAGCACTCAACATCAATCTGGAAAAAATCATTCCTTTAGGATGGCTCATTTTCCGTTGGGTGAATAAATACATTGTTATTAACCTGTTCCATTTCCTAAGCCAGATTTTTAGCAACTACGGTATCATCATATTATTGATGACTGTTATCATCAAAATATTCCTGTTTCCATTGGTTTACCGTTCCTTCCTTTCTACAGCCAAAATGCGTTTGCTCAAACCTGAGATGGATGAAATCAAAGAGAAGTTTGGTGACGACATGCAGAAAGTACAAATGGAAAACATGAAGTTGTTCAAACAAGCAGGTGTAAGTCCGATGGGCGGTTGCATGCCTATCTTACTACAAATGCCTTTCCTTATAGCCATGTTTGCCTTTTTCCCGTCTGCCTTTGAATTACGTCAGCAGGAATTTTTGTGGGCCACTGATTTATCCTCTTATGATACCATTTGGACTTTTGGCAAATACCCCATTATAGAATACATCTATGGCGATCACGTGAGTTTGTTCACCTTGCTCATGACTATCTCTACATTAATCTATACACACCTTAACAACCAGATGACCGGAGTAACCGGCCAAATGAAATGGATTGGCTACATGATGCCGATAGTGTTTTTGGGCGTGTTTAACAACTATGCCGCAGGTTTAAGTTACTACTACTTTGTATCCAACATGATTACCTTCGGACAACAGTGGGGCATTCGCCAGTTTGTGGACGAGAAAAAACTTCATGCGCAAATTCAGGAGAATAAAAAGAAGCCTGTTCAAAAATCGAAGTTCCAGCAACGTTTGGAAGACATGGCCAAAGTGCAGGAAAAGAAAAAACCCGTTAAGAAATAGTAACTAACTCATTAGGGCGCCCACTCTACATTAAACCTGCCGTTGGTAACAGGTATGCGCTCATTTGTAAGAGTGTCGTGAGCCATAAAATGAAAATAACCGGCAATACCGTTGCTTTTATTAAAGTAGGTAATGTTGATGAGTGCATCATAAGTTGTATCAACGTTGCCTTCAAAGCTGTTTTGATAAAATGAACTACTACCGCTTAATGTTGCAGTAAATTTTGGAGCAAAATACAACCCTGTTCCGTTAATAGAATCCACTTGCAGGTCTAAAAAATAAGTAGAAGCAATACCCGATAGCTTACTTCTAATGAATAAACCTGTTTCAGTTGAGTCAGTCCAGTATACTTGCGGAGGTGGGTCAAACTTCTCAAAATAAGGCGTTCTGTCTATAAAAGAAGATAGCCTTTCGCCATTAATCACACATCTAAACTCATTCTTGTGGTAATCATCCTGGTCGCAGGATTGCAACACCAATAATATAAAAGCGATATGGATTATTTTTTTCATCTGTTAATTCGAATTCCTGCTTTTATTCCTGCATAAACTCCCAACAGCAAACGGTGTGTTGTGAAATTACCCGGTTGAAAAACATAATCTCCATTACCGGTATAGTAGCTTTGTTCTTCAAAGAAAGTGATGGTACGGTACTTTAACCCTGCACCCATATACAAATCAATTGTCAGTCTGTCTTTATCCGGCATCCATTGCCAGCCCAACAAACCCCGGCCCTCATAAAACTGTATGTTTTCTTTCTGGTATCCACTCTGTGACGGATCAACGTTTGCTAAAGGAAATTCATAATTATAACGAATCCACGCACCTTGTGCTCCCAAATAAAAACCCTCTCCCAAATATAATTTAGCTGTACCTTTTAAACTGAAACCCGGTAACCATTTTCGATTTTGAATCGGAGTATAATTGTTATCAAACAAACGTCCCTGCAAGGTCTCAAAAAAAACATTGCGTGTAGTAACTCCTGCTGATAGTTCAAGTGAATACTTTTTTGCCACACGTTCAATGCTAAATTCATGATCGGCACGTAAAGATGCTGCCGGATTATATTTGATGTACCAGAGTGTTTTTGTTGAATCGGATTTTTCCTGAGCCAGGCAAGCTGTTCCCATTAACACTGACAACACGAGAAACAGATACTTATGGTTCATGAGTCTGCGCGATAATAAAAAGTCAGTGTACAAATTCTCAGAAGAAATGGCTTCATAATTATGTAATATCTATCTCGAAAATACACCTTATGAAGTTAAAAACAAGGCTATCA
>Ga0075154_10002458_pt1 | contig 12108 bp, 9 predicted proteins | sample JI71714BDNA_FD_70965 | JGI IMG/M metagenome (GOLD analysis project Ga0075154, IMG submission 70965) | Wastewater effluent complex algal communities from Wisconsin, to seasonally profile nutrient transformation and Carbon sequestration -... | ecosystem: Engineered > WWTP > Effluent > Algae... | reverse complement strand
AGCCGTTATCAAAGAAGTAATAGATTCCAATGAACAGGTGATTTTGTTCATTGACGAAATTCATACACTCGTGGGGGCCGGGGGCGGACAAGGCGCGATGGACGCCGCCAATATCCTGAAACCCGCGTTGGCCCGGGGCGAATTGCGCACCATTGGCGCTACCACCCTCGACGAGTACCAAAAGTATTTTGAAAGCGATAAAGCCCTCGAACGCCGTTTTCAGGCCGTTATGGTGGACGAACCCAGCGTGGAAGATACCATCTCGATTTTGCGCGGCATTCGGGAGAAATACGAAAACTACCACAAAGTACAAATCCTCGATGAGGCATTGATCAGCGCAGCGGAATTGTCGCACCGCTATATTTCCGAGCGCAAACTGCCGGATAAAGCCATTGACCTTATCGATGAAGCCGCCGCCAAATTGCGCCTCGAACTTGATTCTGTGCCCGAAGACGTGGATAAAATGGAGCGCCAGTTGCGCCAGTTGGAAATTGAACGCGAGGCCATTAAACGCGAAAATGACACCAAAAAACTGGATAACCTGAACAAGGATATTTCCAATTTGCAGGAAAAACTTGGTGGGTTACGCGCCCAATGGCAATCGGAAAAAGAAATTGTGGAGGCTATTCAGAATTGTAAACAAAAATTAGAAGACTTGCACATTCGGTACGCCCGCGCCGAACGCGAAGGTAATTTTGAGGAAGCATCAAAAATAAAATTCAACGATATTCCGGCCCAGGAAGCCATGCTCACCGCTGCGGAAGAAAAACTGGCCACCCTCGCGCCCGAAAGCCGCATGACTACCCAAATTGTAAAGGCCGATGATATTGCCGAAGTGGTGGCGCGTTGGACCGGTATCCCGGTGTCAAAAATGATGCAGGGCGAACGGGAACGGCTCCTGCACCTCGAAACTGAAATCCATAAACGGGTAATTGGTCAGGATGAGGCCGTGCAGTTTGTGAGTGACGCCATCCGACGCAACCGCGCCGGATTGAGCGACCCCGATAAACCCATTGGTTCGTTTATTTTCTGCGGACCAACGGGCGTAGGTAAAACGGAATTGGCCAAAGCCCTCGCCGACGTGCTTTTTGACGATGAAAAAGCCATCACTCGGATTGACATGTCCGAATACATGGAAAAACACGCCGTCAGTCGTTTGGTCGGTGCGCCTCCCGGTTACGTGGGTTACGACGAAGGCGGTCAACTTACCGAAGCCGTGCGCCGCCGCCCTTACAGCATTGTATTGTTGGACGAAATTGAAAAAGCGCACCCCGACGTATTTAATATACTGTTGCAGGTATTGGACGATGGCCGACTGACCGATAACAAAGGCCGGACGGCGAATTTTAAAAATACTATTATCATTATGACCTCGAACCTGGCCAGCGACCGGATTCAGGAAGTGTTTGAGGACTTTAATGATATGCCCGAAAACCGCCGCGGCGAATTGATGGAAACAGCAAAAGCGGAGGTGATGGACGCATTAAAACTCCAAATGCGCCCCGAGTTTTTGAACCGCATCGACGAAGTGGTGGTGTTCCACCCGCTGCAAAAAGACCAGGTCAAGTTGATTCTGAATATTTTGCTCGACGAATTGCGCTCCATGTTGACCCGCCAGGAATTAACCGTGGAAATCACCCCGGATGCCGCCAAGTTCCTGGCCGACAACGGTTACGATCCACAGTTTGGTGCCCGCCCGCTCAAGCGCGCTTTGCAACGGGAATTAATCAATGAATTGTCCAAATACTTGTTGGCCAGCCAATACCAAAAAGGCGATACCGTGCTGATTGATGCCGACACCGCCGGGTTGGTTTTTGGGCGAAAAGCCATCGTGAACGATAAAGAAGTGATTACGAAGAGACTGAAATTAGATTAAATTGTTAAGTTAGCCCTCGTTTGTTAAAAGCGGGGGCTTTTTTTTACCTTTGCCCTTGTCATGTACAAACACGTTTTTCTGGGGACTTTTATAGCCCTTACGCTCGCGGCCTGCCAAAGCGAGTACCGCAATATCCGCGATTATTATTACCCGGTGCTCGAACAGCAATCGGGGGAAGTATATGCCTATGACCTGACCATGAATGGCCAAACCATTCGCGATTATTGGTATTTTCGCGGTTTTGTGCGCGATAGCGGGCTGTTTTTGTCTTCCACCAATTACGACGAACAGTTTCGCATCAACCAAATTTCCCGCGAGCGCATTGACGAAACCGGCGCGGTTAACCGCGATTATTTTGTGTACGAGCAAGACAGTGCCACCCATAAGTCCGTGCAAACGGCGGCTGTGGTGGAATCTCCCGACGTTTTTCCGTTTCGGGTAAAAGACTCGTTGGGGGTGTTTTTGTTCAACCTCCATTACCGCCCGGCGGGTATGAACGAGGCTAAGTTGTACCTTATTCGCAATCGTTATTTTTTGGGTGACGCGCCCGATTTTGAATTCAACGGCAAAAAATACCCCTGCATTCGTATGGGCGTGCGCGAAGCCATTGGCAACGAAAGCGAAGGTGCTTCCGAAATTGAAGGCAAAGGGGAAGAATGGTACGCCAAAGGAATTGGCCTGGTGTATTTCAAAAAAACCTACGGCGACAAGGAAAAAATTGTGCGCGAATACCGGCTCCGGGAGCGATTTGACATGACCGAACTGGAACGAAGGGCCGGAAAATCCTTTGGGCAGTGAAATATTTAATCCGATTTGCCGTTTTTGGCAGCCAACCGCTTTTGTTAAAATATATATGCAACGTACAGACGTAGAAGCCATTACCAGATTGGTACAAGCCGAATCTGCTTTTTTACCCAAACTCGCCGAAGCCACCGCTAAAGTTATCGTGGGCCAGGAAGCCATGATGGACCGCCTTTTGATTGGTTTGCTCACCCGGGGCCATATCCTGCTCGAAGGGATGCCCGGATTGGCCAAAACCCTCGCCATCAAAACACTATCCGAGGCCGTTGATGCCAAATTCAGCCGCATCCAGTTTACGCCTGATCTTTTGCCCGCCGACGTGGTGGGTACTACCATATACAACCCGGCTAAAGCGGAGTTTTACGTGCGAAAAGGCCCGATTTTCGCCAATTTTGTGTTGGCCGACGAAATTAACCGCGCTCCGGCCAAAGTGCAAAGTGCCCTGCTGGAGGCCATGGCCGAACGTCAAATTACCATCGGGAGCGATACCTTTAAATTAGAAGAGCCATTTTTGGTGTTGGCCACCCAAAACCCCATCGAACAGGAAGGAACCTATCCACTGCCCGAGGCCCAAGTGGACCGCTTTTTGCTCAAAGTCAAAATCGGATACCCGACCCTCGAAAACGAACGCCAGATTATCCGCCGAAATCTCAACGGCGAAGACATAAAAGTCCCCAAAATTCTCACCATTGATACTCTCCTGCGCGCCCGCGACGTGGTGAAAAAGATTTACATGGACGAAAAAGTGGAGCAGTACATTCTGAACATTATTTTCTCTACCCGCGAACCCGCCAATTTTGGTTTGCAACAAATTGCGCCCCTCATCAGTTACGGCGCATCGCCGCGTGCCAGTATCGCCCTCGCGCAGGCCGCCCGCGCAATGGCATTCCTCAACCGCCGTGGTTTTGTTACCCCCGATGACGTAAAAGCCATTGCCAATGACGTACTGCGCCACCGCTTGGGCCTCACTTACGAAGCCGAAGCCGAAGGTATTGACCAAGAGGCCATTATTGCCAAAATCCTGACCACCGTTATTGTTCCTTAAGCGAAGGCCGTATGGAAACCACCGAATTGCTCAAAAAAGTCCGCAAGATTGAAATTAAAACGCGCGGACTCAGTAGCCACCTGTTTACGGGCGGCTACCACAGTGCATTCCGGGGAAAAGGTATGTCGTTCAGCGAAGTGCGGCTCTACTATCCCGGCGACGATGTGCGCGCCATTGACTGGAACGTGACCGCGCGCACGGGCGACGCTTACGTAAAGGTCTTTGAGGAAGAACGCGAAAACACCATGATGTTGCTGGTGGACGTGAGTGGTTCGGCGGTTTTTGGCAGCCACACCGTTTTTAAAGAAGAATACCTGTCCGAATTGTGCGCGGTATTGGCTTTTTCGGCCATTGCCAACAACGATAAGGTGGGTGTATTGCTGTTTTCGGACCAAATTGAATTGTTTATTCCGCCCAAAAAAGGGAAACAACACATTTTGCGCATTATCCGCGAAATTTTAACCACCAAACCCAAGGGAAACGGTACCGACCTGAACAAAGCGCTGCAATTTGTCAATAATATCCTCAAAAAGCGCAGCGTGTGTTTTGTGCTCTCCGATTTTTTGGCCGATAATTATTACGATGTACTGCGCATCTTGTCGCGCCGCCACGACCTGATTGGCCTGCACGTGTGGGATTTGCTGGAACGTGAACTTCCTGACGTAGGGGTACTGCGCGTCACCGATGCCGAAAGTAACAAACAAATTTGGGTGGATACTACGGGCAGTACCTTGCGCCGCCAGTACCGCGAAAGTTTTGATACGCATGTTGGCCATACCCAAAGCCTGTTTCGCCGCGCTGGTGCCGATTTTCTAAGCCTGGGCACCCACGAATCTTACACCCAGGCATTGCTCAAATTTTTCTCACAACGATCACGACAGGCCGTCCAACACGGATAACCTAACGCCGTAATCACTCTTTTTCAGGGCAGTAGCAATACTGTTCAAGCCTCCTTATTTGTTTATTTTAAGTTTTTTGGGTAAAAATACCGACCGTTAGTTATTTGTTGTAAAAATATTCAACAAAACAAGAATAATAGTGTTACTACCAAAAAGGTAAATCTATAACACCCAATGCCTTCCTAAATAACGCCGGATACGGTTTCTTTTTTAATTTTTTATCACTAAAACAATGAAACACTACTTAATGCTCCCTTTTGGGCTGGCCCTGATGATGAACACACTGGTTGCCCAATCCTCGGTCAATAATTCGACAAATACACCATCGGCCACAGTGTACATTTATCGCCCGGATGGCGCGACCGTCCGCGATTTTAAGGTAACAATCAACGACAAACAACACGTGTATTTGCGCCGCCGACAAATAGATACGCTGTATTTGGCCCCCGGCCCCACGGAGTTCAAGACCTTTTTAGGAACCCGGTCTTCGGGCGTATTTTCGATGGATTTAACGGCTGGCGAAACTGTTTATCTCAGGGTGTACGATGTTCTTCCTTTTCGAACCATAACAAGCGAAGTGGCATTGGCCGACGTACCCAAAGAAACGTTTTTACGCGACAGAGAATAACAACTGTTTATCAGCAGTATAGTGATGAATGTGATTCCCTTTCCACCAACAAATATCCATACCATGCGCACCTATCTTTTTATTGCTTTGTTCTCAATGACTGCCGCTTCGAACGTAAGCGGACAAACCATTGATTCCACTCAAACGGCTTTTATCCACCTGTACCGGGGCGGAAACGAGAACGATTCATCGTACGAGTTTTACATCAATGACTCCGAAGATGTAAGTATAAAAGCACGTGAAAAACATAAAATTACTGTTCCCGCTGGACCTACTAAAATCAGCGTTTACCAACACGATTTTTTTAACCGACAAACGTTAAAAGATCTCAATTTTAAAGCCGAAGCCGGGAAGTCGTATTATTTCAAAATACAACGAAGAGCGCGTGATCTTAATACTCAGGAAGGTGTAGTGGGTTTTACTTTTGACGCTGTGCAAGTCACCGAACGAATGTTTTTGAAGGAAACCACGCAAAACAACCGGTAATGCGGGTTTAAGACGGCTCAAATTAATTTGATACCGGTACTCCACGTCTCAAATCATATTCTGAAGCGCCCGCGCCGGGGTTGCGCCGCACCTTTGTCCCATCATTCACCAGTAAAATTTGGACAAAGCCATGCGCACCTTTATTACACTCGCATTTATATTGATTTCGTTCTGTACCGCTTCCGAGGCGCAAGTGGTCACCTATTACCCGCAGTTGGAAGATTTCGAGCAGGAAATTACCTTGGTTTTTAACCTGAATCTTGCCAAAGGAGAAAAGGTAGCGCCCTTGTTGGGTCAAACCGAAGGCGTATACCTGTGGGCTGGTGCGGGCACTTCGGCTGGTAACGCCTTTGAATTTACCCCTGAAGGTCAATCCAACTGGAATGCAGCCAACGCACCGGGCGCTTTGACGGCAATGGGCAACAATCGCTGGAAAATTACCATCACGCCGCGCACCTATTTCCGCGTACCGGAAGGCAAAAAAATGGAAGTATTGGGGCTTATTTTGAAAAATGCCAACGGCACTGCTCAAACCGAAGATTTGGTGTTGCGCCCCGTGGTGGAAACGCAATTAAACGAAGTAGTGATTAAAAGCCGTCGCCCTTTTATTGAGCAAATGGCCGACCGCACCGTACTCACCCCCGATGCTGACCCCACCGCCGTGGCTTCCACGGTGTTTGAAGTATTGCAAAAAGCCCCCGGCATGGCCGTTACCGGCGACGATAACCTCCAAATGAATGGCAAAAGTGGACTGGCTATTTTGGTGAATGGAAAACCTACGAACATGACCGGCCGCGACCTGAGCAGTTATTTGCAGTCGTTGCCCGCCGGATCGGTGGATAAAATTGAAATTTACGCCAACCCGCCCGCTCGTTTTGATGCGCAGGGAAATGCCGGTATCATCAATATCAAATTAAAAAAAGGGTTAGGTGACGGCTTTAACGGCAGCGCCAACCTCGGCTACACCCAACAAATTCACTACCGTAGCCAGGGTGGATTTAATTTTAACGCCCGGAAAGGCGCCTTTAACCTGTTTGGGCAATGGTCGGGCCAACAAAATTACCAGCACACCGACGGCATTCTCACCCGCAGCGTAGGCACCCAAACGTTTCGGAATACCACCGTGGACCAGGATTATTCGCCACTGGGACAAAATACCCGCATTGGCCTCGACTGGACGGCCTCCAAATTCAGCACCTGGGGGATTTTGGTGGGTGGAAACACAAATTACAATACGATGAAAACACCGGGTGTTACCCGCATTTTTGACAACAACGGCGTGGAGACCGGGGCTGTTTTTTCGCAAAATGACTTGACCAATAACCGTGGATTTGGGGCTGGCAACTTAAATTATCGCTACGAAAACACCAACAAAATTACCATCACTACCGATTTAGACTGGACTCGTTTTAAAGGCGACAACGAGAACACGATTGTCAACCAAACCCAGGGCCAAATTTTTGAAAACATTGCGATGCGGAATAAACTGCGCCTCGACAACGACATTGACGTGTATTCGGCCAAAATAGACCTCCAAAAACCACTCGAAACCATTAAGGCCAGTCTGGAGGGCGGGGCCAAAGTATCGGTATCGCGCACCATGAACGATTTTAAGGCCGATAATTTTGTCACGGAAGCGTGGGTACAGGACACCAGCCGCACCAATCTTTTTGATTACCGCGAAAACGTACACGCCGCGTACGCCAATTTTTCGCAGCGGGTCAGTGACAAATGGAATTGGCAGGCCGGTCTTCGGGGCGAATACACCGATGTAACCGGGAAAAACACCGATTTGACCGCAACGGTCCTCACCAAACCCGACACCAGTTATTTTAGTTTGTTTCCCTCGGCATTTGTGCAGTTTGCGGCCAGCGAAAAGCACAGTTTTAAACTGGCGTACACGCGCCGCATTAACCGCCCGGCGTACCAGGACTTGAATCCGTTTGAACGTGCTTTGGATGCGTTTACCAGCGAACGGGGAAATCCGTACCTGCGTCCTTCGTTTACCAATAACCTGGAGTTACAATGGACGTACCGGCAGGCTGCCACATTATCGCTGGGCGTGAACCGTACCGTTGATCCGTTGCAATTTGCCACTTTTCAGGAAGGAACGAAAGCTTTTGCCACTACTTTAAATCTGGGAAGGCAGGACAATGCGTATATGAACATTAGTTTGCCGGTGCCCATCAAAAAATGGTGGTTTATGTATGCTTCATTCAGCAGTTACTACAACTATTACACGGCAAACTTGCAGGATGGCCCCTTCGCGGGTGGGCGTTTGGGTTCCAACGGCTACATGATGCACAGTTTTACGTTGGAGCATTCGTGGAAAGTTTCGGTAGATGGCTGGTGGAATGCCCCCACGCGGGAGTTGATTTACAAAAACAAAGGATTAGGCAGTCTTAATTTCAGCGTGCAAAAGAGTTTTAACGAAGGCCGGGTTACGGCGCGTTTGGGGGTGAATGACGTATTAAATACGCAACGCTGGAATCAAAGTGCCAATTTTGGGCAACAACAGTTTGAATTGAACCGCAAATGGGAAAGTCGCGGGGTGCGCGCTTCGGTGTCGGTGAAATTTGGCAACCAAAAAATCAAAAGTGCCCGCGAACGCAATACCGACGCCGAGGAAAGCAAAAACCGGATAAAAGGATAGAACCTAATGACAAAAAGTCCAGGCGATGCAACCAAAATGACAAAAAGTCGTCTTTTTATCACTTGGTAAGAAATTTGAGAGGATAACAACAACTGGTAGTTGCACAAGATTGAATTGGTATTCTGTTCAACTTTTTGGTTCCCAAGTGGGAATTTTTACAGGAAAAGCGAGTTTAGGGGAAAGTGTTTAGTTCAATCTTAAACAATTTTCATTTTTTTCTGAAAAATAAATACCCGGTAGAACTGTTCTAAATAAAATTAAGCATTGATAATCAATTACTTAGGTTTTTATTTGGAAAGAGAATCGAAATATTGCTATTTTCTTACAAAAACGTTGAAAGAAAAATTGCAAAAAGTTAAACAAACACATTACCTTTGTAGCATCAAAAAGTTAAACAAAGTAGTACGCCATGACTTCACTAGAGTTTAATAATAAATTAGGAGGGCTTGCAACTGTGTTGCATTCGTTTGCATATAACCTCACCAAAAATTCGGACGACGCGAAAGATCTCTATCAGGAGACTGCTTTCCGCGCCTTGTCGAATCGCGATAAATTTCAACCAGATACCAATTTTAAGGCCTGGATGTTTACGATAATGAAAAACATTTTCATCAACAATTATCGCAAACGCATCAAAGCCAATACGGTATTAGATACTACGGACAATCAGTTTTATCTCAACGCAGGTTCGCACGCTATTCCAAACAGCGCCGAAGGTTCGATGATGATGAATGAATTGAACGCTATGGTAGATGGTTTGGACGACAGCATTAAAGTTCCTTTTGTAATGCATTTTGAGGGTCACAAGTACCAAGAAATTGCGGATCATCTGGAATTGCCGCTGGGCACGGTGAAAAGCCGTATCTTCTTTGCTCGTAAGGAGTTGAAAGACCAGATTTTGTCCCAGTATGGTTTCAATCCGTCTTAAAATATTGCGATGATTAACAAAGAAGATGAGCCACTCCGGGTACAACCGAATTGGCTCATTTTTTTTGAAAAAAAATATCCAATGAGTGCAACTTTTTGGGGTAGTTATACGACTAATATACAGCGTGCAAAATAAATTTTGATTTTTCGCAGAAAATCCCGTAATTTTGCAGCGCCTTGAAACAGTTTCAATCGTCTATGAAAAAAGAACAATTACACCATAACATCATCGCAGGAGTAGTAGCCTTGAGTTTACTCTCTTTCGTATTTCTTAATTTCTTTAGTTCTTCCGCACCATTGTGCGTAAAAGCTACTGCCGACGTTGCCGCCAGCGTCGAAAGATTAGAAAAAGAAGATGACGGAACAACGGGCAAGTCCGGTGCACCGAAGCAATTAATTGCGCTGGGCCATTTGTTCGAAATTGCCAAAAAAGTAATTCCGGGTAAATAAAAATTACCTCGTTTATACAAAAATGCCCATTATTTGCAGCAATGCAGATGATGGGCATTTTACTTTTGGCAGAAAAGCCTGAGTGCGTTCTAATATTTGACTACCGTTTCCTGGAAAAGTTCGTTTTGCAAACCCCGAACCTGCATGGTTACTACCGGGCGGTCGTTGTTCCACTGAATTTTTAACAAGCCAAAATTTTTCTTCAAAATCATATCACCCACGCGATAACGGTTGTTTTCGCTGGTGCCGCTGCGAATATGGGTCATGCCGCTCGATGTAAAATCGTACAGCGGATAGGGCAGTCCCGTAATATCCATTTTGGAAATTTCGGCCATGTGCCGGTCGCCGGAAAGAATCATCAGGTTTTTGGGTTGGGTTTTTACAATGAGGCTCAGCAGGCGCTTACGGCAATTGGGGAAATTGCCCCATTTTTCGTGTGTATGCTCATCGGCAACCACCTGAATGCTGGTACTGATGATATTCAAATTGGCTTTACTGTTTTTTAGTTCGTTCTCCAGCCACGCCCATTGCGCTTCGCCCAGCATATCGCCCGTTGTATTAGGGATGTATCGGCGTTGTTTGGTGGGATCGGGAATAAGAGTATCCCTAAAATAACGGGTATCGAGCACAATCACTTTTACGGTTTGGGCACCTTTGCCAAAAGTATAAGAGGTATAGGCGCCTTCGCGGTTGCGCACGGCGGCCTTAGCGGGTACATCCAGAAAATCCATGAGGCATTTTTTGGACTGTTTTTTCTTGGGAAATGATTTACCGGCGTCGTTAGCACCGTAGTCGTGGTCGTCGTACACCCCAATAACCTGCGTTTTATCGCGCATTTTTTTGTAATTTGGGGTGTTTTTCAGGGTTTTATACATTTTTGCCAATGCCCTCATATCGGTGGTGTCGGCATAAATAATATCGCCCAGCCAAATCCATAAATTAGGGTTGTTGGCATTTACGGCATCCCACATGGTTTGGGGTTTATCCAGTTTATTGCAGGAACCAAAAGCAATAACGGCAGGAGCGGTGAGTGTATCAATTGGCTTGGGCTTGAATGCTTCCAGATCAATGATTTCAATCTCTTCCTGAGGCGCTGCCTTGTTGGAAGATGCGGGTTTGCCTTGCTGGGCAAATGAAGAAATAGAGGAAACAAGCAGCGTTGTACAGAAAAGCGAACGAATCAACATAGGTGTGTATTTAAAAGCCAGATACAAACGCCGCTACACCAATTATCGTACCCGTTTGAAGAAAAAGTTAAGTTTTTAACAAGAGTTTAAGAGCGCGTTTGTGGTGGTTTTGTTGGGTCAAATAGACGATTTTTTTATTTTCTGGGTGTATTCATCCGTAAAGCGTTTACATTTGCTCAAGAAAATGCAAAAAATCAGTTCATGGCAAAAAAGGTAAACAAAACAACCATTCAATACGGGGGCATGACCCTCAACCTGACTAAAAGCACCACAAAGGCCGCCATTAAGTACAACGATACCAAACGACCCACTGCCCGCGGGGCCGCAGCACCGCCTACGATTGGCGGCTTTGAGATGGTTTCGTCCAAACGCGGTATTGAAACCAAACTGGAAAAAATGCGCGCTTTACCCGAAGTAGCCGCCGGTTCACACGTTTGGCAAATGGGCGATTCCGACGAATATCCCTTAATTCCCAGCGGTAACCTCTACATTGAATTTACCGAAAAATGCGACGAAGACGACCGCAACGAAATTTTTATTGACCTCGGTCTCAGCATAAAAGAAGTGGTCAACGAATACGCTTACCGCGTGAGCATTACCCCCAAATCGCCCAACCCGATTAAATGCGTTTTGTTGCTCCAAAAAAACAAAAAAATGGTCAAACTGGCGGAACCGGAATTCATTACCGTCCCGGCCGAACGTTTTACCCCGCCCGGCGGCACCTACGTCAGCACCCAATGGCATTTGGATAATGCCGGAACCAGCGTCCCCATTATTGATATTCCCAACGCGGTTTTTTCGGAGCGCCAATTCAAAAAAGGGGCCGATGCCAAAGTAAAAGCCGCCTGGGCCGCCATGCAAAGCCTTGGGTCGCCCAATATCAAAATTGCGGTGATTGACACCGGATTTGCAACCAATCACCCCCAATTGCGCGGGGATGGCACTAAAATCCGGGCACCTTTTGACGCAGCCAGCCGCGTAGCCGATGTATCGCCGCTGGTGCGTTACTCCGACGGCAGTACGGGCGTGGCCAGTCATGGTACCTCGTGTGCTGCAGTGGCGGCCGGGTACGCCGACAGCCGGGGAATTATCGGGGCGGCACCCAATGCGCGCATTATTCCCATTAAGTTGGATATGCTCAGCGACGACGCCATTA
>Ga0075154_10002457_pt1 | contig 12115 bp, 12 predicted proteins | sample JI71714BDNA_FD_70965 | JGI IMG/M metagenome (GOLD analysis project Ga0075154, IMG submission 70965) | Wastewater effluent complex algal communities from Wisconsin, to seasonally profile nutrient transformation and Carbon sequestration -... | ecosystem: Engineered > WWTP > Effluent > Algae... | reverse complement strand
GCTACCTGTTTCTGGAGTCCTGATGCAGCTGAACGGGGTCAATCCATGGCGTTATCTGGCGTTCCGGCTCTTTAGCTGGTTCTGGCTGGTGCTGTTAATCACCATCGCGTCCGCCTGGCTGTTAGCCAAAGCCTTTCTTGATGACACGGTGATCCGGCGTTTACCGCCCGGTGTCAATGAGCAAGCCGAACGCATGTTACATAGCTTGCAACGCTTTGACAGTGTTGAAGATTTACTGCAACGGCTCAACCGGCGGCAAAACAATCGCTGGCTGCTGGTGGACCCGGTCAGTCAACGCATCCTCAATGCTCATATTCTACCCAGAGGTTTTGATAAAAGTTGGCTGACTGAACTGTCTCAGTTTGACAAACCAAGGTTGTTTCTACACAGGCACATTAGTCTGGCCGGACCATTTTTTGTCCGTTTAAACGGTCAACCGCTGGTGTTATATCAGCAGCAACCGCGGCCGGAAAAACCCGGGTTTCTGGGGCTCGCACAGCTGCCTGAATTGACGATTCCACTGTTATTTCTGCTGGTTTCAGCCCTGGCCAGTATTGGTCTGGCGCTGACGATCACCAGACCACTTCGGCAATTGCAGCAACACAGCCTGCAATTCGCCAGCGGTGATTTGGCCAGTCGGGTGCAACAGGCGGCAACGCGAAGCGATGAGATCGGCGAACTGGCTCGTGGTTTTAATACGATGGCAAGTCAAATCGGCGCTTTACTGCAAAACCAGCAACGTCTGCTGCGGGATATCTCTCATGAGTTGCGATCGCCGTTGACCAGGGCGCAACTGGCGATAGCGCTGGAACAACGTCAGGGCGGCGGTATGCAGCTAGCCCGCCTGTCGCAGGAACTGGATAAAATCGACAGTATGCTGGATGAATTACTGACGTTCAGCCGCCTTGATGCGGGACAATATCAGCTGCAGTTGCAGGACATTGATTTAGTCGAATTACTGGAAGAAATTATTCAGGTAAATCAAATAGAAGCAGCACCAAAACAACAACGTCTGGTGCTGCAGGCACCCTCACAGTGTCTGGTGCAGGCGGATAGCCGGTTATTGGCCCGGGCGGTCGAAAATGTGTTGCGAAACGCGATAAAATACAGTCCGGCCGGTTCCGAGATCCGATTATCTTTACAACTGCAGGCAAATCAGGTGCAGATCTGTATCGCAGATCAAGGCCCTGGCATTCCGGAAACGGCACTGCAAGCGATTTTTGAACCGTTTTACCGGGTGTCAGATGCCCGCACTGCCGGCGCTGGCGGCACAGGTTTAGGCCTCGCGATTGCTGCTCAGGCGATGAAGCAACATCAGGGGCAGGTCAGCGCACAAAACGTCAATCATCAGAACCAAGTATGCGGTTTACAGATTTGTTTGCAGTTGCCGCAACAACAGGAGCGGGTTGTTTGAAGCATTTTCCCCCACTACAAGCGCAGTTCAGTGCAGAACAGATCGCAAACCCGATAGTACGCCAGCAGCTTGATCAATATTGGCAACAATTCAGTCGCACCGAGTTGTCTGGCCGGGATGGCGTCAAATTTTGCCTGTACAGTAAAACTACCCTACCCGCTTGGCGTAAACCGGTTGCCGCTTTATTCGTGGTACCCGGCCGGATTGAGGCCGCGCACAAGTATGCTGAGGTCGTGCAGGACGCTTTGTGTAGCGGATATCAGGTGTTTGTAATGGATCACCGGGGTCAGGGCCTGGCGCAGCGGCCCGCGCCAGATCCGCAACTCGGTGACATTGCCGATTTTCAGCTGTATGTCGACGACCTGACCCTGGCGATCAGCCATATCCGCAGCAAAACGGATCTGCCGATGCTGGCGTTAGCACATTCTATGGGAGGCGCAATCCTCTACCGCTATCTGCAAACCACCGCTTTACCGCTGCTGGACGCGGCAGTGTTCAGTGCGCCGATGTTTGGCATTCCTGCAGGCCCGCTTCCGGCACTATCCGCCGCACTGGCTGCGCTGATGCATCGCGTTAATAAGGGGGTGAGTACCAGAGGCTGGTTTGTACCGGGCCAGACACATTATCAGCCAAAGCCGTTTGCCGACAACGACCTGACAAATTGTCCGCAACGTTATCAATGGTTTCGCGACTTGTACCAGCAATACCCCGCCTACCAACTGGGTGGTGTTAGTTGGGCCTGGCTGGATGCTGCGCTGCACGCGTGCAGGCAGATCCGACAGGAGCGGGTCCCACAGGTGCCGATGTTGATCCTGCAGGCGGGCGCCGACACTGTGGTTGATAATACCGCCCATACCTTGCTGGCCAGAGAGCATGGTGTTGAATTAAAAACAGTTTCCGCTGCACAGCACGAATTACTGGCCGGTACTGATGCAGAACGGCTGCAGGTTTATACATGCATTAATCAGTGGCTGCAGCAGCATGGGGCAAAGGGTCCGGATGAATAATCACTTCAGCGTCCGGATACAGAGCTGCAATTTGCTGTTCGGCTAAATCTGTGACCTGATGCGCGCTTTGCAGACTCCAGTCTTGTGGCAATAACAAACGCAGCTGCACAAAAATGCGGGGGCCGGCACGGCGAGTGCGCAATTGCTCGACTCCCAGCACTCCTGGCATCTTCAACAGAAGTTGCAGGATTTTCTGCCGATCTGCCTCAGGCAGTTCCTCATCCAATAAATGCGTCATGCTTTCACGCAGCAACCGGGCAGCGTTCAACAGCAAATAACCGGCGATTAAAATAGCGATCACTGCATCTGCCCACAACAGACTATTTTGTACCAGATACAGTGCCAATAACACTGCCGCATTCATCAACAAGTCACCGCGGTAATGTGCCTGATCTGCACGCACTGCAAGCGAACCCGTTTTCCTGATAATCCAGCGCTGCAGCAAGACTAAAGCCAGCGTCAGGCCACTGCAGAGCACCATCGCCCAGATCCCCGTGCTAATTTCACCGATCGGCGCAGGCACAAAGAATCGATTAAATCCTTGATATAAAAGTACAAATGCCGCACCTGCTAAAAAAGCTGCCTGAAACAAGGCCATCACTGCTTCAGCTTTGCCATGACCAAAGCGATGATCATCATCGGCAGGCTTTAGTGCATAACGCAACGCAATAAAGTTGAGCAATGACACTGCAACATCCATTATCGCATCCATCAATGACGCGAGCATGGAGGCCGCATTGGTCTCTATGGCTGCAAACAGTTTGATTGCAACAATCGCAAAAGCACAAGCGATGGTCAGCTTGCCCGAGCGGCGTACCCACAGATTGTATTCCTGACTATTCATCCGCTTCTCCCAGACCCGCCCAGATGTAGTTTTTATAAAGCGCCGGCAAACCCTTGCTGGCGCCAGGCTTCGTAACAAACGATGGCAACAGAATTAGCCAGATTCAGACTGCGGGCATCCGGCATCATCGGGATCCGCAGTCTTAACTCAGCCGGGATCGCGTTACGGATCTCGTCTGGTAAACCCGAGGTTTCAGAGCCAAACAATAACAAGTCACCCGGCAGATATTGCAAATCGGTATGCGGACGGCTGCCCTTGGTCGTCAAGGCAAGGACGCGTTTGGGCGCTAAAGCTGTCAATAAATCAGCATAACTGGCGTGGCGGGTCACTTTGGCCAAATCATGATAATCAAGGCCGGCACGACGAAGTTTCTTTTCTTCGAAATCAAAACCAAGCGGCTCAATCAAATGTAAATAGCAACCCGTATTCGCTGCGAGACGGATAATGTTGCCACAGTTTGGGGCTATTTTCGGTTCAAACAAAGCGATATGAAACACAACAACTCCTGCGCAAATAAAACCAGAGTATACCGTAATCCAATATCTGCGCGATAAATCTGCCGCTTTGGAATATCTGACATTGGCGATATTTTCCACCGGCTTCTATAGTTTTGCAAAGGTCGTTGTGCAAGGAATGCTCAGATGGATACTTCGCTTTGGACGCAATATTTTTTGGCCGCTCTCACTATTTCTCTGTTCGCAGCACTCTTGTTCTGGTTCTGGCGGCTGTGGCGCAGTCCTTTACAAAATCGAACCTTGCTGGGCTATCTCCGCCAACAATCTGCCACATTCTGGCTGACAGATGCCGAAGGAAATCAACTCTGGCACAACCATGAAACCCAGGCACCACCGCTTGCAACCAAAATTCCACAACAGTTGTTTTTTTCAGATGACGGCCTTCATCCAGGCTTTCCTGACATCGTCGCGATGCTACAAATTCAACCACAATGGCAAGGACTGGTCTGGGTTGGAGACTCGTCACGCCAAGCATTACATCTGCAGGTCAATACATTAACCGGATATCAAAAAACTTATCTTCTCTGGCGCTGGCGTCCGGCGCAAGCCCAACTGGACCACATGCACTCCGAAGTCCAGAGTTGTCTGGATCCGGTGACTGGACTCCCTTCCAGCGCCTTATGGCGTTACTGGCTGCAATTGCAGCTAACCCGGCATCAGCTGCGTTATCAGAGTTTTGCTGTGGTATTGCTGGAACTGACTGACCTGCCAGTAATTCTGCACAACTTTGGGCCTGCCGCTGCAGACGGTCTGCTGCAACAACTGATCAAGAATGTGCAGATGGAAATTCCAACCAGCGCATTTTTTGCCCGTAGCGGTCCACAAACGCTGGCGATTTTACTCAGCCTTGACGGCCATGACGATCAACCACAGCAACAAGCGTTGCAGTTGACCCGTGAAATCCTGAGTTTCTGTCAGGGCCCTTTTGTGCTCCCGGCCGCTGAATTACGGCTGGATTGCCACGCCGGTATCGCCGTTTTCCCAGATGCCGGTCATAACATTGATGAACTGCAGGCCCGTGCGGCGCAGGCATTACAAATTGCCAGCGCAGCACCGGATAAATTGTACCTGTGGCAAATGCAGGGCCAAAGCCCGGTGCCGGGGCTACAACTGCAAATGGAGTTGCAACAGGCGCTGACACAATATCAGCTGGAGATCTGGTCACAGCCGGTGATCGAGCTGTCTGCCGGTGTTATCCGGGCCATCCGGCTCGAATTATGTTGGCGCTCACCGACTCGCGGTTTAGTCAGTTACGCAGAACTCAGACCTTTGGCTGAACAAACCGGGCAGTTATTGGCATTAGAGCGTTGGGCATTTTGTCAGATTTGCCAGCTGATGGAACTCTGGCAGCGACTCGGCACATTACCACAGGTCCAAATCGAGTTATCTGCGGCTAATTTCAGTCATAGCGGCCTGCTGACCTTTCTGCAAAGTCAATTACAGGATTATCAGTTAAGTCCCAACCAGTTAATGTTGTGTCTGCGTGAGGATGGCTGGTTACAAGATCCAAACGGATTCAGTGCTCAGGCGGAAGCACTCAAAGCTGCTGGCTTCGGTCTGATGATTGTTGGCGTGGGTCATGGCGTCGGAGCCTTGCAGTTACTCCAACAGCCATATTGGCAAGCGGCCGAACTCTCAGCACAACTGATTGGACAACTGGAAGACTCGGATACTCAACGCAATGCTTGTTCCAGCCTGATCCGGCTGTTAATCCATCAAGGATTGCGGGTACATGCCCAAGGTGTTGACCGGGAAATGCAGGCCTATTTGCTGCATGTGATGGGCTGTTACAGTGGCCGAGGGTTGCATTTCAGTCCAATGCGAAAAGTCAGCGGACAAGAGCTTCCAGCTGGCTTGCAGCAACTATGGCAGCAGGCAAGCTGAATTACTCGTCGCGTTTTTCACGGCCCAGTAAGTCAAGTGCAGCGGCGTGGGCGTCTTTGCCCTGATAAAGCACTTGATAAATTTGCTCGGTGATTGGCATTTCAACACCAACCCTGGTCGCGAGGTTATAGACTTCGCGAGCATTTCGATAACCTTCAACGACCTGACCAATCTGCTTGATCGCATCGGCGACACAGACGCCCTGGCCCAATAACAAGCCAAAACGCCGGTTCCGTGACTGGTTATCAGTGCAAGTCAGGACTAAGTCACCTAAACCGGCCATGCCCATAAAGGTTTCTTTTTTCGCGCCTAAAGCACAGCCTAACCGGCACATTTCAGTCAGACCGCGGGTAATCAATGCGGTACGGGCGTTGGCACCAAAGCCAATCCCATCCGCCATCCCAGCACCAATGGCGATCACGTTTTTGACGGCACCACCCAGCTGTACACCGATAAAATCGGGATTGGTATAGACGCGGAAGGTTTTGCCGCAGTGCAACAGATCGGACAGCACAGTGATAAATTCAGGATCGGTTGAGGACAATGAAATCGCCGTCGGCAAGCCCTTGGCCAGCTCTTTGGCGAACGTTGGACCGGATAATACGGCCAATGAGACCTCATCGCCCAAAATATCCCGGGCCACATCCTGCAGCAGACGACCACTGTCAGGTTCAAGCCCTTTGGTCGCCCAGGCAACACGGGCATGCGGCAGCAAAAACGGCTTAATTTGCCGTAAAGTATCGGCAAATGCATGGCTGGGTACGACGACAAGCACATTCTGACTGGCGCGCACCGCAGCATGCAGATCGTCGGTCACAGCCAACTGTTCAGGTAAGACAATGTCCGGCAAATAACGGTGATTAATCCGATCCCGCGCCATTGACGCGATATCATCGGCGTTGCGGCCCCATAACAAGGTTGAATGCCCGTTACGCGCCAGACAAATCGCCAGCGCCGTGCCGTATGAGCCGGCGCCTAAGACCGTAATTGCCGAAGTCAGTGTCATGCTGAATACTGCTTAGTTAGGCAATTGCGCCTGAGCTTCCGCCTGACGTTGTTGCACATATTGAGCAAACAGCGCGTCAAAGTTGACCGGAGCCAGGTTCAGTTGTGGGAAAGTACCGCGGTTCACCAGGTTAGCCACTGTTTCGCGGGCATACGGGAACAGGATGTTAGGGCAGAACGATGCCAACATATGCGCCATCTGTGCATCCTGCAGTTCAGGCACTGCAAAGATACCGGCTTGTTGAACTTCACACAGGAAAGCAGTTTCACCGGCAACAGTCGTAGTGACAGTCAGCGACAGGATAACTTCAAACATGTTGTCTTCCAGCTTCTCACTGCGCGTATCCAGATCAAGCTTTACTTCTGGCTGCCACTCTTTGCGGAAAATGGCCGGTGCGTTTGGTGATTCAAAGGAAATGTCTTTGACATAGATGCGCTGGATTGCAAATGGGACTTGCTGCTCTTCTGCAGCCTGATTGAATTGTTCGTCGGCCATGATGGTTCCCTGATAATACTTTAAGATTGCAGCAGTGTGTCGAGCCGCCCTTGCGCATCTAGCGCATGCAGGTCGTCACAGCCGCCGATATGTTGGTCATTAATGAAGATTTGCGGCACAGTGCTGCGTCCGCCCGATCTTGCGATCATTTCTGGTCTGAGCTCGGGTTGCGCGTCGATTTTAATTTCGTTAAACACAACACCTTTGTGGCTTAGCAGAGCCTTTGCGCGCACACAATACGGGCAATATTCTTTAGTGTAAATAGTGACGCTGGGACTGGCCATCGCGCTGCTCCGGTTATTTCTTTACCACAGGTAAGCTGGCTTCAGACCATTTACCCATGCCACCGGTCAGCACGGATACACGGCTAAAACCAGCGGCTGACAGTTGTTTGGCGGCACCTTGTGCTGACATACCAGCCTGACAGACCACTATAATGGGTGCATCTTTGGCCTTTTCAAGGCTGCTAATCTGACCTGCAAATTGCGCCAATGGTATATTGCGTGCGCCGGTGATGTGGCCCCGTTTGAAATCGTCATGAGTACGAACATCCAATACCAAGGCGTCTTCACGGTTAATTAGCAGGGTCAGCTCAGTAGTCGACACGAACTTCAACTTAGAAAACATTGCCTGCACGTAACTGACAATAATCGCCAGCAGCAGACCTATCCAAATCACTACCAATATCGGGTGATTACCGGCAAATTCGACGTATTGTTGCATAACATTCCGTTCATCTGGTCACAAGATCTGCGCCGGAGTATAACGGGTTTCAATAGCAAAAACAGCCCTCAACCAACCCGTGGCTCCGCCCCACGTCTGCTGAACAGGCTGTTTGCACAGTTTCTGCACAGCATTGATTGGAGTCACCGCTGAATTTCGGTAAGATAAACGCGGATAAGAGACAGAGAAATGTTGATCAAGTAACAAGAAAGCGGAGCAAGTTATGGCGAAGTCTGGCAAACCCCTGGTACTTTTGATTCTGGATGGATGGGGCTATCGCGAAGACCCGGCGGATAACGCCATCGCTCAGGCCAATACCCCTGTAATGGACAGGTTATGGCGCGATTGTCCGCATAGCCTGATTTCTGGTTCAGGCATGGACGTTGGTCTGCCTGACGGCCAAATGGGCAACTCTGAAGTCGGCCATGTCAATTTAGGCTCAGGCCGCGTGGTCTATCAGGAATTAACCCGTATTACCAAAGCCATCAGCGATGGCGACTTCTTCGAAAACCCGGTGTTAACCGGCGCCGTGCAAACCGCAGTACAAGCTGGCAAAGCCGTGCATTTAATGGGTTTGTTATCTCCCGGTGGTGTCCACAGCCACGAAGACCATCTTATGGCCATGATTGAGCTGGCTGCGCGCCAGGGCGCAGACAAAATTTACCTGCACGCCTTCCTCGATGGCCGTGATACACCGCCACGCAGTGCCGAAGCTTCGTTAATCCGGGTCCAGCAACGCTGTGCTGAACTGGGCAAAGGGCAAATCGCCAGTGTGATTGGCCGCTATTTCGCCATGGACCGGGACAAACGCTGGGACCGCGTCGAGCAAGCTTATGATTTAATTGTGGATGGTGTTGCGGCCTATACCGCGACTGACGCCGTGTCTGCACTGCAGGCTGCGTATGAGCGCGGTGAAAACGACGAATTTGTCAAAGCCACCGCCATTGTCGGGGACGACGCGCAGCCGGTGCAGTTACAGGATGGCGATGCGCTGATTTTTATGAATTTCCGTGCCGACCGTGCCCGGCAATTCAGCCGCACTTTCACCGAACCAAGCTTTGACGCCTTTGCCCGTAAGCGCGTGGTGCAACTGGGTGCGTTTGTCCAGCTCACTGAATATGCTGCTGACATCAAAGCGCCGGTCGCTTACCCACCGGAGAGTCTGAATAATGTGCTCGGCGAGTGGCTGGCGAAGCACCAGAAAACCCAGCTGCGGATCTCTGAAACTGAAAAGTATGCGCATGTGACGTTCTTCTTCAGCGGCGGTCGCGAGGATGTATTTCCAGGTGAAGAGCGGATTTTGATCCCCTCGCCGAATGTTGCGACCTACGACTTACAACCGGAAATGAATTCTACCCTGCTCACCGACAAGCTGGTTGAAGCCATCCACAGCGAAAAATTTGATGTGATCATCTGTAACTATCCAAACGGCGACATGGTCGGCCATACCGGCATTTTGTCAGCGGCAGTGAAGGCCGTTGAAGCGGTTGACCACTGTATCGGTCGGGTAGTCGCGGCGTTAGAAGCTGTTGGCGGGGAATGCATTATCACCGCCGACCATGGAAACGCCGAGCAAATGGTTGACCATGAATCCGGTCAGGCCCATACCGCCCACACGTCCGATCCGGTTCCACTGATTTATGTCGGCCGGCCGGCAGAAGTGGTCGATGGTGGTATTCTCAGCGATATAGCACCTACGATGCTAACCCTGCTTGGCATGCCGGTGCCTGCGGAGATGACCGGCAAAGTGTTGTTTCAGGTCCGGTGATAACCCTGAAGCGCGATTGGGCGCGACCGACAACCCGGAGCCTCAGCCTGTGGCTGAGCCTGTTGCTGAGCCTGTCAGTGCAGGCACAGCAATCTGACACAGCCAAAGCCCGTCAGGAGCTCAAATCGGTGCAGCAGGATATAGTCCGCACCGAACAACAGCGCCGGCAACAGCAAGAGCAACTGCAAGAAACCGAACAGCAATTGAAACAAGCTGATGTACGGCTGGCAGAAGCAGCAGCTGCAGTTGCAGTACAACAGCAGCAACTGCAGCTGCTGGATGAGAAACTTGCAGAACTTGCTGAGCGCCAACAGCAGCTTGAACAACAACGGCAAACCCAACAAACACTGCTGGCCGCGCAGGTGAAAGCTGCTTATCAGGTCGGTGGCCACGATTACACCCAGCTGTTGCTCAATCAGCAGGACGCGCTGAAACTGGAACGTTTACTGACTTATTATCAGTACTTCAACAATGCCCGCATTCAACAGCTCAAAGCGCTGAAGCAAACCGTCAGCGATTTGGAACAGCTGGCAACCATCCAACAACAAACGCGGCACGAACAAATGCTGCGGCTGGATGAACTGAAATCCCAGCAGCAAGATTTAATCGCGGCTAAAAGCCAGCAGCAGCAAAGCGTGGCGAAATTCCGCCGACTGCTGGACGAACAGAAACAGCAGCTGGCTTATCTGAAAAGTAATGAAAAAAGCCTGCAAAGCACCATCACCAAGTTAAAGGCAGAGGCAGCTCAGCGCAGACTGGCCTATAAAGGCAAGAAACAAGGCCAGCTCCCTTGGCCGGTACAGGGAACATTGGTACAAAAGTTTGGTGCAGCGCAAGGTGGCCAGACGACAGCCAGTGGTGTGTTGATCCAGGCTGCCAATGGCCAGCCGGTGCGTGCCATTGCCGATGGCCAAGTGATCTATGCTGATTGGCTGCGCGGTTATGGCTGGGTCATAGTTCTGGATCACGGCAACGGCCTGATGAGTCTGTACGGCCACAACCAGAGTTTATTGAAATCCCCGGGAGATGTCGTGCGTACCGGTGACCATGTCGCGTTGGTCGGACAGAGCGGAGGCAGGGAGCGTAGCGGGCTTTATTTCGAAATCAGGCAAAAAGGTGCGGCAGTTGACCCGCTGCGCTGGTTGCGAAATCCTTAACAACAGGCATAATGCCGAGCTGAAATTCAGCCGGCGTTTCGCCAAGACCAGTGAATCAATCCAGCGTGCGTATTCTCCAATCTTTGTGTGTCCTCAGTTTCTTTTGCTTGTCCGTGCAAGCGCAATCGCTGCCGCCGCAAGTGGCCATTATTATTGACGATATTGGTTACCAAAAAGTCGATCCGGACATTATCAGGCTCCCTTATGCATTGACCGTCGCCGTGATGCCATTTACGCCAAATAGCAGCGAAATGATCGCATTAGCCCGTCAGCATGGCAAAGAAATCATGCTGCATATGCCAATGGAAGCCGTCGCACAAAACCACTTGCTGGGTAAAGGCGCGCTGCGTCGTCCCATGAATAAACAGCAGGTGCAGCAAGCGCTGCACAAAGCGCTCGACAGCGTGCCACACGCCATCGGTATCAATAACCACATGGGTAGCCTTTACACCTCATTGCCTGAGCAAATGGATTGGGTCATGCAGGTGGTTGCAGAGCGTCAGTTGTATTTTATTGATAGCAAAACGACCGGCAAAAGTGTTGTGCTGGCAGCGACCCAAAAACATGGGGTAAAAACACGCAGCCGCGACGTGTTTCTTGATAACGATAAGTCATACAAAGCATTAGATCGCCAGTTTAACCAGTTGATCCAGTTAGCAAAAAAACATGGTCATGCCATAGCAATCGGTCATCCGTATCCAGAAACCTATCGCTACCTCAAAAAGAATTTACCGCGCTTAACGCAGCAAGGCATAAAAGTAGTCCCTGCCTCGGCACTGCTGGACCTGCCAGCCGCGCCGGCACAACTGATCGCCAGCACCGCAAAAACCGCTGCGCAGCAACCAGTCAAAATGAATCCGGTGACGGCAACACCACCGGCTGAAACAGCGAGCAGCAGTGAAGCCAAAACATCACCGCTGCCGGTTGCGGTAAAGGTTGCGATTCAGACACCTGCGGGCGCAGCTGAAATTGTCGAACCTGTGCCGGAGTTAATTCCATGGCATCCGCCCTACTTGCCGCAGTTACCCGGCTTTGACACACCAGCGGTATTACCAGCAGCTGAGCCCGAGTGGCGTCGATTCTACCCACTGGCTGCAGAACCGCCGGTGACAACTTCGCCAGTACCGTTGCTGCGCTAAACACCGGTTCACAGCAAAAAAAATGCCAGAGCATGCTCTGGCATTTCAGACTGCTGACAAAGGTCTGGACGTAGATCCAGGCCTTTGATCTAATAGAGGGAGCCCAAATAGGAGCGCCCTCATGCTCAAAGATATATCCCCGCAACAACATCAACTCGAAATG
>Ga0075154_10002455_pt1 | contig 12119 bp, 8 predicted proteins | sample JI71714BDNA_FD_70965 | JGI IMG/M metagenome (GOLD analysis project Ga0075154, IMG submission 70965) | Wastewater effluent complex algal communities from Wisconsin, to seasonally profile nutrient transformation and Carbon sequestration -... | ecosystem: Engineered > WWTP > Effluent > Algae... | reverse complement strand
TGGCTGACGATGGTGGCAAAGGCTTGCAAATTGCGACCGAACGTAAAACCCGGGATGAAGGCTGGAAAGACAGCGAATCAAAAACCACGATGGTGCTGCGCAATGCCAGGGGTGAGGAAAATATCCGCGAGATCCGCAGTATCAGCCTTGAAGTCGCCAATGATGGTGACAAAGGCCTGACGATTTTTGACGAACCAAAAGATGTGCGGGGTACCGCATTTTTGAACCATTCGCATGTCGGCAAACCGGACGATCAATGGTTGTATCTGCCATCGGTCAAACGGGTCAAACGTATTGCATCGCGCAATAAATCCGGGCCTTTTATGGCCAGTGAGTTTGCCTACGAGGATTTAAGCTCATTTGAGCTGGAGAAGTATAAATTCACCTGGCTGCGTGACGACCAGCTGGATGGTGAAGCTGTTTTTGTGGTGGAACAAGTCCCGCTGGACGAATTTTCCGGCTACAGCAAAAGCGTGGTCTGGATTGACCAGGCTGAATACCGCGCACGCAAAATTGAGTTTTATGATCGCAAAAATGCGCTGTTAAAAACTCTGGTGATGAGTGATTACAAACAGTATCTGAACAAATACTGGCGGCCGCTGAAACTGCAGATGACCAATCATCAGACCGGAAAAAGCACAGATTTACTGGTGCGCGACATCGAATTTGGCAAAGGTCGCACGGATGCCGATTTTGATACCAATGCGCTGCAGCGCAGCCGGTAACAGTGGGATCAGGCCAGTCAGAAGGCTGGCCTGAGAATTGCTGAGTGAATCGTTTTGAACAGGCAAGTTATCGCCGTGTAGTTGGTAAATTGGCTGATTTCAGCCATGCTGAAACCAGCTTTGACGTCGGCAGTGTCAGATCCCGGAACTGAATGATGCAATTAAAAATCTGTTGGGTTTTATGTGCTGCTGCCTTTGCTGCAGTTACACCGCTGCAAGCTGCTACGTTAGGGCCTGTCACGACCAAAGACACCTTGTGGAGCCTGGCCCGCGCTGCGCGTGGCGATGCGCCTTATTCCATGTATCAGGCCATTATTGCGCTGCAGCAGAAAAATCCGACTGCCTTTATTGGCAATAACGTCCATCACGTCAAACTGGGCGCTGTGCTGGAACTGCCGACCGCCGATGAAATCGCCGCGATTGATTTGGTCAGCGCTGAGCAGAAAGTTGAAGCCGATGCGGTGGCCTGGCGGCAATGGGTTGCCACACGGCAAGTGAGTGGCAGCAGTATTCAGCCGATAGCTGGCACTCCCCGCAAAACCGGTGGCTTGTCATCACAGGCGACAGCTGCTTTAGCCAGACAAGTACAGCAACAAAGCAAATCAGTCCCTGTGTTACTGGCGGCCCCTGTCGCAGACACACCCCGCGCCCCGGTTGATGCCACGCAGCTGCCGATGGCGCCGTTACCGCCCGTACCGCAAGCACCGGATATTGCCGAAGCACCTGCTGTTATGCCCCGCGAAACCAGCACTGATTGGTCTGAGCGTTTGCAAACGGATACCACCTTAGGGCTGGACTGGCGTTGGTTTGCCAAACGCGGTTTACAGGGCCAAAGCCGCAGTGCGCTCAGTGGCAGCGCTTTAGTGGAATGGTACTGGCAATCGGAAGATGAGCGCAGCAGCTGGACTGTCAGTCCGTATTTGCGCTGGGATCAGCGTGACAATGAGCGTGATCTGGTGGATTTGCGTCAGGCTTATTGGCAAAGCGTTGGTGATGGCTGGGAATTCAAAGCGGGTATCGACCGCGTGTTCTGGGGCGTGACTGAGTCTGTTCATCTGGTGGATATCATCAACCAAACTGATTGGGTGGATGCTCCCGATGGGGAATCCAAACTCGGCCAGCCATTGACTCAGTTCACCTGGAGTGGCGAGTGGGGGAACCTGCAGACTTTTGTCCTACCGTATTTCCGTGAACGGACTCTCAGTGGCGCAGAGGGCCGTTTGCGTCTGCCAATTCCTGTGCTGACGGACGATGCGGTCTACCAATCAGACCGCGAGCAGCAACACGTTGATCTGGCACTGCGTTACAGCCAGCAAATTGACCAGATGGACCTGGCATTATCGTATTTTAAAGGGACCAATCGCGACCCGCGTTTTATGCCGGTGGGCCAAGGCCAGGCATTGTTGCCTTACTACGAACAAATACAACAGCTGGGTCTGGAAGGCCAATGGATTGTCGATAGCTGGATTTGGAAGCTGGAGGCGATTCGGCGCAGCAGCGATATTGAGCAATTTACCGCCGCAGTCGCAGGCTTTGAATACAGCAGTGTCGGCGTCTTTGATTCGGCGATTGATCTGGGCTGGTTGCTGGAGTATCAGTACGACAATCGCGGTACTGCTGCCCCGGTACCTGGCCAACGCGATCTGTTTGCTGGTGTGCGGATTGCCTTGAATGATGAAGCAGGGAGCGAGTTACTGTTCGGTATCGCACAGGACCTGCAAAACCGCGGGACCCGCAGTGGGATGTTAGAAGCGTCGATGCGGTTTAGTAACAATTTACGGATCCGGTTAGATGCCTGGTTTTTCCAGACCATGTCGGTGCAGCAACCGACCTGGTGGTTACGCCAGGACGACTATATTCAGTTAGGCTTCGATTACTATTTCTGAAGCTCTTCGTGGAGCGGGCGGCATGACACTCTGGGCGGCGGCACTGATTTTGTGTTTTTCTGCACTGGCTAATGCCGGGGCACGCCAGATTGTGGTTGGCATCGAGCAAATCGATTATTACCCGCATTACGATTTCAGCGCCGGGCAACAGCGCGGTTTTTTTTATGACCTGATGCAGCTCTTTGGTAAAACCGCAGGGTACCAAATCCGCTACGACGCTTTGCCGGTCAAACGTTTGTATCAGGCGGCAAACAATGGCATCGATGTTGTGTATCCTGATAATCCGGCCTGGCAAAAGTATTTAGTGGCGGATTATCAGAAAACCTTCAGTGAACCGGTCATTTATACCCTAGGGAGCACGATGGTGTTGCCTGAGCATCGTCAAATCCAGCTTGCTGAGTTCCGCTCGCTGGCGGTGATCCATGGTTTCACGCCGTATCGCTGGCTAGCGCTGCGCGGGCAGTACAAGTTTAAAATTGTGGATGTGCCGGACAGTGCTTCGGCGCTTGGGCTGGTGCTGAAAGGCCGGGTTCAAGCTGCGTCGATTGAACTCAACGTAGCCCAGGAATATCTGCGCCGTATTGGCCAACCCGGTGCTTTGGTGGCTGCGGAAAACCTGCCTTTTTCCGAGTTACCTTTTTTACTCTCCAGTGTGCATAAACCCGAGCTGATTGCCGAATTTAATCAGTTTTTGCGCAAACATCGCCGGGAGATCCAGCAGTTGAAACAGCACTATCAGTTGCTGGAACATCGGCAACAACTGCTGCCGGGACTGTAGCCGAACCTCACGGCAGTCGCTGATTCTTATTTACTAATCTTGCCACTGCGACCGAAGACCGGAATCGTCAGATGCCAGCGAATGGCAGCCAGCCGCAGCAACAGGCAAGCCAGCATGCCTGCTAGCATCGCCGGTAGCGCCGCAACTTGCAGATTGAGTAGTTGGGTATACACCAGACCACCAAAAATACAGGTTACGGCATAAAGCTCACCGCGAAATACCAATGGAATTTCCCGGCACAGCACATCGCGGATCATGCCGCCACAGACACCACTGATGGTGCCCATCATAATGGCGACAAAATCGGACGTGCCGTAAGCCAATGCCTTTTGCGCCCCCATCACGACAAAAAAGGCCAGTCCAATGGCGTCGGCGATTTGCAGGGCGTTGTTGGGGATAGTCAGACGCTTGCGCACCAACAGAATGGTCAGTGCCGTTGCACCAAAGATGGCATAAAAATAACTGTTATCGGTCAGCCAGATCACCGGCACATCCAGAATTAAATCACGAATGGTGCCACCGCCGATGGCGGTGACGGTCGCCAGCACTATCACCCCAAAGCCATCCATTTGTTTGCGCCAGGCGGCCAGGGTGCCGGCAACAGCAAAAACGCCAATGCCCATTAAATCAAACCAATGAAAAAGCTGTTCCATCTGCCGCCTCTCAGGCCAAAAAATTCATCTTAACCCAGTTTGGCGGTCGACACAGCAGAGGGCTGGATGATGGCTGAAAAAGGCTGCGGCAGATTTTTGCTGTTCTGGCCTGACGAGATTGGCAGAACCGGTTGCTGGTGGGCACTCAAAGAGTGTTATAATATAACATATCTTGAATTCATCGGACTGCAGCTATGCTAAACCACGCGCCTCTTTTACCTGTCACGGTGTTATCCGGCTTTTTAGGTGCCGGCAAAACCACGTTGTTAAACCATATTTTGCAAAATCGTGCCGGCTTGAAGGTGGCGGTGATCGTGAATGACATGAGCGAGCTGAATATCGATGCAAGTGCAGTTCAAAAAGAGATCCAGCTAAACCGCACCGAAGAAAAGCTGGTCGAAATGAGCAATGGCTGTATCTGCTGCACGCTGCGTGAGGATTTGTTAATCGAAGTGCAGGCGCTGGCCCGCGAAGGTCGCTTTGATTATCTGGTTATTGAATCCACCGGTATTTCGGAACCCTTACCTATTGCGGAAACCTTCACTTTCACCGACGAGCAAGGGCAAACGCTCGCTGATATTGCCCGTCTGGATACCATGGTCACTGTGGTCGATGCGGTGAATTTTATGGCGGAGTATCAGCAAGCCCGTTTGCTGGCAGACAGCGGCGAACATCTGGGTGAAGACGACGAGCGCACAGTGGCAGATTTATTGATCGACCAGGTGGAGTTCTGTGATGTGCTGGTGGTCAGCAAAACCGATTTAGTCAGTCAGGCCGAGTTGGCCGCATTAACAGCCGTGTTACGCCAACTGAATCCAGCCGCACGAATTGAATACAGCGAGCACGGCCGTGTGCCGCTCGATAAAGTGCTGGGCACCGGGTTATTCGATTTTGCCAAAGCGCAGCAGGCACCAGGTTGGCTGCAGGTATTGCGTGGTGAGCACCAGCCGGAAACGGAAGAATATGGCATCAGCAGCTTTAGTTTTGTCGCCCGATTGCCGTTTCACCCGCAGCGCTTGCATCAGTTTTTCCATCAGGAATGGCCGCAAGGGCGTTTACTGCGCTCAAAAGGTTATTTTTGGCTGGCGGCACAACCTGAATATGCCTGGCAATGGCATCAGGCCGGTGGGATTGCACGCTATGGCATGGCCGGTTTGTTCTGGTTTGCCGTTCCGGCAGAGGAGTGGCCGGACGATGCTGAAAGCCGCGCAGCGATCGAAGCACAATTTACCGGTGACTACGGTGATTGTCGGCAGGAGTTAGTCTTTATCGGGCAGGGGCTGGATGAAGCCGCCATGCGTGTCCAGTTGGCGAATTGCTTGCTCACCGCCGAAGAATATGCAGCCGGACCGGCGGTGTGGGCTGAATACAGTAATCCATTCCAAGCCGAAGATGTTCACTGAGTTTCAGCCGCTGCGGGCGCAGATCCGTCAAAGTACTGAGGCGGAAGTTCTCAGTGATATTCTGCTGCCGGACGTGAATCTGGCGGTCTGGCAGCGCACACTGCATGCTGATGTACAGACTTGTGCCGCGCAGTTAGCCACCCGGCCGGCTTTTGCCCTGCAACGGCAAACCAGCATTGCTGAGCTGCCGGCGCTGTTGCACTATGCAGTCCCTGAGATGCCGGGCAGTGCCGCGTTGTGTCAGGATATCTGCTTACAGGCGCAGATGCTGGGATGTCTGATGGATACCGAGCATATTGGTGTGCGGCTGAAGGCTTTACATGGCGCGATGTGCCCGCGTTTTCATACGGACCATGTTGCGCTGCGCTTGCTGGTCACTTATGCCGGTCCGGCCACGCAGTGGCGGGCGGGGCCAGACGATGACGATATGACCGGCGCGCTGCAGGCCGGCGATAGCGCGGTGCTCAAAGGGTCGGCCTGGCCTGCAGCGGCCGCCGTCTGGCATCGCTCACCACCTGGCGCGACCCCGCGTTTACTCCTGACGCTCGATCCGCTCTGAAGTCTGCGCCAGCAGTGTCGCCAGCAACTGACAATCCTGTTGTTGCTGTGTGGCATAGTCGGCACAGGCCTGCAGGAGCTCTTCGTGGCTGGTCGCCATGATCGCCAGCATGCGTTGGGCAAAACGCGCGGAGCGCCGGTCTGCTCTGTTATGAGCCAGTGCCAATGAATGACCGCATGCCGCAGCAAATTGGTTCAGCGCTTTGCCGGGAGCATGCGGCTGCAAACAGACATCTTCCGGATCGACATCGACATTGGCATGGTGTAACGAACGCACCAGATAATGCGCCCCTTCGAACTGAACTTCATCCAGCACTGAGTCTGGCCGGCGCTGCATCAGGCGCTGGCAGTCCACCGTCAGATGGGCATCATTGAGCCGGTTCACCGGGCTTAAATCCGGAAAGAAGAACAGCGGTGCAGAGCGACGCTGTTGTTTGACTTCAACGACCTGACACAGCGCGAGGTCTGCATCCGAGCTGATATCAACCGGGCCGACCAGCAGGTAATAGCGCTGCATATTCAGCGAACCGGTGCCGGCACCATGGCGTGTGACGATATCGAGGATTTCATCGTGCACATAAGGCCCAAATGCATCCTTCAGCTGGGCATAACGTTCGGCGTCAATTCGGCTGAATTTGCCGGCATCTGCTTTGAATTTGAGTGGTCTGGCGGTGAAATCGACAGATTTTGCTAAAGTACTTTTGCTGAGAAAATCGCTGCCGGCGGCAGAGCGTTTGATCGCCTTTTTCAAAAAGGGTTTCAGTACATGCTGTCGGGGAAAATCGTCCAGTGTCGTGAAACGAAATTCCGGATCCTTCACCACTTCGGCGCAGCAGTCTAAGTAACTTTGTAAAAAACTGCGGGCAGCGGTCTCGGCATCTTCCGCACTGGCGGCGCTTAAACCTGCCAGGTCCAGTGCGTCTTCACTCTGATACTGCCCCGAGATTAAGCCACGGCAGTAGTCGGCAGCTAACAGCAGACTGATGATAAAACGGCTGAGATCCCACACTGCCGGGCCGACACAAGCATCATCAAAATCGTTGGGAGCAAAAATGACCCGTTCGCCATAACTGCCATCTTCGGTGAAAAAACCAAAATTCGAGATATGACAATCCCCCATCACCGCTGTCAGCGGCACCTGCTGCACCAGTGCGCTGGGCAGCTTCAGCAAGCCTGATTGGATATCGGCATAAAACAAGCCGGAACTGCCGCGCAAAAAACGAAAAGGGTTGAGCGCCATTTTCTGGTGTTTGCTAAGAATGCTTTGGCTGGGATCGACCTGGTCGGTCCGGTTAAATTCGTCGATCAGTTGTTGCAGGCGCTGCATTTGAATATCTCCATTTCTTTAACTGCGATGCTTTGATGCTAATGCAGATTTGCCTCGTTGACGACTGTCTGTGTAGGCCTTTTTGTAACAGTTCGCATCAGCAACATCTTCACTGCGCTGGTATGGTGATGGCGCGGCTTGGTCAGGGCGTCAAAAAAACCGGTCCGGCAGAGCAGCCTGGTGCTGGTTGACACTGCTTTCAACCTGACAGATTTACAAAACTTGAGTGGGTGCCAGATTTCTTATCGCATTCCTTCATGCAATTACGCCGTACCCAAAACGGGTGTTTATGGCGATGATTGTAATCAGTCAGGCTGCTTATTTTGTTATTGCTGGATGTAACGCAAGGCATTAACTTTCGCGATAACTTTTTGTTATCATCAAGTCAGATCTGAAGAAGCCAATGCGGGCAGGAGTGAGTGATGAAACAGTTTTTATCCGGCAGTGCGGCGCTACTGAGTCTGGTGCTCCTCAGCGCCTGTGGTGGTGGTGGAACCGGTGGTGGCAATGCGACGGACAACACCACGACACCCGGTGCAGGGAACAGCACGCCGGCAACGCCGAGCTGGGTCGCTGGTCAATATGCGGCGGAAGCGACGCTGAAAAACTTCTGTGCAGCGCCACGCACCGGCATCGACCCTTTTAGCAACGCTGCCTATCCGGACCGAACCGGTACTGCCATGCATGAAAAGCTCTGGCTGCGGTCTTGGAGCAATAGAACCTATTTGTGGTACAAAGAGCTGCCGGATCCGGACCCAGCCGGCTTTGGTACTCAGGCTTACTTTGACTTGCTGAAAACCAGTAACAAAACCGATTCCGGCGCGGCAAAAGACAATTTCCATTTTTATCAGGATACTGCTGAATACAAAAAACAAACACAGTCTGCCATCACCAGTGGCTATGGCATTGAGTGGATTTTTGCTTCGACACGGCCGCCGCGTCAGCTGACGGTGGCCTACACCGAACCTGGCAGTCCGGCGGCAACAGCCTTATTAAGCCGTGGTTCCAGATTAGTCGAGGTCAATGGTGTCGACTTCGTGAATGACAATACTCAGGCTGGGGTCACGAAAATCAATGCGGGGCTATTCCCGGCCAAAGCCGGTGAAAGTCATCAGTTCACCGTGCTGGATGCCAATGGCATTCGCCGCAGTTACACATTGGTTTCGGCCGATGTATCGACAGTGCCGGTACACAATGTCAAAGTTTTGCAAAGCGGCAATAAAAAAGTTGGTTACCTGCAGTTCAATACACATATCGCCGCAGCGCAGCCGCAGTTAATCAGCGCCATCGAACAATTCCGGACCGCCGCGGTCAGTGAGTTAGTGGTGGACTTACGCTACAACGGCGGTGGTTTGTTAGCGCTGGCCTCGCAGTTTGGTTACATGGTCAGTGGACCGAACCAGATCCAGTCGCGGTTTTTCGAAAGAATGCAGTTTAACGACAAGTATCCGACCACCGATCCGGTGACCGGTGAAGCTCTGGAGCCGACGCCGTTTTACGCGCGTGGTATTGATTACAATACCGGCCGTTTTACCAGTCAGACGTTACCTAACCTGAGCCTGAACCGGGTCTTTGTGTTAACCAGCGACAACACTTGTTCGGCCAGTGAAGCTTTTATCAATGCGCTGCGTGGGATCGACGTCGAGGTGATCCAGATCGGCGGCAAAACCTGTGGTAAACCCTATGGTTTCTACCCGACCGATAATTGCGGGACCACCTATTTCACCATTCAGTTCAGTGGCGTCAATGCCAAAGGCTTTGGCGATTTTGCTGCAGGTTTCACACCGACGCCGGCTCCCCGGTTTGCTGCAGATATCAAAGGTTGTACGGCAGCGGATGACTTGAGCAAACCTTTAGGCGATGCACAGGAAGGCATGCTGAAAACTGCCTTAAGTTATGCCAATACCAATAGCTGCCCGGTGCTGGTCGCGGCGCAGCAGGCAGATGCAGTATCCAGCGCGGTATCGACCGATGGCCTGGCGATACAGCAGCCGCGTTCAGCCCCGTGGCAGAACAATATGATCAGGGTCAGCATCGAGTAACGCGACAGCTGCAGCGGAGCCATCACTCAGCTGCAGCTTTGCTTTAGTCAGCCAGCGTAGGACGAGGTTTAATGATAATCGAAGGGTCAACCTCGATACCCCGTACCTTAATCAGATAGTCAAACTCGCAGCTTTCGGTATTGCCTGGATGCTGTCTGTCGCAATAGCGCTTCAGCCGGTTCACTTTCAGCCGGCATTTTTGCTTGTTTGGACTACCGATATCACATTTCAACGCCTTATCCGAAAGGCGCGGCTTGCCGGCCAGTTCCACCAGACATTCACCCGGCTTACAGTTCAGATCATGAAACATCCAGACCACGCGTGAGGCTTGCACCTCATCATCCAGTTGGTTATTGCTGACTTCGCACCGGCTGGATTGGGCCTTGTTTTCCACCACGATCTTGCCATCGATCTGGCGGATATCTATCTGCTGGACGGGACGTTTTTGATCGCAGGCAGCTTCGGCCAGCGTCGGGCTCAGACAGATCAAGATGATGCTCGAGATTTGTAATAGTTTGGACATGATGTACTCCTTCCTGAGTGCGGGAGCTGCGGTTGAACAGCGGGTTTGGTTTATCGGGTGAAATCGGTGAGAGCAGGACATGGTATGAACAGCCCGGCGCGGTTGATGACAAGCGCGGCAGTCTGCGGCAATAGGGAGATCTTCATCAGAGTTTTTCCTTCACATTTGGGTTGAGCAGGCTGAGAAAAGCCGGAGAGCCAGCCAGTTTTTGCAAATCAGGGTCTACCGACAACAGCTTGGCCGGATAGCCCCGTTGCAGCGCCTGAGCAGCGGATGTGACCGCGGTCTGATACTGACCCAGCTGGGTCTGTAAAATTGCATCGAGCAGCCAAACCTCGGCGATCTCGTTACTTGTTTGTAACGCCCGTTGCATCGTCTGCTGAGCCGCAGCGAGCGCACCCGTTTGCGCCTGATAATGCGCCAGCAGCGCCAGATCTCGGGCATTGGTGACTGAACGCTTTTGCACCAGACTGATGGCTTGTTGATAGTGCAAACTGGCTTCTGCCAGCTGGATATTTTGGCGATAGGCATCGGCAATATTGCCATGCAGGACATAGTCAAGCTGGTTTTGTTGCAGCGCCTGCTGATAAAGGGCGATCGCTTCTTTCAGACGTCCTAGGTAGTAATAAACCGTTGCCAGATTGGCCTGAATAAAAGGCTGCTGGCTTTTTTGCAGGGCTTTATAGTAAGTGTCTGCAGCCGCCTGTAACTGCCCGTTGAGTAGATAGGCTGAACCCAGGTTTGTCAGCGCAGTCGCATTCTGTGGCGCCAGAGCAATCACCCGCTGTAAATACTCGATCGCTCTGCTGAGCTGGCCACGTTCCAGATGAAATAACGCCATCAGCTGGATCGCAGGCCAATGATTGGGTTGGGCGGTGATCGCGCGTTGCAGGATCAGCTCCGCTTCCAGCGGTTGCTGATCCGCTTCATACAATTGGGACAGTAAAGTATAGGCTTCCGCCGATTTTGGCGTGGTCGCCAGCACTGCCGTCAAGTGGCGCTGCGCGCTTTGTTTTTCACCAATCAGCGTCAGATAACGCGCATAAATCAGTTGATCGCGGACATGATTGAGCGGCAAACCACCACAGACCGGCCCGGCCTCGTCAAGCTTTGCAGTGTTATCCGTCACTTCATACCAGGCGATTAACCCACGGCATAAAGCCCGCGCCGCTTGGTTGAATTCGGGCAGCGCCTGCCGGATTTGCTGTAGCTGCCGAACTGCGGTTTCCAGGTGTTCGCTGTGTTGGTTTTGTTCGCCAAGGTTCAAGGCAGCCAGCGCGGCCAGATATTGTTTATAAAAACTGCCGGGGATCACCGGTTGCGCTTCAGCCGGATATAACTCAGTAAAATGACTGGACTGATTGAGTGCAGCGACAAATTGCTGGGTATTTTGCGCCAGGACGGCCGCGACATCCCCTTGCCACTGCAGCTTCCAGCTGCTGAGGGGCTGCGTCTTACTGCTGAGCTGAAATGCCAGCTGATCGGGCTCTGGATACACGCCGTAGCGCCAGCTTGCCTGCAATACATAGTCAGCCTGACCGCCATTCTCACCGGTGTCCGCATAGAGTCCCTGCAGCCGCTCGATGGTTTGCAGCAGGCTATCACGCACGCCAAACTGTTTCGCTTTGGACAGCCGGTCGTTTTCGATGGCCGTTAAATCCAAATAGATAAACTGACTGGCCGCCGTGCTGATTGGCGCAGGCGGTAATGCCGGTAATGGCCGCGTGTCTTGCCACCAGACATAGCCGGCAAAACCTACGGGCAACAACAAGGCGGCAGTCAGCCACAGCCAGCGGCGATGCGGGTGCCGGCTTGGCGCAAACTCGGCGCTGTCCGTGCCAAACCGAAGGTCAGCGGGGTTGGTGCTTGCCATCGCCTGGTACAGTGTGAGGGGATGACTGAAACCATCGAGCTGGAACTGCCCGGCACTTTGCACCGGGACTTCAGTTTTATTCATCGCCAGATACACCGCTTCTGACAGATAAATTTCGCCGGGTGGTGTCACCGCCTCAATTCTGGCCGCCAGATTCACCGCCTCACCAAACACATCATGTCGCGCGACCCGCACTTCGCCGAGATGCGCGGCGATGCGGATCACGATAGGTTCATCTTGGGGATGTTGCAGCCGGTGCCAGGCGACCCGGTCCTGCATGCGGCAAGCGCACAACATGGCGTCGGTCGGCGAGCGGAAACTCAGCAATAAGGCGTCGCCAATTGATTTGAC
>Ga0075154_10002454_pt1 | contig 12119 bp, 6 predicted proteins | sample JI71714BDNA_FD_70965 | JGI IMG/M metagenome (GOLD analysis project Ga0075154, IMG submission 70965) | Wastewater effluent complex algal communities from Wisconsin, to seasonally profile nutrient transformation and Carbon sequestration -... | ecosystem: Engineered > WWTP > Effluent > Algae... | reverse complement strand
CTGTGTCCATAAGGTAGCATGTTTGTGCTTTGATTCTTGCCTCATCGATGGTGAAACGGCCATATTCCCTGTAGATATTGTGGCCATTGACAGTTGCAATGTTGTTCCAACTGGCTTTATGAGCACGTCCAGACAATCAGCTCAGGAAAGTGGAGAGGCCTTGAGGACTGCCATCATAATGAATGAGATCGAGTGCTTTGGTTGACTCAATATACAGTTTGGCTCCAGCAGTAGTGGAGTAGTCATAGAGACCAGTGATGGTTTGACCAGGTGAGAGTGCCATTGCCATGGTGGATGCCAGATATGGTTTGATGAAACTGGATAATGTTAATGTTGAAAACTTACCAACAACGTCAGGGATGGAATTGCGCAGAGGAAGCGTGTGATTTTGGCAGAGTTGCTAGTTGCAGGATCAACCAAAGGGCAATCTGAAACAATTATTGAGAGAGGTCAATAACAATGTTAACAATGATTGAGAGTTGTCAAAACACTGTTTGTTAATATTATGAAAGATCTATATAAACCACTTCATATTCTTGGCAAAGTCATGTCAATTGCAATAGCAATGATCATGTGATGTCTTAGTGAGTGGCGCTGTGAAGATGACAATGTAAATGGTGCTGTGAAAATGATAATGTAGATTGCACTGTGTAATTTATATGTAACGGTGTGTAATGTTGTGCGAATCAAACGTGAATGAAGAGACTTACAAAATGCCTTCTAACAAATTGCTAATATACCACAGAACACTCCATCCAGTACAGCTATCAAGAGCAGGCAAAACATTAAATGCTTGGATAATGCGAATCTATATATAAGTGATAATCCTTTTTAATCATTAAATAAAATTTCAGCTTCAGTGCAAATCTACTCATTCATAAATGCCAAAAATGATAATCACAAGAGACACTATCTAGAAATAACATTTGATACTTTTTTATTCTTATGACTGTCTGTTGTGTTTCTGAGAGTCTTTGTTGCTTTACGGGTGATAGATTCATGATTCGTTAGGTTACATTATTCAAAGAAAATATAAACTGACCACAAGAATCCAAAATACGCTTACCAAGGATCAAACCAGTATTGCAAGTTTCACCTACTCAGTAAGTGATTCAAAAAGTTTCCTTCAAAAATACTATAACAAAAACAAAGTTTTAACTCTTAAAGATGACAACTATGAATTATGAGCCGTTGGACATATTACAAATAAATCGAGTTTAGCATTTGGGAATTACAGATGTGTTACACTTTACTAAGTTATGCATTATTATGGTAAACCTTTGTTTTCGTTTCGCGAGTCAATCATCAATGTGCACTCAGTTACAGAGGAAGCTGTGCTAACAATCACTATAACAAGATTTTTTTGATCATTTCGAAATAGTTCAGGTACAAAGTTACATAGCAACTCACATGTCAATCCCTTATCACTTAGTGTACACCAGTCAATAGTCAACGGAATTGTCCATTGCACCAACCACTCAAGACAGTTATAAAGAATTTAAATAAGTTGGCTGGCGAGTGAAGTACATGTACAGAATGGCTGGTTCAACGGGCGTCAGACCGAACAAAATAATTAAAACGGCGAATGCAAGCGCCGACCTGTAGCCGCACAAACTGAATTCTGGCGAATTTCGAAACACTTTTTACCTACGCTGAAAAGGCCTCTCATTTCCTGACATTATATTGATTCATTTCAGCGTTAAAGACTGGACATGGGAAGCATGTACAAGAGTGGATTACATTTATCTTGTAACAGAAAAAAAAGAATCAGCAATCAAATATCTGCCTTCAAAAGCAAATGAACTTGCTCGGTTTTTGTTGCCTGCATTTCGGTCAATTCGCAACTTATGAGACACGAATTTGATAAGTTTTCACACATACGATTAACTCAATACAGATTTTAATCTACGTAGAAGAAAAATTCTTGGCGTTGGAGACCGGTGGTTATACGGCATAGTGTGCAATAATGCAACAAATACAATGTATCTTCCTGATGATGTGGTTTTCAAAAATAAAAGTATGGTTAGGTAATGATGATAAAAGCTCAGAGACAAGTGACATTTTATTGACAGCAGTAAGACCTAGAAAAATTATGTTTGGCCGCAGAAAATCGGAATCGGAAAATCTAAGAGCCTATGCAGCTTTCGTGATACGTGATCAAGTGGAATACGACATATAATACCGTCAGAGACACAATAATGTTTGTTTACTAAATTGTATATTGTAGTTTGCATGACCACAAATCAATGAAAATGAATAAATTAATGAGCTAAGTATATAGACATTTAATTTTTACGATTGAAGCATCGAGACATCGAGACGCGGATATTGTCCTTCATGCTTCAAGACAAAGCAAATGATATCATCTTCCGGGCGGTTTTACTTGCTATTTCTGTTGATCTAAGTATTAAAAATTAGCTCATGTTGAATGAATTCTATCCAAGGCAGTGGTGGAATCATTTACAATCTACTTCTGTATTATGTCACTGGTCGTGCTTCAAGTATATATTTGAATAAATCATTCGGTATGCGCAACAGTAATAACATAAGGCGGCTACTTATCTTTGAGCGAATCTACAGTATAGAAAGGTAAGCCAAATACAGTAGTCAAAGGCTTTTAACATGCATTTATTGAAATGAAAAATGGCCGATTACTATATGCATTATTTCTAACGTCTAATTCGCATCCTGAGTATGTCAAAATCTTTCAGGTAGAAAAGCTTGAAAAATTAAAAAAATTGAGTGAGGAACATTCAAAATCTTTGCAATCGCTCTTTAGTAGTTTTCAATCCATTTTTCATTTAGAGAGGTGGTTTTAACAACCAACTGTTGTCATTTGCTGATGAACTTTAAGACAGATAAGATTTTAGACCATGAGGTAGTTTGATACTATTGTCATGTAAGAATTTGAAATGAGCAACACCATAATTATTCGCAAATGTACTGCATTTAAATTGAATACATAATATGTGTACTCATTCATGTTCATAAACTATCAATAAAATCAACTTTAATCAGTTTATAATCTTCGAGTAGTATTAAAAGGTAGCATACTTACTTTTGCATAGATTAGGTAAACCAAAACAAATACATGATGAAATGGTCTCAGGTGATCACGTGCATTGTACAAACATAAAAATATCGAAACAAATCTATGGGTAATCTTCTACTTGGGGAAAAACCATATTTTATCAAGTATAATAAAAATCTTTTAATACACGATTTTCAGAACTATTCGTACCTCAACATGAATTTCCAGCCAGCTAATCGATTCGGCACATTTCAAGACCGCCTTTTCTACATGGTAAAAATGACGTGCTAACAAAATATTTTTGAAGTAACTTTATATACGTACTGTACTATCATAAGGTATCGGTCTGTAAATATTTTACACACGGATTTCGTCTTGTCTAAGAACTCAAGTATATATTTCTGCATGACTTGCCCTCCCTAGTGAAAGCTCTGGCATCATAGACGGCCCCATGTATGTTTCACTCATAAATTGATAACAAGCCTTAGCTCTTGATACTCAAAGGAGGATTGCTCTTATACAAGGCTATTAGCTGCTGACTAAGTGTAATCTCAACTAGAGACAATGCCTCCCAATCGACGAAGGCGGACCACTGGTCGCAATGCAGTTAGTGAAGTCACCGCCGTGACAAAGCCTAGCCCGGAAGCAGCTAGCGTTTTACCATCCGAGAAGCAGGTACCTTCGCCGCTACCTTCTCCTCCAAGTTCTCCGACTAAAACAAAAGTCCATGCTTCAAGGAAAGAGCCCCCGATCCACCGTTGGATTGGCAAGGGACAAATACAGGCGGATGGATCGGTAGTTTACGAAGCAATTGAAGTTTTGGTAGCGGGCAAAGCATCTATCATTCGTGTCGGCGATTCCGCTTTACTGTACAGTGGAAATGGCGAAGACGAGGACGATGAGGATGAAGATAGTTCGGCAGGAGGTGGAATGTACATGGGAGCTCTGCCACCTTCAGATGACGAGAACGAGAGGGATGTTCTTATCGACGAAAAGGAAGATAAATTTTATTATGGAGCACACACCGACTATGACTTTCGGAGTGTAAGTTCATTGGATCCCTTTGTTGCACGGATTGTCAAAATGTGGGAAGAACCAGCATCGGGATCTGGGAAAAAAGGTAACAAAAAGCGCCGTAGCAGTGTGGGAGAAGGCACATTGGTTGATCCAGGCGAGAAATACGACAATGAACGCAAATTGCGCATGAAAATAAGAGCTCGATGGTACTTCAAGGTGAGTAGTTCTTGACAGATAAGCGAGACTCGAAACAGATTAGATATACATGATGACTCAGTCAGAGATTCCCTGCCGCTGAATAACAGAAAGAAGACATCACAGGGATGAATGGATATTTCACAGGAACTACAAAAAAGGGCTTGTTGAATGTCATGTGCGCTCGAGATTTAGTGCTTGGAAATCACACCGACGACAATGAAGTACCCACTTTGTTGGGCCGATGCCGTGTGGCCCGTCGACGACCCTTGAAACGCGGCAAAAGCAAAGAAGCACCCAAGGATGACATTCCTGTACCCAAGAATGCATATGTATGTCGCTACGATGCCAGAATCCCAAAGGTGGGTGAATCTCAATTTGGAAGTGTAATTATTGAGTCCTATAAGGATGAGCCCACAGACGATGATGTACCAGCCGCAGATAGAATTCGGACTCAGGAATTGGAACGTGAGGCTCGCGAGCGAGCTCAGCAATTGCGGTCTGCTGCAATGCCCAGACGGGGACTCAAGCGGAAACAGACTGCGGAAGCAGCTCAGTTGGAGAAACGAGCATCTTCCACCACTAATGTGGCGACTGAACCAAAAACAAGTGTTTTACCAGCCTTTGAGGCCTCGTTGAAGCAAAAGGCGTCAGATGAGGTGCTGGTGCCAGAAGTGGCTTTGAAAGCGCGGACCGAACGTGCACTGCGACGTAGTGTTTCAGATAAAGTGATTACAGAGGTCAAGGTATCAATGGATTTTGCAGCCAAGGGAGAAAACGAAAAGCTCTCTCTAGTGGATGCAGTCGAAATGACGGATGCATTGAAACTGGAGCTGTCAAAGAAATCAACAAAAAAGTTGACTTCTCCAGGGGATCAACCGGTTGCTGCAGATTCACCAATCTCCCCTAAGAAGTCTGAAAGGCCTTCTTGTGATGACCAAAAACCATCCGAGGCCAAGTCGTCCTCTGATGAAATGGAACTTGATCAGAGAGACATTGATAAGGAGTTGATTGATAAGGTCCAGACAAACAAAAAAGAGGTTGACATTCAGGATGTTGATATGATGGACGTCGATAAAGTGGAGATTGGTGAAAAGAATGTTGTGAACAAACAGGAAGTAGGTAATAATGTTGTCTACAAGAAACAAGTCGACAATGAAGAAGTGGATGAGAATATTGTCGACAAACAGGAAATAAACAAAAACATGGATGACAAGATGCAAGTAGAAAATGGCCAAGTCGATGAAAATACTGTCGACAATTTGGAAGTAGGCACTGGAGAAATCAACAAGCACGCAATTGACCAGAAGAAAGCGGACAAGATGGATGTTGATGACCAGGTAGCGGATGACAAGGAATCCTCTGTCACAGAACAAAGGCAATCCCAAGTTGGAGAGAACAAATCAGAGTCACCGGAAGAACCACAATCAAATGTCAACAATGAAAGCTTGGATACAATCAAAACTGTTAACGGCAAAACTGATACACCGCCTGAAAATACTGAAGTCGACGACATAGCCGACATAACCAATGTTCTCAGCTCTGAAAAGGATTCTGAACAAAACGAAGCATCTGTAAATGTACCAATCCAGAGCGAGTCTGTTGGAACAGTAGAGGAAGATAAATCTGGAAAGGTGGTAGAAACCGCGAAATCTAAGGAAAAAGAGCAAATTGTGGATGTAGTTGAAAATGAAGATTCCAACCAAGATGGCAAAGACAAGAATGCACAGCCTGAAGACGATTTGAAACAATTTGTTGTTGCTTCATCAGAGGAAGCTGTCCCAGGCCCTTCACCATCGAATGAGACTGAATCGGATAATGTCGAGGATGCATCCAATCTACAAAAAGAAGCCAAGATTGACTTATCCACTGAACAATTGGACGACGCCACCTCTGAGTTATCAAGTAAACAAGAGGAATCTACTCTTGACATATTCGACAAAGAGAAGGATGCTACTGACGAAGAAGCCAGCAAAAAGTTGGACGGCGACGATGATCAAGAGGTCAATAAGATGGACGCCGACGATGACCAAGACATCAAACAGAAAGAAAGCACCGTTGAAGCATCTGACAAACAAAAGGACGCTAACGTTGAGGACAACACAACCGTCGCGGAGCCTGACTCACATACAGAAACCACGGCAATTCAAGCTTCTGAACCCGAGTCCGTCAAAGAGTCTAAGGAGAATGAAGCAGCCGCTTCCACCGACAAGCTTTCATCTGATGAAAATACTGCCCATAATGGTGAAACGCCTACAAGTGAATCCGTACAACTGGTTGAGCCTGAAGTGTTGAACTTAATCGAAACGAAAACTTTACAAACTGAAACTGAAGCCCAAGGGTCAGACAACAAGGCACTGGAGGAGTTGGAGTCTAAGGACGTAAAGCATGATGATCTCAAGCCTGCAAAGGGAGCGCCTCAGAATTCCGAACATAGCGTTGAACTGATGGACGTAGAAGAAACCACAAAAGATAAGAATGCTAGTGGGTCCGACTCACTTCTTGATGCTGCCTTGGAATCTAAGCAATCACCGGATAAATCTGATCACCAAGTCAAGGAATCAAATGACACTCATCAACACAAAGAGGATTCATGCACCAAGGAAACTGAAAGGTCAGATGACGACACATCCGAAGATAAGGAAGTCGAAATGAAATCTGATGCTATGGAAGCAATCGATGAAGAGCATGAGGAAGAAAAGATGGAAGTGGAGGACGATGAAAATCAGGAATCTGCTCGTGTCGACAAAATTGAGGCTACCGAAACCCAGGACGATGAGGTTTCTGACAGCTACTCAGTTCATTCGACCCAGTTTGACACGGAAAGGGCCTCCAACATGGACGATCACGACGATGAGGAGAATGCGGAGGAAAATGTGGAACACGACGAAGAAGCAACAAATGATAAGGCGAAAGAGACTCAATTCTTGCCAGGATCCCCTACAAGAAAACAAGCTGGCATCATTCACGTCGGCGAGGCACATCAAGCTGAGATTCCCCCTCTGTCATCGGTTGTTGATCGAGCTAACTACAAAGTTAAATTCCCAGCAACACATGTTTGGTCACCAGGAAAGATTGATAGTTATCAAGTATCAATGTACCTCGCAGAGGCGCGTGTGATTTTGAAGAAATTTATGTGCAAGGAAGATGGTGGATATGAGTTTGAGGACGATTCTACCTCTCCATTTTATAAAACCAACATTGAAACGCCTCCAATTCCATCACCATTACCGGTTTTGAAAAAAGTTTTGGCACGTGAGTGCAACGGAGACGAGTTGCTCGACGAGTTACATCGCTGCAACTATGACAGTGAAGCTGCTCTTGCAAAGATAAAGAAAAATCCTAAACGATATCTTACTTTATGGAGTCAAGAAGAGCGAGAGAAATTCGAATTAGGCTTCTCCCGACACTGCGGTCTACTACGGACCATTGCTAAACTCATTCCCACCAAAAACTGCAAAGAGGTTGTGGATTTCCATTATCGATTCAAGATTCCTCACCAATTCAGAAAATATGAAGAGCAGAAGAAAATGCAGGCGCGTCGTATGATGGCTGCCGCCGATTTAAAATTGCTCGAGAAAGCAAGTGCCGGCCAACAAATGAAAAAAAGTGGGAGAAATTGGTAAATCTATTGGGATGATATGATCTATTCTTTGCATTTGATAATATTGCTCACTTCAGTGTTTCCGCCCTACTTTTTCCCAGGACCAAAGGCGGTGCAACGGAGGCGCGCCGCGTCATGGCGAAAGATTTCCTCATACAAACAAGAGATCGAATTGGAGCCGAGAAGTATCTTCAAATTGCTAATTTGTTGAAGGACTATCACGCCAAAGGAATAACCTTGGCTGATCTCAAAACGTCAATATTAGGTATCTTGGAAGGCGATCGGGATCTGGTAGTACGTTTTATCGACTTCCTTCCTAAAAAGATTCGTGCGTCTTCTTAGTTAGAATTACGGACATGTTTGCTAGACTCGGACAGCTCATTTTTAGGGCGCGATTGCTGTTTTTATACTTGAATTGGTAGTTATTTTTAATTTGAACGTAAACTTTGTTTAATAGGTTTCCAAAGAAAGATTGCATGATCTGATCAAAAAGATATAAAAAAACATACAAATGCAATTAGGATAAATTTCTCAAACCTAAGTTGATCGGCGAATGTACAACACGAAATTTAGCCGAATATTCAAATTTCTAATCAAACAAGATTGATTTGACCCCTTTAGTATCCTAGTTAATGTTTCTTACATTCATTGATAAAGCATGATTCTTGTAATGGTGATTTTGTATAATCGTGCAGTACTTATTAGCGCGTTCATTGTAATGTGTTTTCAAAAACTAATGGTGCTGTAATTTTGGCACTTTCATAGTGGTTTCTTTTTATTTTAATTTTTTATGCCTTGGGTTTTTTATCTGATGGGTCATATGAAACAAGTAATATGGCAGTCGCAATAAGTGCACCTCCCACGAATCCGATCCAGCCTAATTGTTCTCCAAGTAGAAAATAGGCAAAAATGGAAGAAAATATTGGTTGACATCCATAAATCAGATTGGCGTCTGTGGGCTTGACAGTTCGCTGTCCATAGCTTTGAGCATAAATCGTATATGCACATGTAATCAATCCAGTCCATAAAATAGCACCAAGAGCAGGAGAGACTTGTGACCAGGTCAACGAGGATGTCTCGAATTTGCTACCCCATACCGTAAAGAAATCAACTGTCTCTTTGCTGAAAGGGTTAGATGCTGAACCCATTCCTAACAACGTAATTACAGTTAGGGTGCTGAGACTGAATTCAACCGTTGCCTTGGAGGCAGCGAGCGATAGTGGTTGTATTCTGTTAGCGTAATTTGATAAACGTAAAACGTGAAATGAATATGAAATGGATGCCAAAACTATGAGGGAGTCGCCGAAATCAGCAGAAGGAAGATGGCTTTGAATCCATGTTATTGCTGAAGTCGGGTCGCTAGTTGAAGCCGTGAGTACAGTTTGCTCTCCAAGTTTGTCTAATATCTTTTCTTCTTGTCCATCTAATTCCATTGTGATGACACCTGCAAATGCAATGAGACATGCTACCCATGTTTTAGCTGATATTGAGCGAATGTCTTTCGCAAAGGTCGCTGCCAACACTGGAACTATAATTGTCGTTAACTGCACCAAAAACGCTGCGCGATCGGCGGGGACAGTTTGCAATCCAACTACCTGAAGCGCATTTCCCAGAAAAAGGTAACCACCCAACTCTAAGCCGGCAATTGCTGAAACAGGAAAACCTTTCTCACCTTCTTTGGCGATTTCCATCGACGATGAACTTTCCAGCATTTCCCCGAGCTGTTGATCTTCCTTCTTCATCTTCTTTCCCATGATCATATTTAACGCTATCAAGGCTGTGGCCGCGACGCCATAGTATCCAGCTGAAAAAACAAAGCCTGGCACAGGCGGATCTAATGCATAGATATATCGTACACAAGGTGCAAATGTGCCCCAAGATAATGGAACAGTGAGAAGAACCAATATTCCTTGAAGTCTACTACTTCTTGCATCGTCACTTTCTTCTAAGTCATTCTGTGCCAATGAATACATTTTGATTGATTCAAGGGTACTTCTTTCAGCTTGTCTTCTCGAGCTGTTTTTGCATGACAATTTTTTGGGAACATGTTTGGAGGATAAAATTGTAAGGTTATTCGGATATTTACATTTCGAAAGGCGGTGGCTATTTGTAAAAGGCGTTGCATTTTCGATGATAAATGCAAAAGCAAAGACTGCCAAAGCAACTCTATTCAGCTCTCTGTAGCATATTGATGATTTACGAGGACTTATTGCATGTAATAATCCAAACGACACCATATTAACGGAACGAATTTTTCTCTGGTATCTTTCCAATTTTTGTTTTGTCACCTTTAAACTTATCCATCACTTATCTGAATCGAGCGTAGCAAGGCCTTTATACACTCTCAAATTACCAAAAGGAACAATGAGTGACAATTTAGGGATCATGATGTAAAATTGTGCTCGATAAGCTATTTCGTACGTAGTGTTTGTTTTTGTCTTTCTGAAGTCGTCAGTGAAAATTTGGGGTCTTGCAGGCGGAGGATGACGTGAAGAAAGTTTTTGGATAATTTTTTAAAAAAATCTTAAAATGCAACAATTTGGCTCGATTTTGTGTGTTGGTTCGATGATTCTTCCCAAATACGTTACTTTTAAAACAACTATCGGTCGCCTAACTAGAGTACCTTGGTGTTTTTATTATCTCACAAGATCAAAGAATCATCGTCACATATTTCTATCTGATTTCATGGCCCTCATGTTAGATTATATGAAGCAATTCTACAACCAAAAATTCTACGATGAAGATTAAGCTTAAATGCACTTACACAAGTATATGCGACAATATCCGACTTATCTGCTCTCCAGATCCCAAGTGAAATTTAAATACTACTAATTCTTTATGCGTTCCTGGTCCATCAGCACTCCATAATTTATTATATTGTTTCTCACATTTTGATGCATAATGCTCTCAACAAATCCTTTCAGTTTAAATGCTTAGTGGTGTTGGAAGATTTCGAAAATCCAATCTTGTACAGTGATGTTTGATAGTTCAATATTGTCAGTGCTACATAAATTGAGAATGGGACGCACTCGAATTCACATGGTTCTCAAGTCGTGATTATTTGTGTACGACTGAAAAATCTTTTTGTGTTGTTATGAGGATACGAAATACTCTGGTTTAAACTTATTGGAAATAAACGATCGAGTCGTGCCCCGGTGTCCGACTGACACTGCACTGCATCTTGCGTTTATTAATTTCACTGAACATTACTTCATAACCGTAAGCCCCACAACTTTGTCAGTGCCGGTTTATTCACCATCTACCTAAGGTAAGGCAAGAAAAAGAGTCGTCATGTCGTCCAGTAGAGAAGAACAAATCGGCAAGGCCGCAGAAGTGCTTCGTCAGTTTGGCCAACCACTCTTGAGTGTTTTAACTGCAGCATTGCCATTTCTGATTGAGAATTCTCGCAAGGCCTACAAGATCTGGATCCAGCTTCCACTAAACACTGTCCAAATAATTATTGGGCTAATTTTTTGCTTCTTTGGAGGCTTGTATCCGACACTGTTTGCAGTAGTTCAGGCCATCAAGGTGAGTGGTTTTTCCACTTTGCAAGAAGCGCTGATGGATTTGCATGAGGAAGCCACTGTTGTGTTGGAAGCGAATAAAAAGGACGATGAATTGGATAAAGATCGCAATGGGAAGACCGATATTAAACAAATCGATGCCAAGGTATTATTGCTGAGAAAGGTCAACATTGTTATGACAAAAATCAATCCGCAAAAGGTGAGAATTCTGTATTGATTGCATACTTTTTTGTTTTGTTGCAAAGTAGTAATCACACAATTTCTAATTCTAGGTCGATCGAGCCTTGGGAACCCTTTACAAAATTTGGGCTGCAGTCATTGCTACATTAACAATTCAATTTGCGCGCACCATTGCCTTGGCAGTCTCCATAAGTGACGCCATGCGAAAGCCCATCCATATACACTTGGAACCCACAATTAATCGCGCTGTACCCAAAGGATACGAAAGATGGGTACCGGTTGTTATTGGATGGATCACCAAGAGCATTGCCATATCAATTGCTTGGTACATCCAAACCATAATCTCGGCAGTGACCTCGGCGCTACAGGGCAGTGTTATGGTTTCGCACGCACTCTTGACAATATTGATGCAAAGAGGTATTACTCTAGGAGGACTTGTGAAACCCAAAGACGATGAAAATAAGATTGACGAGGTCCTTGCAGGTATCTTGGCTGTAGTGGGCTTTTACTTTCAATTTTCAGTTGGTTTTGATATTGCGTTTCCTTTCAACATACCACTCTTGCCATT
>Ga0075154_10002453_pt1 | contig 12119 bp, 11 predicted proteins | sample JI71714BDNA_FD_70965 | JGI IMG/M metagenome (GOLD analysis project Ga0075154, IMG submission 70965) | Wastewater effluent complex algal communities from Wisconsin, to seasonally profile nutrient transformation and Carbon sequestration -... | ecosystem: Engineered > WWTP > Effluent > Algae... | reverse complement strand
TGAGATCACCATTCTGGGCCAGGCGCCCAGCCAAATTCGCCGTGCCCCACAGCTCAGCGGTCAGCTTGGCGTGATGCTGCAACAAGCCAGTTTGCCGGGCCAGCTCACAGTCCTCGAGCAGCTGCGCTTATTCAGCGCTTATTATCCGGCACCGCTGCCACTGCAGACGCTGATTGAACGTTTTGGCCTGCAAAGCTTTTTGCAGCAGCGCTGCAGCAGCTTGTCCGGCGGGCAGCGGCAGTCGCTGTTGCTAGCCCTGGCGTTGTTAGGGCAGCCGAAGATCCTGTTTCTGGATGAGCCGACCGTGGGCATGGATGTCGAAGCGCGCCAGCGTTTCTGGCAGCTGATCCGCACCGCGCGCGCGGAAGGGCTTTGTATCCTGCTGACCACCCATTACCTCGAAGAAGCCGATGCGCTGGCCGACCGCATTCTGTTGCTCAAGGACGGCCATTTTATCGCCGACACCAGCCCGACCGCGCTGAAAACCGGGCTCAGTCAACGCCAAATTCGTTGTCGCAGCAGCCTGCCGCTGAACGTCCTGCAACAGTTACCCGGCGTCAGCGCAGTGCAACATTGGCCCAATCAGCAGGTGCAGATCAGCAGCAGTCAGGTGGAAGACTGCCTGCGACAATTGTTGCAACAAGACGCCCTGCTCTGCGATTTAACCGTCAGCGCCGCCAGCCTCGAACAAGCCTTTTTACAGCTCACCACCACAGCGGAGACGCACTGATGAACAATCCCTGGTTAAGCTTGTCGCAGCGCATCGCGCTGTACAAAACCGAAGCGGAAATGGACCTGAAAACCCTGTGGCGCACGCCGGGTTTTATCCTGCCTTGCCTGGCCTTTCCCGTGCTGTTTTACCTGCTGTTTGGTGTGATGTTGTCCAAAGGTCAGCATGCGGAATATCTGCTGGTGTCTTATGCCGCTTTTGGTGTGATGGGGCCAGCGCTATTTAACTTTGGCGCCAATGTGGCGACTGAACGAGCACAAGGCTGGCTCACGCTCAAACAAATTTCACCGGCACCGATTGGTAGCTGGTTATTTGGTAAAACGCTGTCCTGTTTGCTGCTGGCCTTGCTGATTATTCTGCTGCTGTTTGTCTGTGCCGGCGCTATCGCCGGGGTGCGGCTGTACACCAGCCAGTGGCTGCAACTGGCGGGGGTGTTGTTGCTCGGTACTATTCCGTTTTGCCTGCTGGGTCTGACGCTGGGCTTAACCTTGTCGGCGAAGTCCGCCCCCGCCACCATCAACCTGATTTATCTGCCATTGGCGTTTTTAGGCGGCCTCTGGTTACCGCTGCAGCTATTGCCAAGCGCGCTGCAACAGCTGGCGCTGGTGTTACCCAGCTATCACCTGGGTCAGCTCGGTTATGCCGTCATCGGCAAAGACCGGGGCGAGCCATTCTGGGTCAATGTGGCCGTACTGGTGTTGTATAGCCTGATATTCATCTGGCTGGCCACACGGCGGTTTCGGGCACAAAGCCAAGACCGGCGCTGATTGGAGGGGGCACAGCATGACTATCAGCAAAACCAGCGGGCTCAGCCTCGCCGCAGTGGCGGCTCTGAGCGCCTTCTTTCTGCTACTGCCAGAACCAAAACCGCCCACCAATAGCTTTGTGCTGGGCCCGGTGCAGGTGTTTGACGGACACCAAGTATTGCCTGAGCGCCAATACATCGAAGTGCGGCAGGGCTTCATCCACAGCATCAGCAAGCAGCGACCTGACACTGAGGCGCCTGTGGTCGACAGTCAAAACCCGGACGGCAGCCCGCAGTGGTTAATCCCCGGGCTCATCGATGCCCATGTGCATAGCTGGGGTAACGCGCAACAGCAGCAATTGAGTTTCGGGGTGACCAGCGCCATTGATTTATTCAGCGCGGTCGCACAACTGCCAGAGCGCAAAACCAGCCGAGACGATATCACGCAGGCACAACAGTCCGACCTCTGGAGTGCCGGGACCCTGGTCACAGCGCCGAAGGGCCATGGCACTCAATACGGCATGCACATTCCGGTATTCAATGCGCCGGATGAAGCTGACGCCTTTGTCGCCGCACGCAAAGCGGAAGGCTCTGATTTTATTAAAATTGTCTATCAGTCTGAGCGAGCCATTTACAAAAGCATGCCGTCGATTAGCCGCAACAGCCTGCAGGCAGTGATTGCCGCCGCGCACCGCCAGCAACTCAAAGCCGTGGTGCATATTGCCGAGCAGGCTTCAGCAATGGACGCAGTTGAAGCTGGGGCGGACGGTTTGGTCCACAGCTTTTTCGATTCGCGCATCAACGACAGGTTATTACAAGCGTTAAAACGCCACGATGTGTTTGTGATCCCGACCATGACGGTGTACGAAGCGGCAGTGCGCGGTGTGTCGGCCCAGCAGGTGCTGCTTGATCAGACCGCGCTGGATTTACCAGTCGCGGCCCGCGCCGCGCTCAGTAGCAGCCGTAACCCAAGGATCCCGGCCGCGTTGTATCAGAACCTGATCGACAACACCCGCGCCATGCATCAGGCCGGCATCCGACTGCTCGCCGGCACAGACGCACCAAATGCCGGCACCTATCATGGCCTGAGCATGGTGCTGGAACTGACACTGCTGCAAGAAGCGGGATTAAGTTTGTTGGAGGCGCTGCACTGCGCGACTGCCGCACCGGCACAAGCTTTTGATTTGCCAAAGCGCGGCCGCATCGCCGTGGGCCAGCGGGCCGACTTTTTGCTGATGCCCCGGTTACAACAGCCAACGGATTTGTTGTCTGCCCAGGTGTTTAAAAATGGTCAGCGGGTCGACATCAATCGCCATCCACCCCAACGGCCTGCGGTCAAAGCCGGCGCTTTGGCTGATTTCAGTCACAGTGACCAGCCGTTGCAGGGCGCGGCATTTGCCGCCAGCAGTGACCAGATGATGCAAGGAAAATCCAGCGCCAGTCTGACGCTTCAGCCACAAAACTCGCCGGCGAGCTTACAGGTCAATGGCAAGCTGGTGCCGGGCGCAGCCTACCCCTGGGCCGGAGTCGCGTGGAGCGCCGCAGCCGATTATCAGCAAGGCCTGGATTTCAGCGCCATCAGCCGCTTGCAGTTTCAGGTGCGCGGCAGCGCCGGTACGTATCGCTTACTCGCCTTTAGCGAAGGCAATCAGCGCCCGGCAGAAGTCAGCTTTGCGGTGACGGCAGACTGGCAACCGCTAGAAATCAGCCTGTCGCAACTCTCCGGCATCGACCCGAGCCGGCTCAGCATGCTGGTCTGGACGGCCAACCCTACCCCGCAAGCGCATGACTTTACGCTGGAACTGGCGGAAATAAAGTTGCTGGCCAACAGCGGGCAATAATGACTCCATCGACCCGGCAGGCAGCCGTCATGCTGTCAGCCGGGCGCGGAAAAGTTTGCTGCCCGCGCGATGTGCCCCCTCGCCTTGCCCCGAATTCTGCTATCATAGCCGGCCCGGCCAGCTTATCGCTGCGAGCTCGAGTAAGGCGAATTATGATCAACCATTTCCGCGTCTTAGGCGTCAAAGCCAGCGCCAGTGAAGATGAAATAAAAAAAGCCTATAAACGGCTGTCGAATAAATACCATCCGGACAAGTTACTCGGCTTGTCCGATGACGAAAAAGAAGCCGCAGCGGACGCACTGCACCAGGTCAAACTATCTTACGAAGTGCTGTCCGACCCGAAAGCCAAAGCGGCTTTTATCAAAGATTTTAACAATGTCATTGTCACAGACCCCGCCGCAGCGATGAAAGAGCTGTGGGACCAGTTCTATTGAGGACGTTATGACGAAGAAACTGAATATCCAAAAAATCAATCAGTTAAAAACTGATGCCTACGAAAACATCGACTCGTACAACGACCCGGACACGCCCAAAGCACTGGAGCAATTCTGCGACAAAATCAAAGCGATTTTGCAGGCAGATCCGGAAATGCTCGAGTCTGTGCCTGAATATCTGCCGGTGGCCTTGTTTGGCCGGGTGAAGTTCAGCAAAGAAGCCAAGCTGAAATGGGCCAAGTGGGTCCAAACGGCAACGCTGCCGGCCTGGGACGAGTTTAAAGTCACGGTGGCTTTTAATAATGCCGACTTGCCGCTGGTCAAAACAGTCCGCGACTATTCAGAAACTTTGCTGATTGAATCCTGTGCCGTGTTGTATCTGCTGGAGCAACAAGGCAAGGCACCGGCGCGCAGCCGCAATAGCAGCCATGATGACGCGGACGAAGAACCATCGTACGACGAAGATGACGATGAAATGCGCGATGAGGCCGACGACGACTACAACGGCCGCGACGATGATGAAGACGAAGAAGGCTATGACAACGCCTACGACGATATCCGCTTTAAAGGAGAAGGTCGCTGATGAATAATCTGATTGAAATTACCGTGGCCGAAATCAAAGAACTGGCCATCATGGAACCCAAGCAGGCCAGTAAAAAGTTTGAGCTGATCGCCAATGAAATGTCCGACGCGCAACTGGTCGAAGTCATTGAACAGATTGATATTGTGACGCTGACACAAATCAACAGCCAACACGATATTTCCTTTCCGTCGATTATTTCTGAACTGATGACGCCGGAAAAAATCCGCGACATCGTTTGTCAGCAGCCGCTGTACTGGGAAGAGAAAATCAAAAACAATGCGGAAGAGCTGAAACAGCATACCTTTGATTTTCTGACATACCTCATCCGCACGCAGGAAACCGAAGAAAAACAAGCCGAGATCCTCGAGTGTATCGCCGAAGATCCGGCCGGCCTGTTTTACCTGTCGATCCCTTTTATCGAGCTGTATCGCGGCGAAATCATTGAAGATGAAGACTTTTATCAGGACATCCTGCATGAAGAAGAAAAGGATCTGGAAGAAGCCGTCAGCTACACCGAGCGCCACCTGAACGAAGAAGTGCATGGCCTCGGCTTTGACGACCCGCGTAGCTTACTGGCTCTGATCCGGCAATTAACGCCGCAGGTCGAAGAGTCAATTAAAGCGCTGGTCCGCAATGAAAACTCCGGCTGGGAAAACATCATCAACAAGTTCGCGACAGAACTGGTGATGCAGGCCAAAGAGAAGAACCAGGGCAGCGACGAGTACGCTGAAGTGGATGATATGTTCAGTTTCCTCGATTAAGGACTGCCGGATGCAATTAGTTCTCCGTGACCAGGCGCAAGGACCATTTTTGAGCAAAGTGCTGAACTATGGCAAAGAACAGCAGTTGCTCAGCGCTGAAGATATCGCGGCGCTGAAAAGCAAAGCCGTGCTGATGAGCCTGAAATTCGCTGATAAGTTTTACAATAAATACAAAATGCATTTGCTGGAACAAGCCGCGCATGACGTTGTTGGTGTGGTGAGTCTGGGTCTTGCCGAGTTATCCGGTCAGGACCTGCCACGGGCATTAACATTGCTGCAAAGCGCCGATGGCGTGATGAAGCCGTTCCAGAAAGGCTGGAGCATGTTGGTGACGGTCAGTCCAAAGCAGCCAAACCGCAAATCGCTGTACGGCGATGTCGACGAGCAGCTGCTGCACGATATTTCCAGTCCACCGGACGCCGAAGAGTGGCACGGCTTGCAGCTGTATCAAAATGCTTTACTGGAAGCGAACCGGCGCAATGCCATTCATGTGCTGAAACAGCAGTTTTTCCAGCAGCAACAGGTTGATCCGTTTGAACATTTCAACCTCGAAGGCATGCTCGCTGAAGTGGTGATTTATCGAGTCATTTGTGGCCACGGCAAAGTGAAACAAGACCTGAAACAACGCATCCGCCAGACCGAGATGCAGGAACGCTGGTTCAGCAGCGATTATCTGCAGCTGCAAACCGAAGCGGCGCTGGCGGAATTACCCGCCGGTATTGCTGAGGCTATCCGTGCGGATATTGGTCAGCACTTTGCGCCCGCCATGCTGAAAACGCTGCAATTCGCGGTGAAATACCGCGAAAAAGCGCTGTCCCATGCATCGCCGGAACAGCTGGATGCCTTTGAGCATAAGCAAGGCATGCTGAATCCATTATTGGGTTGGCCGCAATATATTGAGATGTAAGTTGGCAAGCTCAAGCAGCTTTCTGCCAAAAGCAGGCTGCTGCGTTGGCTTTGTTGGATCACAGTAAATCGCTGCCGGCTGTGCTTGCCAAGCCCTGATAAACCCGGACAAACGCCACAGCGGCAACTTTTTGCCGCTGGCGGCTGAAAAACCAACAAATCTGAGATACACTCAGAGTGTTTTTCGCCCTTAGCAGGAGACCAGCATGGTCAGCCCAATTTCCGGTAGCACTCAGGCCGTCGCTCAGACGCAACAAAGCACACCTACTACAGCCACGACCGCTGTCAGTAACACCGCCAAGACCAGCAGCCCGGAAAGCAGCAGCGCGAATGCCACTTCCAACAAGACCACCCGCAGCACCGATGCTGAACGTTACACCGCTGTGCAACAAAACCTGTCCAACAGCAAAACCGCCATTGGTGCCGCCAGCACAGCAAATAAAGAGATCGATACGCAACTGAAGCAAGTGCGGGACATCGCCACCAAGTTAGCCGACGAGAAAATTACCGGCAAAGACCGGGAAAAACTGCAGGCCGATTACACCAAAGCCCGCGACAGCATTATTGCCAGTCAGGAAAAAGCCACGGTGAAGTCAGGCTCCGGCAACAACGCGACTAAAACCAATCTGCTGACAGACAGCAAAAACCAAACAGTTTCAACCAACACCCGCGGTGGCGAGCTGGAAGTCGCCAGCAGCAAATCAGCCAAAGCATTGGGCCTGCCGGAAAAAATTGGCTCAGCCGCGGATGCTAAAGCTCTGTTAAGTGGTGATGATAAAAAAGCCGGTTCACTGGCCAATGCCGAAAAAGCCACGCAGGACACGACAGCCCGGCTGAAAAAAGCCGATGAAGACGTATCAAAACGCCTGGAAACAGCCAGTCTGGCCGCGAAGGCAGCACAGCGGCTGGAAAACGCGAAAGCCGGTAACAGCCGGACTTTATCTGCCGACCAGGAAGAACAACGCAATCAGGCCCTGGAACAAGCCAAACAAGCCCGCGAACAAATCAAAACTCAGTTTAGCGGTTTGTCGCAAAGCAGCGCCAACAAAAACGTCAACTCACTGTCGGCGTTATTCAGCTAAAAGCCATCCGTAAATCTCCGGTGTCGCAGCGCCAAAACGGCCTGTGACGCCACTTAACCGGCAACGGTTAGTGCCCTCGCGCTTAAGAAGTTTTGCTATGAACAAAGCCATACAGTTGTATCAACAAACCCGTCAACTGACACCGCAAAGCAAGCAGTTAGATGCACAGGTGCTGGCGCAAATCTGTTTTGCTCTCCAACGCGCGATGGACAGCAACGACCCTTTTGCGCTGAATCAGGTCTGTGGCGACTTGAGGCTGGTCTGGGTCACTATCCGTGGTTTGATGCTCGATGAACAACATCCATACCCACAGTCGCTGAAAGAAAGCTTGCTGCAACTGGCCGAAACGGTGCTCAATGAACTCCGGCAAGAACCCGTCGATGCAGATTTGTCTTTAGTCCTGCAAATCAGTCAGGAGATGGTGCTGGGGCTGAACGGTTAACCATTTAGCATCACACAACAACAACCCGCTCTGCCGCTTTTCTGCGCCGGACTATCGTGCTTTCGCTTGGTTAGTGCTAAAAAAACCGGCACAGTGAACCACAAACGCCAACACTGGTCCTAATCACCAGTTATAGGTTTTGGTCACGACACAGGTTTTGCACCACGTCCAGTTACAGAGGCACCCGTCACCTTGTTACGCCGTCAATTTTTAGGCTTTTGCAGTGCAGTCCCGGTGGTATCGATGATCACCGGTTGCAGTCACAGCTTACCGGATATTCAGTCTGTCGTGCCGCTGCCCACCGCAGACGACTGGCAAGGCTTACAAAACAGTCTGCAAGGTGAACTGCTGTTCACCGGCCATCACGAATTTCAGTGGCGTGGCCGCTCTGCCAACAGCCGCTATGACTACATTGAACCTGCAATTATCGCCCGCCCGGCCAATAGCAGTGACGTCCAGCAACTGATCCGCTTTATCCACCGCTTTCGTCTGCCTTATGCGATCCGCGGCGGCGGCCACAGCTACACCGGTTTATCATCGACCCGCGGGGTGTTGCTGGATATGGGCAACCTGAATCAAATCAGCCTGCAACAGGACATCGCCATCATTGGTGGCGGCGCCACGCTCGGCAATGTGTACGCCGCCCTCAGCCAGTCGCAACGTTCAATTCCGGCCGGCAGCTGCGCCAGTGTCGGTATTGCCGGTTTGGTGCAAGGCGGCGGTCTTGGTATTGCTGACCGGCTCTATGGCCTGACCTGCGACGCCTTGCTGGAGGCAGAACTGGTTTGTGCTGATGGCGAGCTGCGCCGCTGTAACGCCAGCGAAAACGCAGATTTGTTCTGGGCCATCCGCGGCGGTGGCGGCGGTCAGTTTGGCGTGTTAACTCAACTGAAAATGCAGACTTTTGCCACAGCGCCGGTGCGAAACTATATCGGCCGTTATCCGCTCAAAGATGGCGAACTGGTACTGAAGGAATGGCAGCGCTGGGCGGCAGCATTGCCCGATCCGGTCTGGACCCAACTGGCGATCTGGGTGAACGGCAACAGTCAGCAGGCGCCGGAGATCCAAATCCGTTGCTGCAGTATTGGCCATCAGGCTGAAGTGACCCGCGCATGGCAGCAATTAGAAAAACGACTCAGCAGCCTATGGGGCGATGTTGATATGCAGGATCACCAGTATCTCGATTTTATGCTCAGTGACTGCAAGGGCCTCGACACGAATCAATGCAAATTGCCCACTCAAAACGCCGCCGGCCAGTTAAAACGCGTGGCGATGGCGGGCAGTTCAGATATGTTCAACAAAGCCTTGGATCAGGCTGGCTGTCAAACTCTGCTCACTGCGATGCGGCGGCGCGCCAGTCAGGGCCAAACCGGCGCCGTGTTGCTGACCCTGATGGGCGGCGTGATCTCGGCAAAACCCCGGGATTTCAGTGCCTTTGCCCATCGACACGCGCTGTTCAGTGCGCAGTATCTGACCATCCATCCTGAACACAGTGACGAAGCCGTCTTGGCGCAAAGCGCCGGATGGTGTCATCAGATGCGTTATCAAATGCGGCGCTGGAGCAGTGGCGGGGCTTACCTGAACTACACGGACGCCCTGATGAAACATCCGGCCACCTCTTACTACAAGAACCATTATAGTCGCCTGCAACAGATCAAACGCCGCTATGACCCGCAGGGTCTGTTTCGTCAGTCGCAAGGCATTAAAACCTGAAATATCAGTCTATTACATCTAGCAGGAGAGCATTTGTGCAATCTAAAGTTATCTTGATCAGTCTGAGTATGTTCCTGAGCGTCGGCGCCGCAGGGGCGGCAGACCGCCAACAGCCGCACAGTGAAATCTTCGTGCCGGCCGGTACTTTTCACGCCGAAGTGGAAGGCCCGGATACGGACAGCGCCGGCAATCTGTACGCAGTGAACTTTGGTGGCTCCGGCGCTGAGCACAAAGGCACTATTGGGAAAGTCACTCCAGCAGGGAAAGCCAGCCTGCATTTACGGCTACCTGCGGGCAGCACCGGCAATGGCATTCAGATAGATAGTCAAGGCGTGATGTGGATCGCCGACTATACCGGCCATCATATTTGGCGGTATGCCGATGGTGCCTTAAGTTCGTTTGTGCATGAACCCCGCATGCACCAGCCGAATGATTTGGCGCTAACCAAAGCCGGGGTGATTTTCGCCAGTGATCCGGATTGGAAAAAACGTCAGGGTCAGCTCTGGCGCATCAGTGCCGACGGCAAAGCCAGCCTGATTGAGCAGACCGGCACCAGCAATGGCGTGGAGGTCAGCCCCGACCAACGCTGGCTCTATGTCAACGAAAGCGCGCAACGTAAAGTTTGGGCTTACCCGTTGAATGACAATCTGGAAACCGGTGCGAAAAAATTACTGATTGAATTTGCTGATTTTGGCCTCGACGGCATGCGCTGCGACAGCAAAGGCAATCTATATATCGCCCGTTATGGCAAAGGCACCGTCGTCAAACTGAGCCCGGCCGGCGCTGTGTTAAAAGAATTTAACCTGCATGGTCAGTTTCCGACCAACGTGGCGTTATCACCAGATGAGCGCTTTCTGTACGTGACCATGCAACGCGACGGCAGTATCGAGCGGATAGACTTGCAGTAACGGCCCGCTGCGCTAGCCTGCCACCATTAGGCTACCTTTTATCCGGCAGCGCTGCCGTTTGTCACGCAGCGCTGCCGAACTTCACATGTTTTTCATCTGGTTTTTCCTGCTGTTTTACTCTGAACTCAGTAACTCCACTTTGTGAACCACAACAAGGAAGACTGAGATGACAAACTCTGTAACCAACGCGACACCACAAACACTTGCAACCCCCGGCTTTATCAGCCAAATCCTCAATACATTATTAAACCCGGCGGCTGCGATGGCTGCAGTGCCGCAGCAAAGCGGCCGCCAGTTCTGGTTGCTGGCCATTCAGCTGTTGCTGACCACCGCCATTATTTATTGGTTTTACGCCGGCATGAGCCCAGCCTGGCTGGTCGATCAGCAACTGCTGCATGCCGGTGAACTGACCCCGGCCGAGACCGAACAAATCCGCGCGGCGATGGCGAGCATGGCAGGGGCAACGCCCATTATCGGCGCCGTATCCATCGCCGTCGGCAGCCTGGCTTTTACTGCCATCACCGCCGGTTATCTGCTGTTAACCGGCAAGCTGCATAAGGCGCTCAATTACGGCCAGTGGTTTGCTCTGGTGGTCTGGAGCCAGCTGCCGGCGCTGCTGAATATCCTTGGTCTGGCACTGCTGGTGTTCCTGGCGGACAGCCCGGATCAATCGCTGATGCTGGTGAACTACGCCTCGCTGAATCAGTTGGTGCTGGATTTACCTATCGGCCACGCGCTATATACCTGGGCTGAAAGCATTAATGTGTTTTTAATCTGGCAACTGTGGATTTTGTTCGCCGGTCTGCAAAGCGCAGCAGGGTTTACTGCCAAACGCGCGGCGATTGTCACAGGTACACCGGTGTTGCTGATCTTTGGTTTATGGGCGCTGTTTGCATAAGCAGAGTTTCATAGGAACAGCTCAAGGATTTTGCCATGACTGATGTATCAAATACTCCGGCGACAGCCGTCACTACCGCCGTCACGACCACGACGCCCTGGCGCCGGCTGCTGATCGCTGCCGTGATCCTGGCGACTATTGCCGGTGTGACGATGTACCGCAAACAATCACAGGCGCTGGATGTGCAGGTCAGCGCTGTGACCAAAGGCGATCTGACCGACAGCATTCTGGCGTCCGGCAATCTGGTATACCGCACCCAAGTCGCGTTGCGCTCTGAACTGATGGCGCGGGTCGATGCGGTGTTTGTGCAGGAAGGCGACAAAGTCGAAGCCGGTCAGCTGCTGTTACAGCTGGACCCGCAGAGTTACCGCGCCAGCCTGGAACAAACCCGGGCACAAAGCGCCCGTGCACGCACCGATATTCAGATGGCGACCACCCGGCTTAAAAATATCGAACGGCAGTTAAAGCGCCAGCAACAGCTGGCAAGTAAAGGCCTGATCCAACAAGAATTGCTGGATAACCTGCGCAGTGAACAGTTGCTGGCGCAGCTCGCACAGCAATCAGCAGAACAACAACTGGCACAAAGCCTCGCCGCGGAACAACAAGCAGCAGACTTATTGGCCAAAACGGAATTGCGCTCGCCCATCAGCGGCGTCATTGTCGCCGTCGACGTCAAAGCCGGTGAAACGGTGATCCCGGGCAGTGCCCAGATGATGGGCAGCGACCTGATGACCATCGCCGATACCAGCGCGTTATTGGCCGAACTGCGGCTCGATGAAGCCGATGTGCACAGCGTGCATGTCGGCCAGAGCGTCAAAGTCTTTGCTGCCGCAGCACCAGACCAAGCGCTCAGTGGCAAAGTCCAAAGCATCAGCAGCAGTGCGCGTCAGCTTGGGCAAAGCCAGGCTTTAGCCTTTAAAGTCAAAGTGTTGTTGGAAAACGCTGAGGGAGCGCTTTATCCGGGCATGAGCTGTCGCGCTGAACTGCAAACCGCCGCCTTGTCGCAGGTGTGGTCGGTGCCGGTGTCGGCGTTGCAGCCCGCTCCTACCGGCACAGCTGCAGCGCCAAGCAGCGCC
>Ga0075154_10002450_pt1 | contig 12123 bp, 9 predicted proteins | sample JI71714BDNA_FD_70965 | JGI IMG/M metagenome (GOLD analysis project Ga0075154, IMG submission 70965) | Wastewater effluent complex algal communities from Wisconsin, to seasonally profile nutrient transformation and Carbon sequestration -... | ecosystem: Engineered > WWTP > Effluent > Algae... | reverse complement strand
GCGGGTCGACAGGAAATCCTTGTCGTTCCCGGTATGGCGCAACAGGAACATCCCCGTGCTGTCGACCAGCGCCGGGTTGGAACACAGGTTGAAGTAGAAATAGCTGCCCATGCCGCAGCCGGCAAAGACCCCGATCCTACCCTTGAACGCTTCGGGCGGATGGCCTGCCCCCTCCAGCGCCTCCCAGGCGACTTCCAGGAACTGCCGGTGCTGCGGATCAAGAATCGCGGCCTCTTTCGGCGAGAAGCCGAAGAAATCGGCGTCGAACCGGTCGAACCCGTCCAGCAGGGCCGCATGGGGAACGTAAGCAGGGTTGCGCAACATCACGGCGCTTTCGCCTGCGGCCAGCAATTCTTCCTCGCTTAACCGCCGGACTGCGGACCGGCCAGCGCGCAAGTTGTCCCAATAGCTGGCAATATCGGCGGCATCCGGCAGATGCGCTGCCATGCCGACAATGGCGATATCGGCGCTACCCAGAGTCGCAATCGGGGATGCGTCGCTCATTCCTCTGCGTTCTCCATCTGTGGTGACCGGTCCAAGACGTGCATCCAGGCGTGTAGATGCAACTTATGATTGCGCATCCAACAGCATTGCTCCCCGGCAGCTTAATGTATCATCCCGATAAGCACTCGCGAATCCCGCCATGCTGCCGATTCTCGGGTTGAAAGGAAAGATACTTAGTCCAAACACTCGCTTTGTTTACTAACCGGAACAAGTTTTTCAACGCCATTGATGCTTCGAATCGGCTATGCCTACAGTGCTGGTCTTAATTGCCGTCAGAGTGATTCTTGCCTGAGGAAGGACGTATGCGGACTGCCCGATCGCGCAGGTTGTTTTCTGGTTTCGGAATTGCAACTCAGGGTGTTTCCGATGTCACTTCGGAGGCCGCAATTCCTACGACAGATAGCGCGTCGGGTTCACCGGCCCTGAACTCGGACCGGCAATCGCGCGGCCCTGGCGGGGACAGTCGAAGCTCTGGTTCCGCATCGCCCGATCTCTATACCGCACATTTCGGGATGACCATCCGGCCCTTCGCCCTGGCCCCCGATCCCGACTTCCTGTTCTGGCCCCCGGCCCACCAGCGTGCCTACGCAATGCTGGAGTACGGGGTGATGACCCATTCGCCGATCACGCTGATCACTGGCGACATCGGCGCGGGCAAGACCACGCTGTTGTTACATCTGATGCGGTCGCTTGGACCGGAGATCTGCGTTGGCCTGATCTCGAACCCCAGCGGCGCCCGGGCAGAGTTGCTGCGCTGGGTGCTGATGGCCCTGGGGCATCCGGTCGCGCCGGATCAAAGCTATGTCGATCTCTTCGCCACGTTCCAAAACCTGCTGATCAGCGAATACGCTGCCGGGCGTCGCGTCATGCTGATCTTTGACGAGGCGCAGAATCTTAGCGTCGAAGCGCTGGAAGAGTTGCGGATGTTCACGAACATCAACTCGGGAAAGGACGAACTGCTTCAGCTGATCCTGGTCGGCCAGCCCGAACTGCGTGACATCATCGACCGGCCCAACATGCGGCAGTTCGCCCAGCGGATCGCCGCGAACTTCCACCTTACCGCAATGGACCGCCGCACCGTGCGGGCCTACGTCGCGCATCGGCTGAAGGTCGCCGGTTGTGCGGATCGCGTCTTCACCACCCCGTCGGTCGATCTGATCCATGAGCGGACAGGCGGAGTGCCACGGCTTGTGAACCAGCTTTGCGATCTGTCGCTGGTCTATGCCTTCAGCAAGGGCCGGAAGTCCGTCACCGCAGCGACCGTTCAGCAGGTCCTGGACGATGGCGTGTTCTTCGCGGTGAAATCATTGCCAGCAAAGGACAGCTGACCATGTCGCTCGACTTGCGCCACTACCTCAATCTGTTCCTGCGTCGGTTGCCTTACGTGATCCTGATCACGGCTGCCTGCACCACGGTTGGCATCGTCTTTGCGTTTGCGATTCCGCCGGTCTTCCGCGCCGAAGCCCGGCTACTGTTCGAAAACGCCCAGATTCCCGATGAGCTTGCGGCCTCCACGGTCGAGGCGTCCGCCGATGAAAACCTGCTTGCCATCCAGCAGCGAATTCTGACGCGGGAAAACCTGCTGGCGATGGCGGAAGACTTTCAGATTTACGCCGAAACCAAGGACGCCACCCCCGAAGTCATTGTCGAGGAAATGCGCTATCGCATCGGCATCAACATGCCCCGGCCCGAGGGTGGGACTGGCGTCATCACCGTGTCGTTCTCGGCCCCGAACCCCGAGCTTTCCGCCGTCGTGACCAATGCGGTCGTCGAACAGATCCTGGCGCAGAACGTGAAGATCCGCACCGATGCGTCCGGGAATACCCTGGAGTTCTTCGAGCAGGAGGTTCGCCGCCTGAGCGAAGAAATGGTGGCGCAGAACGCCCGGATCCTTGAGTTTGAAACCGCGAACCGCGATGCTCTGCCCGAAAGCCTGTCCTATCGCCGGAGCCAGCAGACGGCCCTGCAGGAACGACTGCTGCAGGTCGACCGTGAGCTTGCATCCCTGCGCGATCGGCGACAGCGGCTGGCCGATCTTTACGACCGGACCGGCAGGCTGGCGACCGCCATTGGCGATGTCACGCCCGAACAGGCCCAGCTGGAACTTCTGCGACAGGAACTTGCCTCGGCGCTGGTCATTCTTTCTCCGACCAACCCGCGCGTCCGGGCGCTGCAAACCCAGGTCGCCGCCCTGGAAGAAGCTGTGAAAGAGCAACTTGGCGCTGCCGGGGGCGGGTCTTTGTCTTCGTTCGACGTGCAGATGCTCGATATTGACGGCCAGATCGAATACCTCGCAGAGCAGAAGCAGCAGATCGAGACCGACCTTGCCAAGATCGAAGCCTCGATCCAGGCCACCCCCGGCAACTCGATGACGTTGGGCACGTTGACAAGCGACTACGACAACCTTCGCGTGCAGTATGATCAAGCGGTTGCAAGCCTTGCCAACGCCCGGATGGGCGACCGGATCGAAATGACCGACCGCGGCCAGCGCATCAGCGTCATCGAACTGGCCGTCCCGCCCGCCTACCGGTCCGAACCCAACAGAAAACTGCTTGCTTTGACCGGATTTGGCGTCGGTGCCTTGCTGTCAGCGCTGATGATCACGGTGTTGGAGGCGCTTAACAGCACCATTCGCCGACCTTCCGAAATGGTGCGCGCCCTGGGGATCACGCCGTTCGGCACTATCCCGTTCCATGAAAGCAAGCTTGCCAAGAAGACCCGTCGTCGCTGGCAAATCTGGACGGCTGTCGGGGCTCTTGTCGTGCTGCCGCTGGGTATTTTTGCGCTTGTCACTCTTGTCATGCCGATGGACGCCGTGTTCGCCGCGCTGACCAAGATGCTTGGCATGGCCGACGCCGGGGCGACGACCTTGCCGGGCTTATCTGAATAGGATGCCAATGGACCGTATTCACTCTGCCATCGCCAAAGCCCGCGCGTCCCGCGAATCCGCTGATCCCGTCCGGCAGGCCGTGCAGACCACCCCGACACAGCGGTCGACGGGTACTGCCAACTGGGCAAACCTGCCGGAATTCCAGATATCGGACCAGGCGTTCGACACGAACCACATCGTCGCCCATCGCGCCGACCGTGCGGCGACGGCCTTCGACATGATGCGCAGCACACTTTTGCACAACTTGCACCACCACAACTGGACCCGCGTCGCCGTAACCTCGCCGGACGCAAGCTGCGGCAAGACCACGGTCACCTTGAACCTTGCCTTCAGCCTTGCCCGGATGTCGGACATGCGCGTCATGGTGCTTGAGCTTGACTTCCGCCGACCCGGAATGCTCCGCGCCCTTGGGTTTGACCGGTCCTTGAACTTTTCCGCGGTTTTGACCGAAGCTCAGTCCCCCGAGGCGCAACTGATTCGCTGCGGCACCAACCTGGCGTTCGGGCTAAGTACCACTCCGGTCCAAAGCCCGGCAGAACTGCTGTCGTCTGTCCGCGCGGCCGATGTCGTTGATCGGATCGAAGCGGCTTATCGACCGGATGTCATGCTGTTCGACATGCCCCCGATGAGCGCAGGGGACGACACGCTTGCCTTCCTTGATCAGGTCGACTGCGCCCTGATGGTCGCCGCAGCCGAGGAGACCTCAGCCAGCATGATCGACCAATGCGGCAAAGACCTTGCCAAGCGGACACAAGTGCTTGGCGTCGTCCTGAACAAGTGTCGGATGGTCGATCCGAACGACATGTACAGTTGACGGTCGCGGCTTTTCAGACCCCGGCCCAGTCCACTTCAGACGCGGTTTTACCGGTCAGGTGCAAAATGAGCACTCCACGAACGCCGGGCAATCCCATGAACCCGAGCGCGGTTTCTCGGGCGGCTTGTGCCGAAATCGCAGGATAGCGTCCGATGAGGATCTGGCGGGACTGACCGCCGAAATCTTTCTGGTAGGACCAGCCACATGACGTGTTTCCTACAATCAGCACAGGGCCGCGGATCTCGGTATCCCTATACTTTGCCGTGCCCTCTTTCACGAGGGAAAGCTTGCTTACGTAGGCCTCTTTCAGCTTTCACCGGGGCGCGTGCGACCACGCCGGCGCCCCCCCGGCGATCCGAACGACCCGCAAGCACGGGATGCGGGCAAGGGCCGAGGCGTGGGCGCCTGGGACCAACCGGCAACCGGTCGCGGGCCAACGCGTCCGACACAGGTTGTCAGGCATCGCCCGTATGACCCGTTCCGACAGCAGCATGCCGCGTTCGCGGTCACCCGTGTCCGGTCCTTTCGCTTGGGGGGCATCCGCACCGCCCGGTATCTGGTTCGGGCCGTGTCTGCAGGGCAAGACCACATGCGCCTTGACCGCATCCTGTGAAGGGCTGAAATAGCGGGACCCTGACCCAAGGCGCATGCCGATGATGCACGACGAACCTCTGGTTCCGAAAGGCGCCGCTTTCCTGCCGGTCCCGACCCCCGGCGCACCGCGAAACTATGCCTTCGTGCTGGTTCCGGGGTTCACGCTTCTGGCCTTTGCGTCGGCGGTGGAACCGTTGCGGATCGCCAACCAGCTGTCCCAGCACCCCTTGTATCACTGGCGCGTCCTGTCCGATTCTGGACTGGCGGTGGCCAGTTCGTCCGGAATTCCCTGCGGGGTCGATGGCGGGCTGGAGCCTCTGGACAAGTCGACCTGGTTGATCGTCTGCGCCGGAAACCCGCAGATGGCCGCCGCCGATCCCGCCATTGTCGCTGCCGTCCAGCGCCACCACCGCTTTGGCGGCCGAGTCGGCGGCATCTGTACCGGCGCGATCGCGCTGGCCAAGGCGGGCCTTCTGCAGGGGCGGCGCTTTACCCTGCACTGGGAAAACCAGCCGGGCTTTGTCGAGACCTTCCCCCAGCTTTCCCCGACCGCCAGCCGCTTTGAAACCGAGGACCGGCTGATGACCTGCGGCGGGGGGGCGGCCTCGACCGACATGATGCTGGCGATCATCGCCGAGGATCACGGTACCGCCTTTGCCGCCATGGTGTCCGAGATGTGCCTGCGGACCGTGCTGCCCGGGATCAACGCCGAACAGCGCAGCTCGCTGGCGGCGCTGTTGTCATCGCGCAATCCGGTGCTGGTGGCGACGGTCACGCTGATGAACCGCCACATCGAGGACCCGCTGTCGATGGACGATCTGGCCGCCGCCGCCGGCTATTCGCGTCGGCACCTGGAGCGGCTGTTTCGCGACGCGGTCGGCGCGTCGCCGGGTGACTTCTATCGGGGGCTGCGGCTGGACCGGGGTCGCAACCTCTTGGGCACCACCGACCTGACGCTGCTGGAGGTTTCGATCGCCTGCGGTTTTGCCACCGTGTCGCATTTCTCGAAAAGCTTTCGCGCGCGATACGGCGTGGCTCCGACCCGGCTGGTTCAGGGACTGGACCGAAAGCGCACCGACAGTGGCCGCCCAGAGCGCCGGTCAACCGCCTGACGCGGTCAGGCATAGGCCGTATCGGACGCGCCCTTGACCCCGGTGATGTAGCTGACGATGTCGTTGCCATCCGTCTCGTCCTTCCGGAGGCTTGCCACGATCCGGCCACGGCGGAAGACGACGATCCGGTCCACCAGATCGAACACCTGCCGCAGGTTGTGGCTGATCAGGATCATCGGGATGCCCCGCTCTTTCAGCCCCCGGATGATGTTTTCCACCTGAGCCGTCTCTTGCACCCCCAGCGCCGCCGTGGGTTCGTCCATGATCACCAGCTTTGACGCGAAGGCCGCCGTCCGCGCGATGGACACGCATTGCCGCTGCCCGCCCGACATGTTGCGGATCGGATTGTCGACGTTGGGGATCTTGACCGCCGTGGTGGCCAAAGCCTCCATCGTCCGGTCGCGCATCGTCTTGCGGTCCAGCCAGGAAAACGGCCCCAGCTTGAACTTGAACAGCTCGCGTCCCAGGAACAGGTTCGACGGCACGTCCAGATCGTCGGCCAGCGCCAGGGTCTGGAACACCGTCTCGATTCCGGCCTGTCGCGCCTCCAGCGGACCCGAGAACTGCACCGGCTGGCCATCGAAGATGACATCTCCGCTGGTCCGCTGCTCCACCGCCGTCACCTGCCGGACAAAGGTGGATTTCCCCGCCCCGTTGTCGCCCACGACGGCGACATGCTCACCCTCGTGCAGGATGAAGTTCGCGTCGTCCAGCGCATGCACGCCGCCGTAGTGCTTGGTCAGGCCTCGGGTTTCCAGAATGATCTTCGACATGGCCGTTGCCCCCACCTACCCACGTATCCGTCTGCGTTGACGCCACTGGTCCAGCACCACCGCGCCGACGATGATCGCGCCCTTGACCATCTCCTGGTAGTAGGCGTCCAGCTTGATCGAGGTGAAGCCCGAGATGATCACCGAAAAGATCGCCGCACCCAGCACAGTCCCCAGGATCGACCCGCGACCCCCGGCCAGCGAGACGCCCCCGATCACCGCCATGGCGATGGCGTCAAGCTCATACATCACCCCCATCCCGGCCTGCGCCGTCAGGTTCTTTGACGTCAGAAGCACCGCCGCAACCGCCGCCAGCAGCCCGGCAATGGCATAGACCAGCACCTTGTGCCGGTCGACGTTGATCCCCGACATCCGCGCGGCGGCCTCATTGGACCCGATGGCGTAGCTGCGCTTGCCGTACAGGGTGTAGGTCATGATGACGTGGAACAACAGGGCAAGCACGACAAAGACCACGGCGGGGTTCTGGCCGGGCCAGGACAACAGGCCAAAGGTCATGCCGCCCAGAATGTCGCCGTTGGCAAGGGTTCCATATTCGGCCGTCGGAAAGCTGACCGGCTGACCATTCGACCACCAGCGCGCGGCACCCCGGGCGCTGACCATCATGCCAAGCGTCGCGATAAAGGGCGGGATCTTGGTATAGGCGACCAGCAAGCCATTGATCAGCCCGGCAAACAGGCCGCAGGCCAGACCGATCACGATCGGCACGATCACCGGCAGATCCATCGCCCAGTCGCCGAAGATCGCTTTCGGGTTCGGGTTGCCGTTGACCAGCGCGGTCTGCGCAAAGCTCATCACCACCATCGCGGTGGCCCCCACCACGGACCCCGAGGACAGGTCGATCCCGCCGATGATGATGACCTGCGTCACCCCCAGCGCGATCACCCCGATGATCGCGACCTGCAGGATCATGATGTCCAGCCGCTGCTGGTTGAAGAGCGAGTCCACATTGTCGCGCATGTTGAACAGGAACGACCCACCTTGCAGCCGGTTCAGCACCTCGAAGATCACGACGATCAGCACCAGCGCGCCGAACACGTTCCACTCTGGTGCGCGGGTCCGCTTTGCAGGATCGTATTTCAGGCCGCCCAGCCCATGCGTCGCGTCTGCCAAGGTCCGCTCCTCCCCCCGAAGATGGTCGCAAATCCAGTCTACCGCAGCGCAAGCCTTGCGGCGCAAAAAAGCGGGGCGGCCGTCGCCAGCCGCCCCAAGGTCCCCGGGAGGGGATCAGTTCTTCGACAGGTAGCCGTCGATGTTCGCCGGGGTCACCAGTTCGAACGGGATGTAGACCTTCTGGTCCACCGCCTCGCCCGCTGCCAGCTTGACCGCCGCATCCAGCGCGCCTCCGCCCTGGGCCGCCGCGTTCTGGAACACGGTGATGTCGAGTTCCCCGGCCTGCATCGACGCCAGCGCGTCCTGCGTCGCGTCGACGCCCGACACGATCACCGACCCCATGTCGATCCCGGCGGCCTTCATCGCCTGAATCGCGCCAAGGGCCATCTCGTCGTTGTTGGCCAGCACGCCGTCAAACGCGGCGCCGGTCGACAGCCAGTTGGTCATCAGCGACTGCGCCTGATCGCGGCTCCAGTTCGCGGTCTGCTGGTCGATCACGTTGACCTTGACCGCGCAAAGGCCCTCGTTGACCACGTCGGTATAGTTCTGCGTGCGCTGCACGGCGGCCTGGTTCGACAGTTCGCCCTGCATGACATAGACGCTGACTTCTGCCTTGCCCGCCGCCTTCCACTGGTTGCACTGTTCGATAAAGCCCTGCCGCGAGGATTCGGATTCGTTCGAGGCGACGAAGGCCTGGTTGTCGGGCAGCGTGTCGACGTTGATCGGCTGGCGGTTCACATAGACCAGCGGCACACCGGCCGCTGCGGCGGCGTCCGACATCGCCTGCGTGGCGCTGGTGTCGACCGGGTTCACGATGATCGCATCGACGCCCGACGCGATGAAGTTGTTGATCTGATCCAGTTGCTTGGCCACGTCGTTCTGCGCATCCTCGATCTGCACCGACAGGCCAGCCGCATCAGCCTGCGACTGGATGCCGTTGCGCAGGACGGTCAGAAAGTTGTCGTCAAACAGCGCCATCGACACACCGATGCCATCGGCCATCGCGGTGGTGGTCATCAGCGAGGCAAAGCCTGCCGCGATAAGGGTCTTTTTCATGGTCGTCCTCCCACTGTCGGCCTGCCGTCCAGTACGGCAGGTCCGGTTCTCCCAATCAATCACCGCACTCTCCCGGTGCGGCGCAGGCGACTCGATCAGTCTGGATCGCCAGACTGAGGAGTTGCGGGCAGCCGGTCAACATATTCTTGCAACCGGTTGCAAAATGACATCAGCGCGCGAATGGCGTTGACGAAGCGGCTCAGGAAACCGCCCGCTGCACGTGGTCCATGCTGGCGCGCAGGGCGGCTTCCGGGTGGGTCAGGGCGTGAACCTCGGGCGAAAACGCTTCAAAGCTGACCGGCCCGGTCCAGCCCGCAGCGTGCAGCGCGGTGATCTGGTCGACATTCCCCAGTCGGTCCCCGGGAGTCACAAGCACCCGGTGCCCGTCGCGCATTTCCGACAGGCTGACCGCCTGGTCCACCACGCCCGAGACATGGACGATGCCGGTATGGTCCGGGAACAGCGGGCCGCCATGCGCCAGCGTGTGGTGGAACGTGTCGTGCACCAGCCTGAACCGTCCCTTGCCGCCAACAGCCTCGATCCCCTCGACCGCTTCGGACTTGTACCGCAGCGCACAGGCTTCAAAGCCCAGGGGTTCGACCATGCCGACCAGATCGTGATCCTCCAGCATCGGCTTCAACGCCTTCAGCGCGACGCGCAGCGCCGCCTGGCGTTCGCCGTTGCCCATGCCAAGGTTGTCATTGCGCGGGATCAGGCTGACCGCCTCGGCCCCTGCGGCCCGGGCGATCTGCATCAGGGCCAGCGCCTCGGCAGCCTTGTCCGCCGACCAGTCGTTGAAGCGCTTGACCTCGGCCACCGCCAGAAGCCGCAATCCGGCCGCACGGACCTGCGCCCCGGCCTCTGCCGGGTCCATCCCGTCGAACAGGGGCTGCGGCAAGTCGTTGCGAACCTCGATCCCGACGCAGCCAAGGCTTGCGGACAGGCTGACAAGGTCCCGGAACGACAGCTTGGCAACCGTCATGTGGTTCAGTGCGAACTGGATCAATCCCGGTCTCCCCAACCGTGGCCATTCTGGTGGGCGGACAATCCGCGTCGTGGGGCATCGCGTCAATCTGTCGCTGGCCGAACACATCATCCCTGACGAAATGCCCGGTCATCGGCTGACGCGATTTCGTCAGACGGGCTGGAAATTGTCAGAAAGATGGGGTTCGTCAGACAGACTCGGGTTCGTCAGACGGACTCGGGCAGGAAAAGCTCTGGTGGCAGGAAATGCTGACCCTGGACGGCGGCCATTCCGTCGACCAGCGCCCCGGTCGCAAGCCGGATCAGGTCATCGCACAGCCGGTTCAGCGGCGTGCCGATCACCATGGTCACCGTCCGGTCGATCAGCGCCGCGCGGCTTTCCGGGGTCAGTTCGTTCACCACCAAGGCCACCTGGCCCGGCTGACGCACTTCGGACAGGGCGGCTATCGCCCCCTCCATCCCGCCCCCGGCACAGTAGATCCCGCGCAGGTCCGGGTGCCGCCCCAGCAGGTCCAGCGTCGCCTCATAGGTCAGCTGCCGCGTTTCCAGGTTGACCAGCGTGTCCAGCACCTGAAACTGCGGCGCGTGTTCGCGAAAGTAGCTGCGCACCCCGGTTTCGCGCAACTCATGCCCGTGCCAGCGGTAGCCGCCGACAAAGACCGCGATCTTGCCGCCATGATGCGAGGCCGTCGCGATCATGTGCGCCGCGATTCGCCCGACCTTCAGGTTGTTGAGCCCCAGATAGTTCTGCCGCACCCCTTGGGCAAAGTCGTTCAGCAGCGAAAAGCACGGGATGCCCCGGGCGTTCAGCCGTTCCACCGCATCCGTCACGTCGGGATGGGTGACCGCCGTGGCCGCCACGGCATCGACGCGCGGGGCCAGCGCCTCCATCAGCGCGGTGAAATCCCTGGGCGATTGCGAGGCGGCAAATTCGACCTGCACCGTCGCGCGGACCCCGGTGGCGCGGGCGACGGCGCGCTCGGCTTCGGCCTTGAACTGCCGGTAGAACGACTGCCGCTCCTTGTGCAGCACCAATCCCAGCCGCAACCGGGGGCGATCGGCCTGCACCCGTTGGCCGATCAGCGATGCGGCATGGTACCCGACCAGTCGCGCCGCGTCATAGACCTTTTGCGCAGTCTCTTCGCGGACTTTCTCCCGTCCGTTCAGCACACGGTCAACCGTCGCGCTGGACAGTCCGGCCGCGCGGGCGACATCGTGGATTGTGGGGCGGCTTGCCATGGCGTTGCCGAAATTCCATCATTTCTGATGCAAGAATGATGGAGGCTGACGAAACCTGCAAGCATTGCTCTTGGCGATCCGGCCCGAACGCCCCTATCCATGTCGGCAGAGGGCGCGGGACCGGTCCGCCCCGCAACGGGAGTGCATTATGGGCAAGCGGGATTACAGCCCCTTTGGTGCCGATGCCAGGCGCGCGGTCGAAAGCGGCCTGACGGCAGCGGAATGGTACCACACCGACGTGCCGCGCAAGGTGATGAAGGACCTGATGGCCCGCAGCGACCAGCCTGCAATCCGCGACACGATCCTGTTGTACGGCAGCATGATCCTGCTGGCCGGGATCGGCATCGCGCTGTGGCCAAGCTGGTGGTCGGCCCCGTTCTGGCTGGCTTACGGCGTCCTTTACGGCAGCGCCTCGGATTCGCGCTGGCACGAATGCAGCCACGGCACCGCCTTCCGCACGCCCTGGATGAACAATGTGGTTTACCAGATCGCCAGCTTCATGATCATGCGAAACTCTGCCACCTGGCGTTGGAGCCATGCACGCCACCATTCGGAAACCTACCTTGTCGGCCGCGACCCCGAGATTGCCGTAATGCGCCCGCCAGAGCTGGCCAAGCTGATCCTGAACATCTTCGGCATCATCGACGTGCTGAAGTTCATCCCCTTGATCCTGCGCAATGCGCTGAACGGCCCCACGCCCGAAGAGCGAACCTTTGTCCCCGAAAGCGAATGGGGCAAGGTGCAGAAGGTCGCCATCCTCTATGTCGCGATCTATGCGGTCACGATCCTGTCGGCCTTGGCCTGGGGGTCGATCCTGCCCTTGATGGTGATCGGCCTGCCCCGGATGTACGGCGCCTGGCATCACATCATGACCGGCCTTCTGCAGCACGGCGGCCTTGCGGACAACGTGATCGACCACCGGCTGAACAGCCGCACGGTCCTGATGAACCCGGTCAGCCGCTTCATCTACTGGAACATGAATTACCACGTCGAACACCACATGTTCCCGATGGTGCCCTACCACGCCCT
>Ga0075154_10002447_pt1 | contig 12134 bp, 24 predicted proteins | sample JI71714BDNA_FD_70965 | JGI IMG/M metagenome (GOLD analysis project Ga0075154, IMG submission 70965) | Wastewater effluent complex algal communities from Wisconsin, to seasonally profile nutrient transformation and Carbon sequestration -... | ecosystem: Engineered > WWTP > Effluent > Algae... | reverse complement strand
ACACCGTCGCCGAAGGGGGTGAGTGATGAAGCTGACAGCAAAACAGATGGCAGTCCTCGGCGCGGTTTGCCGCACCAATGGCGGTGGCATCAGCATTCAGGCGAAGTGGCGCGGCGATGAGGCTGTGCCGACTGACCGTGTGATGTGCGCGCTGTTCGACAAGGGCCTGATCCAAGGCAAGGCGGGCGGCATTCAGCAGGTCGTCCACACTCGTGAAGGCTTGGCGCTTTACCGCGCCCTTCTCGCCCGCGCTCACACCGCCGACGCAGGGGGGTGAGTGATGGGTGACATGGGCGAAATCTTCAATGCGATGCGTGAACGCGACAAGCAGCGAAGGAGCGACAACCTAGCCAGCGCAGACCCGACTGGCTGGACGCAGCACACCCCTGTCCATTGGTCGCGGGTCTTGCTTGGTGATCGTCTCGATTACTGGCCTTCGCGCAACAAATTTCGGTGGCGTGGCAAGACGCACCACGGGGACGTGATGGGCTTCGTCCGTAACCGGGAGGCCCGCGATGCGTGACCTCGCCCGCTTTTACATCGCCACCGCACCTGTTGGCGCACCCATGTTGCTGGCTTTCGCTGGCGTTATCGTGGCCGGATTTTGGAGTTTGATGCCATGACTGGACATACGAAAGGCGCAATGCATCTGAGCGGTGCGCGGCACAAGATTGGCAGCGCAAACTTCCATACGCTGCTGATCTATGACGAAAAGGCCAAGCGCGATGAAGTGGTTGCAGAAGTCTATTTCTGCGAGCGCACCGGCCTTGGCCTTGCGGACGGACAGCGCCTTGCCGCGTGCTGGAACGCCCTCGCCACCATCCCCGACCCCGCCGCCTTCATGGAGGCAGCGCGGGGGATGCGTGAGGCTTTGCTGCCCATTTCGCAGAAGCTGTTCGACCCTGCTGGCATAGGTCGCACCGATTGCACGCGCGAGGAAATTAACGCTGCGCGCGACGCCCTCGCCACCTTCGACGCAACGCTGGGGGAACAGTGATGCCCGCGTCACTGAAACGCGCGCCTGCGCTCTTGGAAAGCGTTGCACAGGGGATGCAGCCGTGGAGCGTGCAGGCCGAGGACGCCGCTGTGTTGGCATGGCGCAAGGTCAAGAGCCTCACGCCTGAAATCGCCCGCCAAGAGCCGCGCATCATCGCGGACATGATTGACCATCTTATCGAATTGAAGGGAGGCCGCTGTGGCTGATTGGCAAGTTGGCGACCTCGCCTTGTGCGTCAAGGATGGCGTGCATACGCGGGCGGGATGCCCTTACACTGTCTGCACGCTAGCTGTTGGCAGGAACGGCTTAGTTCTGGGTCTCCGAGAGCTTTGGCATATCGAACACCATCGTATCAGCAAGTCTCTTGCGGCCCGCTTCATCAAAGTCACCCCCCAATCCGAAGACGCCTTCGACCGCGAAGTGATCGACCACATGGCTGGGCAGGAGGTGGGTGCGTGAGCGGCCCGTTTATCCCGGTGGTAGGTCAGTCGTTCGACTCGCATCGCGAGTGGGTGAGGTATGCGCAATACCGCCTTACTTCCCACCCCGAATATCTCAACACCGAACATGACGGCCCTACGAAGGGATGGCGAGGCGCGCACTTCACCGCGCTGTGCTTTGACCAGAAGGGCCGCAGGTGCCGCAATGGGGGAGATATGCGCCGCGCCGAGGAAGATGATGCGTTTCCGGTTTGGTGGGTTTGGCCTGACCAGATTGCCGAACTGATTATGGCCAAGGAGCCAGCGGAGTGACCCGCACCTTTTGCCTGACAGCCCTGATCTGGGCTCTCGGCGGATGCTGGGGGTGGTGTGAGATTGTTATTGTAGGAGTTCGATGATGAGAGCCGAGAACATTGATGCCGCCGTAGCTGAGGCCAAGCGGTTTATCGCAAAGGCTGAGGCGTTGAAGGCCCGCCGCAAAAAAGACCAATGGTTGCATGACTTTCAGGGCTGCAAGGAGAGCGGCGCTGTTCGCCGTGCCAGCCTCGACCTGACCGTTGCACTTGCCGACATGAGGAAGCCATGACCGCGCCCCGCCACATATGGCAGCAACGCCCGTCAGCGGACAGGTTGGGCAATGCGCCCTATGTTCATGGCAGGCTTGTCCCGATGGAAGAACCGCGCCGGTCGGTGTGGCTGCGCATTTTGGGGAGGGGGTGATGTTCAACCCATTTGAACCCGCGTTTGGCGGCATTCGGATAACCTATAGCGCATGGGCACTCAAAGAGACGGATGAACGCCTATTCCCCGCAAGCAAACACCGCAGCCGCCGCATCCACAAGAAGCTGGTCAAGCGGTTCGGCGGTGAATTTCGGAAGATGCCAGCAATCTTCCAAACCCCGCAAGGCCTGATCGCTCACCCTGCAATGCGAGCCGAAATAGAGCGACAATTTCGTGCCGTGTGACCGCCCGCAGTGGCTGCGGCTCTTGAAAGGATAGTGTTATGGATGTGACGGAAATCCCCGACGCAAGCGAGAACCTTGCTGCTCTAATCCGCTTCCATGAAACAGGCGGACATGAAGGCGAAGGTGGCGACTACACTCTAATGATGGCTCGCCGTGAACTCGCCGCCCTCACCACCGCCCAAAGCGAAGCCGCCGATCTGCGCAAAGAGGTAGAGCGGTTGCGGGGTGCGTTGACGGCGCACAACCTACGCGCTGCCAATGGTGATGAAATCACCGTGGTGGATGAATTGGAGCAAGCCGCTGGCACGCTGGAAGCGTTTGTGGAGGCGGATAAAGAGCATAACTTGCTCGACTGCTGCGACAATGACGGCGTGGAATACCAGTCCGAATACATGAGTGGCCTCATGGATCACGCCACCATCAATGCTCGAACCTTGCGCAAATGGGCGAACTCACTCCGCGCCGCCCTCAAGGAGACCCAGCATGAAGGATGATCTGATCGGGCGGGCGCTTGAAGCGATTGAAGCTATCAGAGCCGCGAACGCTGGAAACCTTGCCCGCGAAGGCCGCGAATGGTCGGCTTACGATATGGCCTGCATCGACTGCCACCGGGCAATCGCAGCCCTGCGAGCCATGCCATGAGCGGGCGGGTGGATGATCTGGTGGCGGACAATGAACGCCTGCGAAGTGCGCTAATTCAATGCGGACGCGCAGCCGGTGCAGGCCTTGCCGACACGGTTAGCGCCGATTTCCTCATGCTCGTTCCCGGCGAGGTCGAAGCCAAGATCGAACGCCTGCGCGCCCGTGTCGCTGAGTTGGAAGCAACCGTGAACGAATGGGCCGGGGTGTGATGACTAGGCGTGTGCTTGTCCCCGACGCTGAGATAACGCGCGTCCTGCACCTTGCCCAAGCGAACGGCTTGCAGGTTGCAGGGCTTGACGTTGGCCGCGATTACGTGCGCTTGATCCCTCCTTCGCAGGGAGGCGAATCAATTGCGCAGTACATCGGGCCTACACATCGTTCGAAGAAAGCGGGCGGAAGGTGACAGGTGGTATGTCTATTCGAAGCGCGGCGGTACGCTTATCCTACAGGTGGACGGAGAAAGACCTGAAGTCACGCCTGCCCTTCTGCAAAAAGCGCGCGCGGCCCATAAGGCTGTCGGGGCCGATAATCTTTCTGGGATCATCGCTGAGTATCGTGCATCGCCTCAATATGGAGCGAAAGCCCCGGCCACTAAAGCGGACTATAGCCAACGCCTCGACCAGATTGACGCAAAATTCGGGCGTGTTCCGATCCACCTCATACCCAAGCTTCGGGGCGAGGTAATAACGTGGCGGGACGAAATGGCCGATACGCCGTGCGCTGCCGACCGATGTGTCGGGATGCTGGTTACGGTGCTGGAATGGGCTGTGGACAGGGAAACAATCGACCGCAACCCACTACTCAAGATATCCAAGCTGCACAAAGCGAACCGCGCCGACCTGATATGGGAGCCGCACCATTGGGAGGCGGTCAAGGATGCACCAGGCTATGTCCGCCGCGTGCTGGTGCTAGGCTCGCTCACAGGCCTCAGGATTGGCGACTTGCTGCGATTGGCATGGGAAGACCTGCAACCGGGTTACATCGCTCTCAGCACCCGCAAAACGGGCGGGGAGGCCATTATCCCGCTGCACCCCGAACTGGCGCGGTTCCTGACAGGGCCGGGGCTAGGCGAGGTATTGCGGGACAGCCGGGGCAGGCCATGGTCAATGGAGGGTTGGAAGTCGGCATGGGGCAGGGCGCAACCGGAAGGTTTCGACCGGCACGTTCACGATCTGCGCGGGACATTCGCCACGCGGCTGATGGCTGCGGGGTTCACGGATACCGAAATTGCGTTGGTGATGGGGTGGAAAGCCGAGCGGATTGCAGCGATTCGGATGCGGTATGTTGACCGCTCACGGGTTGCCCGCGCTCTTGCGGAACGATTCGCGATGTAAACGATCTGTAAACGAGTAAACCGCTTGCGCTGAATTAGAGTTTAAAGTATTGAAATACGGTGCCGACTGAGGAGCTCGAATCCCCGACCCCCTGATTACAAATCAGGTGCTTAAATGTGTAAAACTCTTGAAATTGCGTCGATAATTGCTTGATCGTTTACACTAAGTCCGGCACGTTATGACAGACCGGAGGGGCTACTTGTCCTGAAGGCGTAAACAAATCGACCCGACTAGCGTTGCGAGCGCCGAGCCGGGTCTAGTCACCCGCGAAAGGACCGCGAATGAGTAAGCCGGAAGTAACCCCAGAGCCGAGTAGGCGCAAGTTTCGCCCGCACATAGTTCGGCGCGAACGCCATTCTTGCGACAGGTTTTACGTATACGCATACCGTGGCGGGCCGCTGGTTATGCAGCGCGACGGGATTAAGCCTACCAAAGAGGAGGCCGATCAGGCCGTGCTTGCTTCAGGCACCGTTGTAGGAAAGCCGCAGCGGGACAAGCGCGGTCGAGGCGTGGCCTACCACCGCCCGCTATTCATCGGCGAACTCATCAAGCAGGGTGCCGATAGCGACCGCTGGACGTATTTCATTGGGGAAGGGCGCAGAGCAATCAAGATTGGCGCGGCGAAGTGCGTCCAAAGCCGCCTCAAGATTTTGCAGGCGCACAACTCCCGCAATCTGCGCGTTTTAGCTGTTGTCAGGGGAGGGGAGGCACTTGAGAGCGCTTACCATGCGTTGTTCGCCGCGCACCGCCAGAAGAATGAATGGTTCGTTCCGCACCCTGAGATTATCGCGGAGATCGAATATCTCAACCGGCTAGAGAAACGCCTAGGAGCCCCCGCATGACAGACTGGCAAGACATATCGACGGCACCGAGGGATGGGACGGTCGTTCTGATTTACTCCACCACTGAGCCACCCCATTATGCAGACCAAAGCTACATCGAGACGATTTGCGAGGGTCGGCACGTGAACGAAGTTCAGGCGGCTAAGTGGATAGCTGAGGACGGCCAGTGGGAGCAGATGTATATTGGCACGCCATTGTATTGGATGCCGTTGCCCCTTCCCCCGGATGATGACGATTGGGGTTGCGAATATTGCCGCAACGATGGGCGGCTAGTCGATGATGGTTCGCGCCCGCCGTATTGCCCGAAGTGCGATGCCGAGTTTGAGGATGAGGAAGAATAGGCTAACCCATCAACCGCAACAGCGCGTCAAGCTCATCGTCCTGACAGGTTCCAAGCGCCTTCCGCTCCACCGCGCGGGCTAGCAGGACGATTAGCGCGTCAGTGGCATCGCTGATAGCGCAGGCTTCCACCGTGTTGGCAGCGCGGCGTAATGCATCCGGCGCGATCACAGAATGCCCAGGAACTTCGGGCGGGCCTTATCGACAGCCTCGTTTGACCGCGCCTCGCACCGTTCAATGATCCCTATTGCCGCCGAAGTGCGCTCGTTTGCTTTGTCGAGTTGCCCCGTCTGCGCGTCTGCGAAGGCGATCCAGTCGCCAACGGTGGAGCCTTGCGGTAAGGCCGCGCCCGGAACCCCCTCGCGCCATTCACTCGGCAGGAGCGTAGAGCAAGCAGTCGGGGTGCTCAAGATACGCCCGCCTCCCACACAGCCGCTCACGGGCAATGCCATCAAGGCGAGGATCGACAGGCGCATCAGCGCCGGGGGCTTCACGTATGGCACGTTCTGTTTCCCTTGTGATGTAGTCCACATGGCGCTCGTATTCGATTGTCTTGCCCACCGTCTCCACGGCGTCAGTGCCGCTTTCCATTGCGGCCTCAGCTTGGTTCTCAGACAGGCGGGCTTCCGTCTTGGCCGTCTTGCCGCCGATGAGGCTGCTGACGATCCACCACGCGGCAAAGATGATGACGCCGGTCGCAATCGCGAGCCACACCCAGCGGGCTAGGCCTAGGAGGGGGGCGCGAAGGTCGATCACGCCTTCTCCCCCTCCGGCACCATCACCCCGATGATCCCGCACGCAGCGGCCACTACGTCCCAAGGGAACGTCAGGTAGCTTGCCGCCGTGATTGCGCCGACAATGGCAACCCAGCTTGTGCGCTCCTTAAGGCGGGCCTTGATGTAGCGGACGGTTCCGATGATGGCTTTCACTGACCACCTCCATACATACGAGCTTCAGCGGCGCGGCGACGGGTGAGGCCCTTCATGGGTTTACCGCCCGCGCGGTTCCAGCGTGCGAATTGAGCCTGCGCACCGGCATAGTTGCCCGCCTTGTGCATCCGCATCAGAGTGGACTTGCGCAGGTCATCGCTGCCGATGTTGTAGGCAAATGAGACAAGCGCATCGAATTGCCCCTGCGTGGTCGGCGCGTTGCCAAGGATAGCGCGCACCTGACGCTCGAAGTCGGCCATATCGTCGGCCTTCTTGCGGTCGCACTGTTCCTGTGTCCAAACGGTGCCTAGCTTGATCGGCCTGCCCTGAAAGTCGCGGGTGCTGCCCCAACCGATGGTCACGGGAAGCCCATTGTTGCCGGGGGCCGGATCGGGATAGGCTTGGAAGCGACCGCCGCCGATTGCCTTGGCACAGCTTTCAAACGACTTGATGAGGTCAAGCCCTGCCTTGCTGGTCGTCATCACCGCAGGCGCGGGATGCGTAATCGGCGGGAGCTTGTTTATCGCCTCGTTCGCCGCCTTGATCGTGGGCGGCAATGCCATTTGGCCGGGTTTCGCCGTTTCGCTGCCAGTCGGCTTGGCGTAGGGCCGCACGTCAGCCGCGCGGAATGCTTTCTTGAGCCAGTTAATCATCGCAGCCACTCCATCAAAGAGGAAAGCCCAGCGCCAGCAGCCCCGCCCGCGAGCCCCACGCCGATAAGCAGGCCAGCGCCCTTGTTCTTCAGTGCGGCGAGGTCGGCCTTGTCAGCCGCCAGTTCCGACTTGATCGACCTGATATCCTCCGCGATCCCATCAATGGTTTCTTTCATCGCGGCCCTTTCTTCGGAGCGGCTAACCACTGCCTGTTCCAGCAGCACTTCGATGCGCGTCAGGCGCTCTGCTTCCGTGCGGGTCACAGGCCCGTCCCATCAATGCCGAGAAACCCCGCATCCCAAGCAGCCGTGAGCGCAGCCCAATCGGGGCGAGCGATGCTCCTGCGTGAGCCTGCGGTTCTGCCAGTATCGACAACGGAGTTAGTAAACGTGAAGTCGTTGTTCGCCGGATCGGTAACTAGGTTGGTGCCTTGCGAGACAAGGTAGGCCGTGTTCGCATCTTCGCCTGTCTGCGTGCGCCAGTTCGCGAACGAATAGCTTGTCGCAATATCTTGCACCCTAAACGAGTTAATCGCAGAGGCCTGAGTCCAAATCACATTGCCGTCAGACGTGATGCTAGCAGAGTTCGCTGTCGCAATTGTCGAGAATGTGCCATTTTGCACGACATTACCGCCAAACGTCGCGGCGTTTCCTGTTGAATTAAACAAAATCCTAGTCGGGACTGTGTTTAAGAAAACAAATGTGCTTTGTGTAATGTTTGCACCGGTTTTCCAAAAAACGCCGCCTGAAACGTCAGCATTAATATATGCCCTTACATCAGTGGCCGTTAGGTTTGACGCAAACTCGAAAAGACGCGCGCAATTAATAGCCGTGATATTATCCACTAGGGTAGTGCCGCCGCTTGCGCCGATGCCTTTCGCTTCAGTTGATCGCCCTGGCAAAAACTCCATAAAACTATCGGAAATGCTCAAGGTGTCGGTGTCACTGGTAGAAATATAAGGCGTTGGCCCATAAGTGTAGCAATTGCGAACCGTCAAACGAGTAAGGCGGTTTGCGCCGCCGCTGGTGTGAGCATAAATGCCTTCGTGAGCGTTACCCACGGGACTGTCACTGTAGGCGTAGCAACCATCATAGGTCGCCCCAGAACCGCTATTCGAGTTGAAAGTGACGAACAACGTAGCGTTAAGGCTGCGCCAGCTTGAAGGTTCACACTTATAAGCCACGCAATTCTTGGCGGTGCCGCCCGTCGAAACCCATTGGTTGTGAACCACCCCTTGCGTTGAAAGGACGTTTTCCTGATAACCGTTCACACCTCCGATAAATGAGCCATCATGAAAGGCGTTTTTTGTGGTGTGCAAGTCCTTGGCATAACTGCCTGAACCCAAAATAATAGACGCAGACCGTGAAGTGATCTCGTAGGTTTTTCCGTTAGTGGTCGGATTAGTGTCCCCGACCGGATGCACGTAGATTAGGGCTGGAGAAACAATTGCGTCATTCCTAACGTGGAATGTCCCAGCCTCGGCCTCACAATTAGCTATACTAGAAACCCACTTAAGCGGCACATTATTTTCCCAAACCCGCAGCTTATGCTTCCCAATAGTAAGCGGGACAGCGTGCGCCCAAGTGATGAGGTAGGTTTTAGTCTGCGCCGGGGCCAAGCTAAAATCTGCATTGTTTGCAATGTTCGCCGCAGTGATGCAGGGCAATGGGTCAGTAAGATCACCATAACCTTGGACACGAGCGCCGGAAATTGTGGTGAGGTTTAGCAATTCCCGCCAATATGACCCGCGAGCCAGTCCGATCTTGACGCCATTGCCAAATGCAAGGGCTTCAGTCTGCGTTTTGCCCAACGTCGCAAACGGCGTCAGCGCCGTCAGCCCATCATTGCTGTCAGACCCGTTGACACTGTCGACGTAGAAGTCAGGGAAGAAACCCCCACCCCCGCCGCGCGTCATGCCGAGGCCTAGGCCGATCCCGATCATACTTGCTGCCTCCCAAACAGGCGGATCGTGCCAGCGTCGAAGTTGCCGGTGGATACCGAGAAGCGAACGTGCGTGAGTGGCGCGCCGAGACGGACGGCGATGCCTGGGGTTGTGCCGGTGATGTTCACAGCGGTTCGGTTCGCGGCCAGGTTGTCAACCGCAACGTCAACATTGAAGTGCGGGCCAACATAGCGCGGGATGAAGATACCGCCGTAGTAGGTGTTCGCCGCCGCCGCGCCCGTCGCCAATGGAACGGGGGAAGTCCAGTTGCTCCCGTTATCCGAGAACTCAATTTGGATGGTAGCGGTTGTGCTGGTCGATACCCCCGCAAACTCAAACGCTAAGTCTGAGAACGTGCCAGGGATGCTGCTGAAAGTGGCGCTTGTGCCGCTGGTCGTGTTGACCGTGCTGCCAATCTGCGTCCAAGCGCCGTTGCCATCCACACCGGGCGCGCCCTGCGCACCAAGCGCACCGGCCAACCCGATGCTCCAATCCGCCAGCGTGCCAGTGCCGCCAATGGCCGTGACGTTCACGGTTAGCGACGTGCCAGAATAGGCCGTCACCTGTCCGGTCATGAAGTTGGCTGGGTTGGCCGCGCTCGCGATGATTAGGTAAGTCCCGACAATCCAGTTCTTGCCCGCCTGCGTGGTGAAGGCCTTGGAGCCGGTGCCAATGGCAACACTGGTGGTCGAGGTGCCAACCGTGGTGGCTGTGGCGGCTGCAATGGCGGTGTCCGCTGCCTCTTCGGCATCCGTGACAGCCGTGTCGATAGCATCGCCCGCCGCGTTCAACTCAGTGACGAACGTGGGCAGCGCGTCGAAGAACGCATCCGCATCAGCCACGAAGGTTGCGGGCGCGCTTCCACGGCTCGGCGGATCAGGCAGTTCGGTAATCGGCGGAATAGCCATTAGGTCAGCCCTTCAATAGACAATGTGAGATTTGAACGAAGCGCATAAGCAATCTCAATATCGAAGCTGCGATAGTATCCAAAAACCGCAGTGCTACCATACGCTTCGGAGGCCTGCCACACAACAGGGGACGCCCTGTATTGTGCAAGTTTTCTTTGTATATTGTCGACCTTGCTGGACACTTCCCTTGCAGTTGTTCCCTCAATTACAACGTCAGCCTCCATTCGCTTTGAAAACGGGCGTTCGACCACAATAATATTGCCGAAGTCGTCTGCTTCCTTGCGGCTATAATCGTTGATCCCGACGCGCACTCCGTAAACGGTTGCACCAAGCTCGCGCGCCAATCCGGGGATGCACGTCCCACAGGACACGGCTCCGCTCCCAGTGATGATGATTTGAACGTCCATGTTCCCGTAGCGAGGCAAGTCCGTCACGATTAGGTCGGTAGCAAAGGTGATTTCGCTAAAGAAATATTCGTACCAATCGGAAATAACGCCCATGTCTGTTAGGCTATAGGTCTCGTTATAGACTTCCGATGCATCGTATTCAGCAATGATCTGCACAGACGCGGCAGTCAGGCCAAGCAACGCAACGCTATCAACGCGGTCAGTTGCCGCAATAGTCACGTCAATTTCGTCTGTGTCACTGGTGGCAGTGCTGTTGATCGTGTCGAACATTGCCCAGCGATTAGTTGGGCCAATGTCCAGCCACTTGGTTCCGTCATCCGTCGCTGGGTTGTTCGCAGTGTTGCTGGGGATCAGGCTTTGATAGCGGCGGTGCGTGCTGGCGAGGTGAATGATATCATTCTCGGCATAGGTCGTCCCGCTGTTCCACGCCGCCGAAGTATCCTCGGCAACCGAAGAGGTCAGGTCGGCGTCCGCAATCGTGATGGGTGGAATAATCCTCATGGCGCGGCACTCGTATAAACAGGGGTGTCAGGATCGGAGCCGACCCGGATGAAGTCGCCGCCGTCAGCGCGCTTAAGCACGTCCGCAGTCTCGCGGGTGTTGCGCGCCAGCACCGTGCCGAGAGCGCTAATCTCCGAACGCATCGCAGCCATTTCCGCGCGCAGGTCATTGTTGCTGGTGGCGATGGCTTCCGACTGTTCCGCCATCTGCTGACCGACCGAACCAACCGGCGCATTGGGCAAGGCCACGGTTTCACCCGTCAGCGCGGCTTCAAGGTCGCGGATCGCCTGCGCCACGGTCAGGACGTTTTCGTTCAACTCGATATAGCCGGAGACAAGCTCTTGCAGCGCGGTAAGCTGTTCCTCGGCATAGTTGACCGCTTCGTCCGTGGCAGCGATTGCCTCGTCAACAGCGCGGGCGACAAAGGCCACATCGCGGAGATACTGCGCCTGCGTCGACGCCTGCGCACGCGAGGCTTCAAGGAAGGCGCTGCCCGAACCCTGCAACTGGCCAAGGGCGGTAGCATCGCCGGTCGATGCCAGTGCGGACGTGCGCAGGAAGTCAACCTGCAACTGGCGATAGCTGGCCTGCGTCCCCGCATCGGCAGCGAACAGCCCCGCGCGGAATTCACGCAGCGATGCACCGAATTCGCGGAATTGGTCAGCAGTGTTGCGCAGGGCATCGGCCTCGCGCTCGTAAGCACCGGACAAGTTATTGCGGGCCTCTTCGATCAATGCCGTCTGACGTTCCAACGCCTCGGCATATTCAGCCTGCGCGGTGGCGGCATCTTCAAGCGCGAAGATTTGCTGCAACAGCGCGCGGTTAGAAACGTCCGTGGCGTCAAGTTCCAACTGACGGCGCATAGCGAGGGCTTCGGCGTTCCGGCCTTCCAACTCATACAGGCGGATGGTCAGGTCGGTGCGTTCGCGTGCAATCTCTGCCAGGATGCGCGCGGCCTCCTCGGCAGCGCGTGCAGCTTCCTCTTGAGCGCGGGCCAACTCGGCTTGTGCATCCGCAGCGGCGCGGGCGGCTTCTTCCGCCAGCCTGTCAGCTTCGGCGCGGGCGCGGGCCGCATCCTCGGCTGCGAATACCTGCCCAAGCAATTCGCGGTTGACTTCGGCAGTCGCGGCCATTTCCTGCTGGCGGCGAAGGGCAAGCGCTTCCTCTTCACGCCCCTGCGCTTCCAGTAGGCGGATTTGCAGGCCAGCGGCTTCGCGCAGCGCGTCAAAGGCATC
>Ga0075154_10002446_pt1 | contig 12137 bp, 15 predicted proteins | sample JI71714BDNA_FD_70965 | JGI IMG/M metagenome (GOLD analysis project Ga0075154, IMG submission 70965) | Wastewater effluent complex algal communities from Wisconsin, to seasonally profile nutrient transformation and Carbon sequestration -... | ecosystem: Engineered > WWTP > Effluent > Algae... | reverse complement strand
CAAATCGTCCAACATCCACTCATAAGCCGGAAAATAACTCACTTTAGGATGCTTATTGACCAATTGATCACACAACACGATCAGTTTTGCCTTACTTCTGCTATTTTCTATAATACCATCTTTGATATGTCTGACTGGACTCACGGTGAGTACAATATTTAATTCCGGATTGATGTCCCATAATTGTTCGAATAATGGATTCAATACAGCACAACATTCTTCTACGGTACTTTCGACTTTAGTAAAATGACTAGATGGTATTTTATGGCAATTGGCTACTATGGTATGATGCTCATGCATACGATAACCCATCATAGTGCCCAAAGTAATAAATAAAAAATGAGCAGTCTTTAATGCCTGATGTACCTGATCCACCACCAGATTGATCTGAGTATGCGCTTGTGTAAAATCGGTATGTCCCAAGCTGCTATGAAAGTCAGGATGTACCCAAATACCCTGCGAATGAATCAGCGATGACGAGTCAACATAATCAAGACTGGAAGCACGCGATATAGTCCTGGCTATGGCCAATGGATGAAAGATGGTCCCAAAAGGATTGGCAATACAGTTAAATTTGTAATTTTGCAATCTTACGCCTATGTTTTGCGAAAAGCAAGAACCGATCATCAAGACTGTGCTCTGATGACTGATATGAATCGTTGATGGCGCTACTTGGAGTTCTGTCCTGAAGGGTATCAATGGATATCTTTACTGATTTCTCTGCAAAAGTAGGGTAATCTTTCGGCATTCGCAAAACTGTAAGTAACTGTAAACAGAAACATTTTCATATCTTTGTGGAATGTCACATCAATTTTAAGGTTTTAAATGAATATATTTTCTAAATTATTTAAAAAAGCTGACACTTCTGGTGAACCCAATATCCAATTTGGGAGATACTCAGATACCTATAAGAGTGAAGACAAATACAAAAACTGGGATAAAGCATTGGAGTTTTTTAATGCAGAAAAATACCTTCAAAGTTATACTTCTTTTTTAAATTTTTTGGCGGATGACTCCGTTTCTAACCTCAAACACGAAAATGCAAACGGAAAGATCACTTTTGAATTTTTGCAAGGTTCCAAAGTAATCCAAGGCGAGGCAGATGTCCATCATTTTAAGGCAGAGTCCAAAATTGCAAAGATCGCTGTACCACATATAGGCATGATGCGCAAGCTGTTGGAAGAAAATTTTGAACTCAAATATTCAAGATATGCTATAGATGATGACAATTGTCTTTGTTTGGCCTTTGATACCTATGTAGAAGATGGAGCGCCGCATAAAATATATCAGGCACTTAAAGAAGTGGCAACGATATCGGACAAAAAAGATGACATACTTATTGATGAATTTCCAGATCTAAAAACCATCAACGACGAACATACCAAAGCAGCTCCTGACAACGAAATCGCACTGAAATATACCTATTTCAAATCAGAGTGCAGCCATTTAATACAAGCTTTAGACAACATAAAACTCAATACATTCCTTTATCCGGGCAGCGTTTCATTCTTATTGCTCGATTTTTTTTATAAAATAGATTATCTGGTCAAGCCCGAAGGTCCACTGATGACATATATCCAAGAAATGCATGCTATGTATTTCGAAAATAACATCATGACCGTACACGAAAAAAATAAAAAAATGATCAGCATGTTAAGAGACTTTGATCAGTACACCTTGACCAAATTTGCTAAAGAAATATATAATGTTAATGCTACCTTTGGAAATTCGATACCCGGAGAGCCACAAAGATTCGCTGAGATCGTAGATGCTCAAATGAGTGATTTTGATTGGTATTTTGACAATGGTCATCATGTGGTTTGTGATGCCATTTGCGGATACATCGTAGGTTTTACCTTATATTCTTACGCTATGCCAGAACCTATCAAAGAACTACTCACCTTATTTTACAAAATCACAGAGCGAAAATTCTTTAACGACTTAGGATTTAAGGATATATTTTATAAAAGTAATGGACAACTAAATAAAACTGAAATCTTAAAAGCCTTTAAAAATATATGTCAATTTCATGAATTGAAATATGGCAAAATAATTTTGGAAACAAAGTATTTAGATACATCCAATCTTCTTGCCTTCAAAAGGACTTACATTCACATGATCAAAAATATGACATTTCGGGATTTATGATGGAGATCAGAGCAATAATAGCAGCCGCAGAAAATATAATAGTTCAGATAGCTACACCGTATGCAACGGGAACAGGTTTTTACTTACAAGCACATAATCTCATCATCACCAATGAACATGTAGTCAGAGGAAACAAAAACGTTGTAATAGCGGGCAAAGCTTTTGAAAAACAAATGACATCAGTCGTTTATCTCGATATCAAATATGATTTGGCCTTTTTAAGCCCTCCCAAAAACCATAATATGATATCTCTAGAGTGCGGAGATTTATCCAAAATAGATGAAGGAGACAAAGTCTTGGCAGTAGGGCATCCCTTTGATCTGAAATATACAGCAACACAAGGTATCATTTCCAATTTAGCCCACAAAGAAGATGACATATCTTATATACAACATGATGCCGCACTCAACCCCGGAAATAGTGGTGGGCCTTTGATCGATATGGAAGGTCATATCATTGGTGTCAATACGTTTATAGTACAAAATGGAAATAGTATAGGTTTTGCACTACCAGCAAATATACTTCAAAATTGTTTACAAGATTTTTTAGCAGGTGATGGTCAGAAAGGGGTCCGTTGTCCTTCGTGCCAACGCATCAGTTTCGAAAATAAAGTCAATGACTCTAAGTATTGTGGGCATTGTGGTGCCGCTATTACCATGATTAATCAAATAACGGATTACGAGCCATATGGTGTAAACTATACAGTAGAAGATATGATATCTAAGCTAGGCTATGAAGTGTCTCTGACTCGAAAAGGACCTAATAATTGGTCACTGATCAAAGGAAGCGCCTTATTGAACCTATCTTACTACGAAAAATCGGGTTTGTTGATTGGTGATGTATATCTCTGTTCTCTGCCAGATCACAACATAGAATCCCTCTATTATTTCCTCCTCAAAGAAAACTATAAACTTCAAGGAATCAGCTTTTCTATTAGGAATAATGACATCATTTTGTCATTGCTTATCCACGATCAGTATATTAATAATAATACATTGATGATGCTCTTCCAAAACCTTTTAAAAAGTGCAGACTACTATGACAATGTGTTGATTCATGAGTTTGGAGCAAAATGGAAGTCCGTCCAGTAAATGGTAAAAAAAAGGGTTAGTTTTCTGCAATCACCCACTAAATTAACAAAAAATTTAATTTTTTTTCGCTTTATGAGCATGGAGTACAAAAATTATATCTATTTTTATCCTTCAATTTAAATAATAATGCAATTTAAAGTTGCTCATTTAAAAAATAAATTTAATATGAACAAGTTAGTTTCAAGAATCGGTTTTATCTTTTTAGTGGTATTTTCAGTGTCTCTTAAGGCGCAGGATATACACTTTACCCAGTTTTACATGTCTCCTTTGAATCTAAACCCAGCGATGACAGGAGTGATGAATTGTAAGACAAGAATGATTGCTAATTATAGAAATCAATGGTCAGCTATCCTTACTGCCAATGCATATAACACCTACTCCGTATCTTATGATCAGAAAATTCCTGTAGGAAGAGAAGATTATTTTGGTATTGGTGGATCTATTTGGGGTGACGTAGCTGGTGAAAGCCGGTTTGGAACTACCCAAGGTAGATTATCTATGTCATATTCCAAAAAAATGGCAGGATACAGAAAGAAAGCAAGTTACCTAGTCATAGGTGCAGACGCAGCATTGACTAATAGAGGTATTAGCGAAGCCGATCTTAGATGGCCTTCACAAATAGGTCCCGCAGGTCCAATTATTGGACAACCAAGTGGAGAAAATTTTCAAGATACTGACTTCTTATACGGAGATATTGCAGCGGGACTTTTGTTTTTTAGCATTATAGATAATAATACTAACTGGTACTTTGGGGCAGCTATGCATCACCTGAACAAACCTAATGTTTCATTTTTGGGATCTGATGTTGATTTATACAGCAGATATACCATGCATGCCGGATTACAGTTCGAATTGCAAAAAAGAATCACTTTATTACCTTTTGGAGTTTATATGGCTCAAGGTCCACACAGATCACTCAATGCAGGTGCTAACTTGAGATTTGCTATGGGACCATCTCGTACTACCAATCAATCTTGGGAAGTAGGTACTTGGTATAGAGTAGGAAATAAGGTAGAAGGAGGTTTACACAGTGATGCAGTAATTCTGTCTTCTAGATTCAATTACGAAAATTTTGGAATTGGCTTTAGTTATGATATCAACGTTTCAGGCTTAAGACAAGCGTCTCCTGCAAATGGTGCCTTTGAGTTTTCAATGGTTTACAACATCTGCGGACCTGAAAGCAGAGGTGTGTACTGTCCAAGATTCTAAATCATACCGTCACGTAGAGATAAAATAAAACTATCTTTGTTTTAATTTATCTTTACAGACACTTAGCATTCCCCCATATACATATCAACTTGTACAGAAAGTACTAGGATTTAACTATCTTAGTATGGATTGTAAGTTTGGTAAAATTTAAAAAATCATCAAAAAATCGAATATTCATGTTTGGAAGTAAAAATGAGAAATCTAACTCAAATGGAACTCCGGTATCTCCTAATGTAAGTAATAGTATTGTAGAAGGTACACACATCAAGGGAGAAATTTCTGCTTCAAATGATATCAGAATAGATGGTACACTTATAGGCAAACTCGATTGTAAAGGTAGAGTCATCATAGGCCCACAAGGAAAAATAGAAGGCGAAATATCTTGCATCAACGCCATCGTAGAAGGTGCATTTACCGGGACTTTAGATGTCAAAGAATTGCTTACCGTAAAAGAAACAGGTGTCATCAATGGCGATGTGAGCTGTGACAAACTTTTCATCCAAACCGGCGCAGTATTCAATACTACTTGTGTTATGAGCGGGCAAAAATTAAAATCTTTGGTTCAAAAAGAAAGCGCTCATAAAGTAGCTAACTAAAATGAATGAATCATCCACGCCGCAGGTCAAAAAGAAAGTAAATTCTTATTTGAAATACTCAGGCTTGGGATTTCAGTTGGCTGGATTGGTTTTAGCAGGATATTTTGGTGGAAAATATATTGATCAGTGGCTCGGCCTAGAAAAGCCACTGGTAACACTATTACTGATACTGATTTTCTTTTCTGGTTTTATGTATAAATTGTATGTCGAACTCATAGTAAAAAAAGACTGACTTGGAACCCAACGTTAAACAATTTATTTCGGGTCTGTTTTTGTGCTTAGGCTTATTAGCGCCTACCTTGTTTTGCGTACATCATTACGGGTTAGGAGGAAAATATATGGATCTTTCTATCGTAGGATCAGTGATTTTTATAGTAATGTCCTTTTTACTCTTCTTTTTCCTAAATCTCTCACTCAAAAGTACTAACAAACAATTGTTTTTGTCCATAACCTTGGCAAATATGCTTGCCAAAATGGTTATTGCTATTGTATTTTTACTACTTTATAGAAAACTCAATGCACCTCCTGACAATAAATTTGTACTTCCTTTCTTATTTATTTATATATATTTTACTATTTTTGAGACTTGGTTTATGGTCAAGCTCGCGCATAAAAAACCTTGATAGATTTTAAAAAAAGTAACATGCTCACCAATAGGTATAAGACAAATATAGAAGTAAACAACATAGGAACCTGGCTAGCATCTGATCTAGAAGCTTCAGAGATAAGAGTTTTGGAAGAGATAGGTCAACACAAAAAAGTAATGTACAACAATAAGTCTTATCAGGTTTATGTAAAAAGTGTAGATATCCAAACCAAAACTGCATTGATCAACGTAGACGGCTTTGACTTTAAGGTAAATATGAAGGAGCCGCTAGATCACTTGATAAATGACTTGGGTTTTCTCAAAGCAAGCAAGCATTCCGTCAAAGAAATCAAATCTCCCATGCCAGGTCTAGTGGTAAATATTTTTGTGGAAGAAGGTCAATCCGTAGCTGAAGGAGAAAAACTATTAAGCCTTGAAGCCATGAAAATGGAAAATATCCTAAAATCTCCAGGAGAAGGCATCATCAAAAGTGTAAAAGTGAGCAAAGGCAACTCCGTAGATAAAAATCAGATTTTGGTGGTGTTTGAGTGATGTATACCAATGTTATATCTTATGGTGTTCTAAAAATTTATAGGTTAAAGTTCCACACCACTGATCAATAATTCATTGCCTTGTATGATGTTATTACTCGGTTTTTGACACGAACTGCATATAAAAGTATAGTTTTTTATTTCTGACTTAGTTTGGCAATGTAGACATTCGATGATTACAGGCAATATTTGTATATCCATAATAGCATCTTTAAACTCGGGAGCATCTGTAGCAACCACTGCTTCAAAAGCATTTTGCATCAATATGGGCTCAATATTTGAAAGAACCCCTGCTACAATCTTTATCTTTTTTATTTTTGGAATCGTTTCTTCATCGAACTCATGATGGAGGGTATTAAACACATTTCTGACCAAGGATATTTCGTGCATTTTTGTAGGGTTTTATTTTTTTAATTTGATTTTTTCCTTAGTATAGATTCCCTGATTCTGATGGCACTTTCATAGTCTTCCTTCTCGATAACTCTTTTTAATAATACTTCCAATTCAGGAATCGTATAATCATTAAATGAAGTCTTAGTGCTTTCTGTCACATATATTTCATTGATAATACTGGCTTGATTGAGTACTTGGTCATTGGTGTAAATGGGTACTCCTGTTTTAGTCGCCAACGCTATAGCATCTGAGGTACGTGCATCCAAATGCAACATTACCTGATCATCTTTTTGCTGAATCACGACTTCCGATACAAAAATATCCTGATTCATCTCATAGATATAGACATAAAGTACTTTTGCACCAAGGCTCTCAATAGCGGCAAGTAGCAAATCATGGGTCATTGGTCGTTTGGTTTGCAGTTTTTCCATCACGATACCTATATATTGTGCTTCGTTGCTTCCTATGAGTATGGGCAACCTCCTTTTACTCAGTTCATCTTCTAGCACGATCACAAAATTATTTTCTGAAGTCTTACTTTTGGACAATGCAATGACGGTCATTTCTATTTTATCTGGCATAAACTAACCCATTTTTATAAAACCACACATTTCCACTACATCGGCAAATGGAGCGACAACCTTACCTTTATGCATGAGTTTGTACAAAGATTTTCCTTCCACTTCGATGGTGTATCCATGCTCCACTTCTACATATTTTCCATCATGCTGGAGTATTTCTATTTCCATACCTTTCAGAACGAGCAATAAAAGTTCTTTGGGGTCGTATTTGTCTATAATTTCTTGGTCTGTCATATCGGTTAGATCATTAGAGTATGAAAAATAATTCTGTGATTGCCGGATGAAGTCAAAAAGAAAAGCATTTGGGCAGCAGTGTCACATTCCGCTTTTTTAGAAGCACTTTCTATTTTCAATAAGGAGACCATGCCTTACCAGTATGCTATGGTATGCAATAGCTTGGGTAATGCTTTAACCAAATATCCTACAGCGATTCATTCAGACAATTTTGAGAAAGCATTGTTTTATTACAATGAAGCTTTGGAAATCAGGAATGCAACCCACTTTCCATTCGAAAGATCATTGACATTACTCAATTATCTCGAAGCGGCTTGGCATGCTGATAATTCAGGAAACGAAATGAATCCACAAAGATTTGACGATATGTGGGCCAAAGCTGAGGAAGTAATTCTAATCAATGCTGACCCACAATTAGTAACAGACGCCAAAGACCATCAATACAAACTGACTAAGCTTAAGGATTTGATGTATACTTAAGGTACTGAGCGATTATAATCATTTACTGATTGAATAATCTAGAAAATATGGGTTTATATTGAGTATACCCTAAATTATATTAAATATCTTATCGTATTAAAATCAACCCTTATAAAAAATCCACTTACTGATTTCCTTGAAGCTGGCTTTTTTACCGTACATCAATATACCAACCCTATAAATTCTGGCTGCAAGCCACACTAAAAATATGGTAAATACAATCAAGGATACCATAGACACACCTATCTGCCACAGTGGTGGATCGAATGGCAATCTTACAGGCATTACTATCGAAGATAAGAGAGGTATCATACTGGACCAAACCGCAAGTGAACTATCTGGCGCATTAACGGCACTGAACCCAATATAGATAGAAAACATTAAAGGCATCATCACCGGAAACGTCAATGAGTTGGCATCATTGATATCTTCTCCTACGGCACTTCCTATCGCTGCAAACAATGCAGAATATGCAAAATATCCTGCCAAAAAGTAAAACAATGTAAGAGGCAAAATCAACCACCAATTCATTGCCTTAATCTCCAAAAATACTTGACCAATTTTCTCTTTTGATGTCAGTTCCATGGTTTCTGCAGGAAGATTGGTTTGTTGTAAATTTTCCATTCCTTCAGGATTAAAACCAAATAGCGCAGCCCCAATAAAATAAATAAGCGGCATTAATACCAACCAAATACTAATCTGCGTGAGTCCTACTAAGCCTACACCCAAAACTTTACCCATCATCAACTCAAATGGCTTTAATGATGAAATCAAAACTTCGATGATTCTATTGATTTTCTCTTCCATTACAGATCTCATCACCTGCATCCCATAAATCAAGATGATAAAAAACATGGCATATCCCACGATACCTCCAAGCACAGACGAAACCACTGTAGTAATCGAACTGATTTTTTTATCTTTCAATATGGTCACTGGCTCTGAAACGATATCAGTATCTATCTTTTCCAAAGTTTCAGTTGATATATTGAGCTTTTTAAGTTTATAATTTCTGATTTTTTTACCAATGGCCGATTCAATAGACATATTTTCGTCCATAGCCAACTGATCATCAGAATGGTACTTATAGACATATCTGGACGCTAGAGAATCTTTCAGCTCGGGCAATTCCAGTATACCATTGATTTTTTCCTGTTTGTAAAGTTCTATTTGCTCAGAAATAGGTTTGTTACTAAACTCAAAAGTCAAATTGTCTCTGGACTGAAACTCGCCACCCAATAGACCCGATGGATCATATATATTGATGACTTTATTTTTGTCAGAACCGGTACTCATGACCAATACAACAGCAACCATAAACAAAAGTATGCCTAATGGTGCCAGTAATGTAGTCAGGATAAACGTCTTATTGGTGACTCTGGTGAGATATTCTCTTTGTGTGACTAACCAAATCTTATTCATTGCTTGCTGCTACTTTTTTGATGAAAATTTCATTTAATGATGGAAGGATTTCATTGAAACTTTGAATATTGATACCTTTTTGGATCAAATTGGCCAAAAGCTCATTGGATGTTTGACTTCCATTTGATTTTAAAATAAGTTCGTTGGACTGATCAGATACCACGTCAAAACCACTAATGTTCTTATCTTGACTGCCGTTTCCTGTGTATTTGACACTAAAAAGATGTTCCTTAAAATCGTGTTTGATTTGATTCACATCTCCATAGAGCAATATTTTTCCTTTATTGATCAGCACGATATCCTGACAAATTTCTTCTACTTGCTCCATCCTATGGGTAGAAAACAAAATACTGGCCCCTTTTTCTTTGAGTTCAAAAATTTCATCCTTGATCAGATTGGCATTAATTGGGTCCAAACCTGAAAAAGGTTCATCCAAAATAATCAAGCTGGGTTTGTGCACCACTGTAGCAATAAACTGTACTTTTTGGCTCATACCTTTTGATAAATCACCTATTTTTTTGTGCCACCAGCTATGTATTTCAAACTTATCCAACCAATATTTAAGTTGTTTTAAGGCATCTGCTTTACTTAATCCTTTGAGCTGCGCCAGATAAGTCAACTGCTCTCCTACCTTCATATTTTTGTATAGGCCTCTCTCTTCCGGCATGTATCCGATCTCATTAGGATGCAAACTATTGAGGGCCTGTCCATTAAGCAGTACCTTGCCGCTATCGGCAGCAGTTATTGTTGTAATGATCCTGATCAGTGATGTTTTGCCCGCACCATTGGGACCCAAAAGCCCAAAAATAGATCCAGCTTTGACATCAAAACTCACGTCATTTACAGCTACATGATTAGCATAAGTTTTGACTACATTTTGTAGCGAAAGTACATTCATCTCTTTTATGATTAGATTTGTCTTGCAAAACTAATGATTTATAAAATTGTTTTCATTATTAATCGACTAAAGTTTGATTTAGGTAGCTTAATTAATAATTCTCATAATTTTTATTAATTGCAATGATAAGTTTACCTTTGCTTTTTGACATAAATTTTTACCATAGATTTGAGTTATACAGAAAACATGAAACGAAAAATTGTTCCCGGACAAATACCAACCAAAGACCTGCATCAATACATTATTGGATCTGTAGCACCTCGGCCTATAGCTTTTGTGAGCACTTTAGACGAAAACGGCATTCAAAACCTAGCACCTTATAGCTTTTTCAATGCATTTTCATCCAACCCACCAATAGTGGTATTTTCTTCCAACAGAAGAGTATCAGATAACACTACCAAAGATACACTGCATAATGTAAGAGTAAGTAAAGAGTGTGTAGTTAATGTGGTACCTTATGATATCGTAAGACAAATGTCATTGGCATCTGTAGAGTTTCCAAGCGAAGTCAGCGAATTTACCAAAGTCGGACTCACACCTGAGTCATCCGAAACAGTTGCAGCCCCTCGCGTCCTTGAGTCTCCTGTAAATCTAGAATGTAAAGTCAAAGATATCATAGAGTTAGGAGAGCACGGCGGAGCAGGTCACCTCATCATTTGTGAAGTCACTATGATAGCTGTATCCGAATCCGTACTGAATGGAGATCGATTGGATCCTCACAAACTAGACCTAATGGGTAGGTTGGGCAGAAACTACTATGTAAGAGCTAGTGGTGCAGCCTTGATGGAAATATACCAATCTGTCACTGATATTCCGATAGGATTTGATGGATTGGATCCAGAGATCAGAACTTCAAAAATATTGACAGGAAATGACTTGGCGGCTTTGGCATCATTGATAGCAATACCTACAGCCGATGAAGTGGTCATACCGAACGAATGGTTGCATCTATCTATGGATGAAAAACACCAAAAAGCTGCCAACATGATCCGTGAAGGCCAAATTAAGGAAGCCATGTTTATATTAAACTATAAAAAGTAAATATGAAAAGACATCTATACTTACTATTGGCGTTTAGCCTATTTTTTTCGTTCCAAATCGATGCTCAGAAAAAGAAAAAACCACCTAAACCAAAATATGAAGCGCAAATTGGATTAGGATATTTCAATCACGGTAAGATACTGTCTAATTCTGAAATAAATTTTTCAGGCTTCAACACGATCAATCTAGGATATGGTAAAAGGACGTCTACAAAAATATTCCAAGCTGAATTACAGTTTTTTCACGTAGCCAAAATTAATACCCAAAACAATATACCAAGAGATGAAATAAAAAATGCACTTACCATTTCAGGTAGTAGTTTGTATAGTTTGACACAAGTGAAGACATCTCAACTATTCTGGGGTTGGTTTTATGGTGTATTATTGGAAAAAGCAAGTTCAGAACCACAAGTAAGCTTTAGCTTTCCAAGTACAGAAGCTAAAATTGGGATTTTTTCAGGTCTTGAAATGAAATATATTCACTCTTTTTCAAAAGTGAATATATTTGCTGACGCAAAAATTGGATTGATAGATATAGGTTATTCAGTGGGTAAAAATGAAGACCCACGACTCCCATCAGAAAGTCAGATCAAATATCAGCAACCACATTTTTTAGTAAAAACCAGAACAACATTTACATTTGGGGTTGCATTCCCAATAAATTAAAACTTAATAAATCAACAATCAAATGAAAATAAAATTTTGTGGAGCAGCTCAATTTGTAACAGGAAGTTCTCACCTCATTGAGCTGGAAGATGGTTTTAAGATTTTACTAGATTGTGGTCTTTTCCAAGGTAAAGGATCTCAGATTTGGGATTGGAATAACGAATGGTATTTCAAACCTTCTGAAATAGATTGTATGGTACTGTCACATGCTCACATCGACCATTGTGGAAGAATACCAAAAT
>Ga0075154_10002445_pt1 | contig 12137 bp, 8 predicted proteins | sample JI71714BDNA_FD_70965 | JGI IMG/M metagenome (GOLD analysis project Ga0075154, IMG submission 70965) | Wastewater effluent complex algal communities from Wisconsin, to seasonally profile nutrient transformation and Carbon sequestration -... | ecosystem: Engineered > WWTP > Effluent > Algae... | reverse complement strand
CCTACTTATACTTATGCTGATACTGGTACGTATCAATTAAAATTAAAAGTGACCAATACGGGGGGATGTCAAGACTCTGCTTTTGCAGAAGTAAGAATTTACCCCGGATTTACACCCGATTTTACAGTCACTGGAACTTGCTATATAAACGAATACAGTTTCAAAGACGCTACACTTAGCCAATACGGAACAGTAAATAGTTGGAGATGGAATTTTGGAGACAATACTTCCCTTGCCGATACCACTATTGCAAAAGACAGTACTTGGAAATATCCTGCACCTGTTAATACGAATGTAACATTGGTGGTTACCAATAGTAAAGGTTGCATAGACAGCATCACTAAACCGCTTGTTGTTTTAGATAAGCCCTTGCTAAACCTAGCTTTTAAAGACACCCTTATTTGTAGTATAGACACCCTTCCTTTATTTGCCAATATTGGTGCGGGAACTATAAATTGGACCACTGATATACCTGGAAGCTTATCGAGAATTTCGAATAGAAATATTGCGAATCCATTGGTATATCCAGTTGATACTACTCGGTATATTATTACGCTCAACAACAATGGATGTATTAATCAGGATACCGTAACGGTGAATGTGTTAGATTTTATTTCTGTTGATGCTGGCCCTTCCACAACCATTTGCCGAACAGATACCATACAATTGCAAACGGTGAGTGATGCCCTAAGTTTTCAATGGACTTCGGCATCGGGGGCTCCTGTTGATCCAGTTAAATTTCCAAGATTGGCTCCACTGCAAAATGAAACCTATTATGTTACGGCCAACTTAGGGTATTGTCAGGCAAGAGATTCCGTTCGAATTAATGTATCACCTTATCCTCAAGTTTCCGTAGGGGCCGATACCATCATTTGTTTTGGTAATAGACTTAATCTGCCGGCAACTATTGTGGGCAGTAGTTTTCAATGGTCTCCTACCAGTTCAATGATTAATTCAACTACCTTAAATCCTTTAGCAGGTCCTTCTAAAACAACTGCTTACACTTTAACTGTTTCAGATACTTTGGGTTGCAATAAATCTGTTACAGATACCATCATTGTGAGAGTGGTTCCACCAATTATAGTAAATGCAGGACCAGATACGGTTGCTTTGCCAGACCAACCTGTTCAGTTAAATGCATCAGGCTTGGGTCAATTTAATTGGTCTCCTACAACCGGGCTTAGTGACCCAACCATTGCCAATCCAATTGTTACATTACCAGCAGGAACCGACTCAATTACTTACACAGTTAGGGTAACGGGTGATGGTGGATGTTTTGGAGAAGACCAAATGAAAGTAAAAGTATTTGCGGGTGGGCCTGAAATATTTATTCCTTCAGGATTTACACCCAATGGTGATGGGAAAAACGATGTATTAAGACCAGTTACTGTAGGTATTACAAAATTGAATTATTTTACCATTTTCAATAGATGGGGACAACGCATTTATACATCCACTGAATTAAACAAAGGATGGGATGGCACATATAAAGGGGAACCACAACCATCAGGCACTTACGTGTTTCAAGCAGAGGGAATAGACTATTTAGGTAAGCGTGTTTATAAAAAAGGTACGGCCGTACTTATTAGATAGTTTATTTTTGTGCTTATGACAAAAACGATATTAATTACTGGTGCTACCGCTGGTTTTGGTAAAGCAACTACTGAACATTTTGCTGCTGCTGGTTGGAACTGTATTATTACAGGAAGAAGACAAGACAGACTAACAGATCTTGCCAATACATTACAAAATAAATACGCTGTTAAAATTCACACCCTTTGCTTTGACGTACAAAATAGAGAAGCTGTTTTTACTGCTATTAAAGGTTTGCCTGCTGAATGGCAATCAATAGATGTGTTATTAAATAATGCAGGGTTAGCATTGGGCAGAGACTCTTTTGAGTTGGCCAATTTAGACGATTGGGATACTATGATTGATACCAATGTAAAAGGGCTTATGTATGTAACAAAAGCGGTGCTGCCTTTCATGATTGCAAAAAAGAAAGGACATATCGTTAATATTGGTTCTACTGCGGGCAAAGAAGTGTACAAAGATGGAAATGGTTATTGTGCTTCAAAGCATGCGGTTGATGCCATTAGTAAAGCCATGCGAATTGATTTATTGCCGCATCAAATTAAAGTAACTGCTATTCATCCTGGAGCCGCAGAAACAGAGTTTTCTTTTGTAAGATTTAAAGGAGACGATCAAAAAGCAAATGCAGTTTATGATGGATATAAAGCATTGGAAGCAAAGGATATTGCCGAAATAATTTATTATGTTTCTACTTTACCTGCTCATGTTTGCATCAACGATTTAGTGGTCACTTGTTTGTCTCAGGCCAACTCCTTTTACTTACATAAATAATACCCATGCATTTAACTGGCAACCCTTCATCTATTACTCAGTTATTTGGAATTAAATATCCCATTATACAGGCCGGAATGATTTGGGCTAGTGGTTGGAAATTAGCCAGTGCAGTAAGCAATGCAGGTGGATTAGGAATTATTGGTGCAGGCTCTATGTATCCTGATGTTTTAAGAGCGCATATACAACAATGTAAATCAGCAACCAATCTACCATTTGCAGTTAATATTCCACTGCTGTACCCAGACCTTGGGGCCATCGTGCAGATCATTATTGATGAAAAAGTGCCGATTGTTTTTACTAGTGCTGGTAACCCCAAAACCTATACTCCTTTATTTAAGCAACATGGAATTAAAGTAGTGCATGTGGTGAGTAGTTCCAAATTTGCACTAAAGGCACAAGATGCGGGTTGTGATGCGGTAGTTGCAGAAGGTTTTGAAGCAGGTGGTCATAATGGAAGAGAGGAAACGACAACCCTTGTGTTAATTCCTGCTGTAAAAAAACAAATAAAAATTCCTTTAATTGCTGCTGGTGGTATTGCGACTGGTCAGCAAATGTATGCAGCTATTGCATTGGGCGCAGACGGAGTTCAAGTAGGTAGTCGTTTTGTTTGCAGCCATGAAGCATCTTCGCATTTGCAATTTAAGGAAGCTGTTATAAAAGCAGGTGAAGGTGATACTCAATTGAGTATGAAAAAATTGGTACCCGTTCGATTATTAAAAAACGATTTTTTTAATCAAGTGGCAGCGGCAGAACAAAGAGGTGCAGACGAAGCGGAATTAACGCATCTATTGGGTAGAGCCCGAGCCAAAAAAGGCATGTTCGAAGGAGACCTTTCAGAAGGTGAATTAGAAATAGGTCAAGTAGCTGCTTTAATTAATGAAATAAAAACCGCTGGAGAAATTATAGCAGAAATGGTTGCAGAATTCAATGAATGTATTGGATCTATCAAAACCATTTAACCAAAATCAATCTCTGTATTATCTCCAATATTTAAACTTCGGCTTAATCCTTTTACAGAAGCATCACTTCCAATTAATGAATTGTCTAAAACCACTTCAAATAAATTGGTATAAGAACCGATGATGCTATCGCGAATGATAGAATGTTTTACCGTTGTATTGGCCCCTATGGCAACATGTGGTCCTATGATAGAATGTGAAATATCACAACCTGGCGCAATGCTTACTGGGGGTATGATAATAGTGTCTTTGAAATCGTGTATGTATTGAATATTTCCACCAAACTTTTTAAGCAATGTTGCATTGCTTTCTAAGAGGCTTTCTTTTTTGCCGCAATCGAACCAACTCTTCACCTTAAATGATTTAAATTTGGCTCCCCTTTTAATCATACAATCCAACGCATCTGTTAAATTATACTCTCCTTGTGTTTTAATGTCTTGCATAAATAAATGATGCAGGCATTCAAACAGAAAATGCGTCTCTTTAATTTTATACAATCCAACCAAGGCCATATTGCTTTTAGGAATCGAAGGTTTTTCTACTACTTGCTCAATAAATCCCTCTTCATCTATAGAAGCCACTCCAAAATTTCTTGGATCATCTACTTTTTTTACCCCCAACATACTATAAGGACTATCCACTACTTCTTTTACATCGTATTCGCAAATAGTATCTCCTAAAACAACAAATACTTCGTCTTCACCTACAATATTCTTGGTTAACTCAATGGCATGTCCTGTTCCCTGCCTTTCATTTTGAAAAACAAAATGCGTGGTTATATCTGGATATGTTTGTTTAACGTAATCTTGAATTTTTTCACCCAAATACCCAACAATAAAAATAAACTCTGTAATGCCTGCATCTCTTAACTGATCTACAATAAAACTCAAGATGGTCTTTCCTGCTATAGGAATTAGGGCTTTTGGTTGTGTATATGTATGCGGTCTTAGTTTAGTTCCTGCACCGGCAACTGGTATAATAGCTTTCATTGGGAGGTAATTTATCCATGTCCGATTCTCACTTATTCCTATCTATATCGGCCAAATGGGGCTGTAAAATAGTAAATAACGCGTAAATTTGACAAAAATACACTTCATGCAGAGAGATACACTGGTTTTTGACCTAATTAGACAAGAGTTAGAAAGACAGCGGCACGGAATTGAGCTAATAGCTTCTGAAAATTTCACTAGCCTTCAAGTAATGCAGGCAATGGGTAATGTAATGACCAATAAATACGCAGAAGGGTATCCTGGAAGAAGGTATTATGCAGGTTGTGAAATTGTAGACCAAACTGAACAATTGGCTATTGATCGATTAAAAGAAATTTTTAGTGTAGAATATGCCAACGTACAGCCCCATAGTGGTGCTCAGGCAAACGCTGCGGTTGCATTAGCGGTTTTACAACCAGGTGACGCAACTTTAGGCTTAGACCTTAGCATGGGTGGTCACTTAACACACGGTAGTGCCGTTAATTATTCTGGTAAATTATACCAACCCCATTTTTATGGTGTTACGAAAGAAGAAGGGTTAGTTGATTATGAAATGTTAGAAGCTAAAGCCCGTGAAGTAAAACCTAAATTAATCTATTGTGGAGCAAGTGCTTACAGTAGAGATTGGGATTATGCACGAATTAGAAAAGTAGCAGACGAAGTAGGTGCTTTAGTATTGGCCGATATAGCACACCCTGCAGGTTTGATTGCAAAAAAATTATTGAACTCTCCTTTTGAACACTGTCATTTTGTTACTTCTACTACGCACAAAACTTTGCGTGGACCAAGAGGTGGTATCATTATGATGAATAAAGATTTTGAAAATCCCTGGGGATTAAAAGACGTAAAGGGCAATACCAGAATGATGAGTAACTTATTAGACATGGCCGTGTTCCCAGGTATTCAAGGAGGTCCATTGCAACACGTGATTGCAGCAAAAGCGGTTGCTTTTGGTGAAATTTTATCGGATGAGTTTTTAGTTTACCAAAAGCAGGTTCAAATAAATGCTCAAGCCATGGCAAAAGCATTTGTAGATAAAGGATATCATATTATTAGCGGCGGTACCGATAATCACTTAATGTTAATTGATTTAAGAAATAAAAACATTAGTGGTAAAAAAGCAGAACAGGCATTGGTACAAGCTGATATTACTGCCAATAAAAATATGGTACCTTACGATGACAAGTCTGCCTTTGTAACTTCAGGTATCCGTTTTGGTGTTGCTGCAGTTACTACGCGTGGTATGACTGAATCACATATGCCTTTTATTGTAGACTCAATTGATCGGGTATTAATGAATGCGGAAGACGCTCAAATCATTGGCGCAGTTCGCAAACAAGTAAACGAATTCATGGAACAATTCATCCTTTACCCAGAAATGGGCTAATCTAATTCACTAGCTATGCTACAAAGAATACAAAGTATTTGGTTATTGTTAGCTGCCACAATGAGTGCACTAAGTTTAAAATTCTCTTTCTTCAGTGGCAATAAACTAAACGCTGAAACCAATCTGAAAGAGTGGATTGAATATACAGCAGCTCAAGGCAGTTTAAACGCCATTTTAACCATTGCAATTTGCGTGGCTACACTGGTTTGTATTTTTATGTTTAAAGACAGGAAAAGACAATTATTAATTAGCCTGATTGTATTAGCAGTTTCATTGTTGAATATTTTTTTATACTACAATGCAAGCAAAACTTTTACAGAATACAATACCGATTTAACAGCTTTAATTAGCTTATCAGTTCCCGTATTCTTGGTATTGGCTGCATTAGGAATCTACAAGGATGAGCAATTAGTTAAAAACGCAGATAGATTAAGATAACAACCACCCTAAATAAAAGAAGCGCAGTATCCCCTCAGTTACTGCGCTTTGTTGTTAAATCCAATTACTGAATTAAACTGCATTAAAATTACCTTAAAGTAGTAATTGGAAAATGGGAAAGTAGACCAAGTGCCATAATTAGTAGATAAGCGCCCTGTTTTAGTAGACAAATGATGCTAGAACAAACAAAAAGAATACATTAGTAAAGTAATACCGGGTTATGTACCAATGCATTATAGCAGATGATCACTTAGTGGAGAGAGCACTTTTAAGTTCCTACATCAATAAAATTCCTTCCTTAAAGCTCGTGGCTGAATGTAAAACAGGACTAGAAGTTTTATCTATTTTAAAAGACCAACCAATTGATATCGTTTTTTCCGATGTAGACATGCCCAATCTTACTGGAATAGAATTGGTTAAAACTTTAAAGAATCCACCTGTATTTGTATTTATTTCTTCGTATCCAGAATATGCAGCCGAAGGGTATAATTTAGATATTATTGATTTTGCAGTTAAGCCTATTTCATTTGATCGATTTGTAAAAGCAGTCAACAAATCAATTGAATACATTGAATTGAAAAAAACCGCTTCCCTTTCTACTGCTACAATTCAAAATGAAAGTACAGAAGACTATTTTTTTATTAAAGACAATAAAGGAGTAACAAGGGTTAACAACAACAATGTTTTATATATTGAAAGCATGGGAGACTTTTCTAAAATTTACACCCAAGATCAAAAAACAATGGTGATATTAGTTGGTTTAAAAAATGTAGAAACTCAATTGCAATCAAAAAAATTTATTCGGGTTCACAAGCAATATTTGGTGAATGCGGAACATATTATTCAAGTATTAGCCAATGAAATTATCCTGACCAATAAGGTTTCAATCCCTTTGAGTAATGCTTATAAACAAACCTTAAATGATACTGTAATAGATAAACTATTATTAAAAAGGTTTTAGCGTATGATTTTGGGTAAATATATTGTCATGATAGCGCCCTGGGGCTGATTATTTTTAGCGGTAAGCTTACCAGTCATCATCGAAAGGAAACTTTTACAAAGCAGTAAACCCAATCCAGTTCCTTTTTCCTTATTTGTACCATAGGTACTGCTCATGGTATTGGTTGTGTTTTTATTAATCTGCTCCATAGCTTCTGCTGACATGCCCATTCCCTCATCGGCTATACAAACCATTACTTCAGTTTCGTTATACTCAACACTTAACCGAATAGCTTTACCACTATAACTAAACTTTAAGGCATTACTGATTAAATTTCGAATAACTAGTGCAAGTAAATTTTTGTCTGCTAGTGCCCAATCATTTTCATTTATTGAATTGCTAATATGTATATTTTTTTGTTTCAATGTAGCACCGAAAGAAGTTAATACCTCTTCTACAATGGTATAAACCGACAGATTTTCTATTTTCATATCAAAGCCCTGCAATTGTGTTCCTGCCCAGTTTAAGAGATTCTCCATTAACGCAGATGTTCCTCTAAGCGTATTACCTAACTCTTTTGCATATTGCTCCAATTGATCTTTATTGATTTCATCATTTTCTAACAAGTATACAAAGGAAATTAAGCTATTAACTGGACTCCGCATGTCGTGGGTGAGAATGCTGAATATTTTGTCTTTTACTTGAACCAACTCCGAAAGTGATTGACGTTGCGCTTCTATCGTTGCATTTAATTCCTGTGTTTTCTTTTTGCTCTTATAAAAAAACCATGCTGCAGAAATAACCACCAAGGTTAATATTCCCATTAACCATTCAATCTTATTTTTAAAACTGATTTCTAACTTTTTTTCCGCAAGTTGTTGTTTGATTTTCTCTTGTTCAACTGCATATTCTTTCTCTTTTATACTAAAATCGAGCTTGAGTTTTTTACGCGTAAATTCATTCTCCTTTTCTTTATTAAAAATTTGGTTCTCTACATTCGAAAACCTTTTGTAATAGTAAAATGCGCTATCCATTTGCTTTTGGCGTTCATAATAATTGCTTAAACTTTCCGCTGCTTCCCTTTCCACTTCTAATAAACCAGATTGAGTAGACATATCCAATGCCCGATGCAGGTAATTAACCCCTTTTCGATTATTTTGTTGACGATGAAAAAAACGACCAACAGTGCTATAAGTGGCTGCTAATACATTTAAATCTGGGCCTTCTAAAGCAACAGCAAGCGACAATTCGTAAGCCCTTGTGGCATCTGCCATTTGATTCAATTTTTCAAACGAAACCCCCATCGCAATCAACATTTCCGATTTCAACCCTAAATCTTTATTAAACTCGGCAATCGGGATGGACTCTTTCATTAATTTGATTACACGCTGAAACCTATTTTTTCCACTTGCCCCAATTTTGCTCAATGAGGTTTCATCTGCATTCAGTAAAATATTGGCAATGACCAATTTGATACTCCCCACTCCCCTAGACATTGGGCCTTCCGCTTCAAACATTGTCAAAGCTTTGGTAGCATATTTATAGGCAGTGGTATAATCTTTTAACTGAATATACGTGCCACTCAAATTATTATAAATGCTGGCTTGTCCACCTTGATCTTTTAATTCACCAAATAATTGGATGGCTTTTTCACAAACATCAATTGCACTAGCATAATCGGTGATCTTATTATAGATATCACTCATGCTCATATAAAATCCAGCTTCCAAATCTTTATCCCCTTCTTTTGACACCAATGCAACCCCTTCTTTATATATTTCAAGTGCTTCAGCAAACTCACCCTTACCATGGTGAATAACTCCAAGCCTAAAATAAAATTTTCTAATGTTGTCTCTATTGGGTAATTGTAAGGCAATTGCTTTTGCAGAATCTGCATATCGTTTTAACTCGGCTACTGGTCTTTGATTATACACTAGTTCTCCATAAACTCTTAATAGCATTCGCATTTTAAGCGAATCCATTAATTTGTATTCGTTAGAAATTTTAATTAGGCTATCTAGTTTTTGTTTGTCCTGAGCTATCGCAGTTGACAAAAAGGAAGCAAAAAAAATTATACAAGCAAATAGTCGTTTAATCACTAGGGGGAGGTCGTTGATTACTTACGTTTAAAAATAATGCCTATTCATTTAAATAAATGGGGCAGTGATACTTTTTCTATTGTTTTTTAATTCAGATGGAATTCCTGCATATACCAATTCCCCGCCAGCGTTTCCTGCTTCTGGACCTAATTCAATTAACCAATCTGCAGATTTTAATACATCGGTATTGTGTTCAATCACAATCAATGAATGCCCTTGTTCAATCAATGCATTAAAAGAATTTAGCAATTTTTGAATGTCGTGGAAATGCAAACCTGTGGTAGGTTCATCAAAAATAAAGAGCACATGCCCAATTCCCTTTCCTTTACCTAAGAAACTGGCCAATTTTACCCGCTGAGCCTCACCCCCACTTAAAGTATTGCTACTTTGCCCCAATTTAATATAACCCAAACCCACATCCTGTAAGGTTTTGATGGCTTTTTGAATTTGTTTCTCTTCTTTAAAAAATTCGAAAGCATCGTCTACACTCAATTCTAAAATATCATGAATAGAAGCATTATTGTACTTCACTTCTAACACTTCTTCTTTAAACCGCTTTCCTCCACATGATTCACAAGTAAGATGCACATCGGCCAAAAATTGCATTTCTACAATAGTTTCCCCTTCACCCTTGCATGTATCACATCTGCCTCCGTCTACATTAAAAGAAAAATGCTTTGGTTGAAATCCGCGCATTTTAGCCAAGCCCTGCTTAGAATATAAATCTCTAATGGCGTCATAGGCTTTAATATAAGTGATTGGATTACTTCTTGAAGATTTACCAATGGGTTGCTGATCAATCATTTCAATTTGTGAAATAGATTCAATATCACCTGTTATGGCTTTGTGCAAACCCACTTTATCTGCCGCTTCTCCTTTTAATTTTTGTAAACCCGGATAAAGTATTTGTTTAACCAATGTGGTTTTTCCACTTCCACTTACCCCTGCCACTACACAAAAACAATGCAACGGAAATTTGACAGTGATGTCTTTTAAGTTGTGTTGTCTTGCACCTTCAACTTGAATAAAACTATTCCATTTGCGATTTTTTTGTGGAGGGGTAATTGCATATTCCCCAGTTAAATACTTACCTGTAAGGCTTTTCTTGTCTTTTATAATTTGATTATAATTGCCTGCTGCCACTACCTCTCCGCCTAAATGAGAAGCCAACGGTCCCATATCGATAATATGATCGGCCTCTCTCATCATCATTTCGTCGTGTTCTACCACCACCACTGTATTGCCTAAGTCTCTCAGTGACTTTAAAACACCTATAAGTCGTTGGGTATCTCTAGAATGGAGCCCGATGGATGGTTCATCCAAAATATAAAGTGAGTTGGTTAAGTTACTACCTAAATTTCTTGTTAGTTGAATGCGTTGACTCTCGCCACCACTAAGTGTATTAGCCAATCTTTCTAGTGTTAAGTATCCTAATCCAACATCTAATAAGGTTTTGATTCGTTGGTGTATCTCAAGCAAAATTCGCTTCCCAATTGCTTGTTCTTGTTCAGACCATTTGATTGCATCAAACCAATCTTTTAAATGGCTTACTTGCATATTACAGAGCTCTCCAATATGCTTTCCATGTATTTTAACGTATAGTGCTTCATTTCTTAATCGATATCCATCACAGGCATTACAACTCGTTCTGCCTCTGTACCTACTTAATAAAACACGGTATTGAACTTTATATAGATTTTGTTCTACCTCTTTAAAAAAATCATCAAGACCTAATGCTGTTCCTACACCAGACCACAATTGCTGGTATTGCTCCCGGGTTAAATCCATGATGGGTTTATGAATCGGGAACCCCGATTTACTAGCTCCCTTTATAAATTGATCTTTCCACCAACTCAATTTTTCGCCTTTCCAAGGTGCAATGGCATTTTCGAACAAAGACAAACGCTTATCGGGTATGACCAAATCTTTGTCGATTCCTAATACTTGTCCAAAGCCCTCACAAACCGTACACGCCCCATATGGATTATTAAAAGAGAATAAATTGGGAGAAGGCTCTTCAAACTGCATCCCATCAGCTTCAAATTTGTTACTGAAATGAAGTACTTGATTGCTGTTTACTTCAATAAACATTTCGCCATGCCCTTCAAAAAAAGCAGTACCAATAGAATCTGCTAATCGGTGTAAGTCTTCTTCTTCAAATGCCTTAACCACCATTCGGTCTATCAATACATAATAATTCAACTGATTCGCTTTCCAGGTTTTGGCCAATGCTGCATCAGTGAGTGCTAATAAATCTTCAATTCTCTCTGGCACACCTGCGGCATCTTTCTTTAGCAAATACATTCTTGAAAATCCCTTCTGCATGAGTATACCCAACTCTTCTCTTATTGCTCTATTTGCATGTTGCTTAAATGCAACCAGTAGTACTAATTTGGTGCCTTCCGTTAAACTAGCAATGGCATTCATTACATCTGCCACTTCATCCTTTTTAACTTCCTTACCGCTTATGGGCGAGATGGTTTTACCTACTCGAGCAAACAAGAGTCGGAGATAATCGTAAATTTCTGTCATGCTACCCACCGTACTTCTAGGTGTTCGGGTAATCACTTTCTGCTCAATGGCTATAGCCGGACATAGCCCTTTAATATAATCCACATCAGGCTTTACCATCCTAGACATGAATTGTCGTGCATAGGCGCTTAAGCTTTCTGCATAACGTCTTTGGCCTTCGGCAAATAATGTATCAATGGTTAATGATGACTTTCCACTACCAGACACACCAGTTACCACAATAAGCTTATTTCTAGGAAATGAAACCGTAACATTTTTTAAATTATGTGTTCTGGCTCCATGCACCAATATATCATTGCCATTGATTGCTTTTGCCGACTTTTTACTCGTTGCCATAAGGTTCACAAATTAAACAGATTATTACAGCTTTGGTTGAGTAAACCCTAAATAACCTTCAAAAAATCAGCGAGTTAGAATGTGAATAAC
>Ga0075154_10002442_pt1 | contig 12141 bp, 12 predicted proteins | sample JI71714BDNA_FD_70965 | JGI IMG/M metagenome (GOLD analysis project Ga0075154, IMG submission 70965) | Wastewater effluent complex algal communities from Wisconsin, to seasonally profile nutrient transformation and Carbon sequestration -... | ecosystem: Engineered > WWTP > Effluent > Algae... | reverse complement strand
TCGACCCAGCCGAAGCGGTCGCCGTTGTGGTCGAAACGGAACGCACGCGCCGGCCCCAGGGGAAAGCCGGCGCGCTGTTCCACTTCGTCCTTGAACCAGTCCAGCCCGCGATCGTCGATGGTGTACTTCAGGCGCGCGCGCTTGCGCACCGCGCGGTTGCCGAAGTCGCGCTGCGCGGTGACTACGGACTCCGCGACCGCGATGACCTGGTCGGGCGTGGCGAAGCCGATGACGTTGCCGAGCCGCGGATAGGTCTCGGGATCGCCGTGGGTCGCGCCCATGCCGCCGCCGATGCTGACGTTGTAGCCCAGCAACGCGCCGGCGTCGTCGAGGATCGCGATGAAGCCCAGGTCCTGCGCGAACACGTCGACATCGTTCAACGGCGGGATCGCGAAACCGATCTTGAACTTGCGCGGCAGGTAGGCCTGGCCGTAGATCGGTTCGATTTCCTCGCCGCTGCCGCCCACGCGTTCCTCGTCCAGCCACAACTCGTAGTAGGCGCGGGTGTTCGGCAGCAGGTGCTTCGACACCGCCACGGCCTGCGCCAGCACCTGTGCCTGCACGCCCGGATGCAGCGGGTTGGCAGCGACGGCGACATTGCGATTGACGTCGCCGCAGGCGGCCAGCGTGTCGATCAATGCGGCGTTGATCGCCCGCATCGTCGCCTTGAGTTCGCCCTTGACCACGCCGTGGAACTGGAAGGCCTGGCGGGTGGTGATGCGCAGGCCGCGTTCCGCATAGGTGCTGGCGATCGCATCCAGTTGCAGCCACTGCCTGGGGTTGATCACGCCGCCCGGCGTGCGGGTGCGGATCATGAAACTGAAGGCCGGTTCCAGCTTGGCCAGTCGGCGCGCTTCGCGCACGTCACGGTCGTCCTGCTGGTAACTGCCGTGGTACTTGATCAGGGTCTGGTCGTCATCGCGCAGGGCGCCGGTGACCGCGTCCGCCAGCGAGGCGAGCAGGGTCCCGCGCAGGCCCGCGCTGGCCCGCTTGATGTCCTCGACCGAATGCGCGCTCATCAGTACAGGTCCCGCGCGTAGCGGCCCTCACGGGCCAATGTGTCGAGAGCGTCCGTCGCCGCGTCGCGGTCGCCGCCGTTGTGCGCGGCCAGCGCATCGACCAGCGCCGCATGCACGTCCTTGCCCATCGCGGTCGCGCCGCAGACGTAGAGGTGCGCGCCGCCCTGCAGCCAGTCGTGCAGGGCGCGCGCCTGTTCGGTGATGCGCTGCTGCACATAGACCTTGCGTGCGGTATCGCGCGAGAACGCCAGGTCGATGCGCTGCAACTGGCCGTCCTTCAAGGCGCGCTGCCATTCCAGTTGGTAGAGGAAATCGTTGCGCTGATGCGGTGCGCCGAAGAACAGCCAGTTGCGGCCAGTTCCGCCCAGCGCCGCGCGTTCCTGCACGAAGCCGCGGAACGGCGCCACGCCGGTGCCGGCACCGATCATGATGATGTCGCGGCTGGCATCGGCTGGCAGGCGGAAGCGCTCGTTTGCTTCGATGTAGACCGGCAGGGTGTCGCCTTCGGCACGGGTTGCCAGTTGGTGCGAGGCCGCACCCCAGCGCGCCTGGCCCTCGATGTCGTATTCGACGTGCGCGACGGTGAGATGCGCTTCGTCGCCGACGAGCTTGCGGCTGGAGGCGATGGAATACAGGCGCGGTTGCAATGGGCGTAGCGCGGCGACCAGCGACTCGGCATCCCAATCCGCGCGCTGGCGTTGCAGCAGGTCGATGGGCTGCAGGCTGGCCAGCAGTTGCTGGAAGTCACCGGCATGTTCGGGCGCAAGCAGGCGCTGCAGGTCGGCATTGCCACTGCGCTCGGCCTGCGCGGCCACGAACGGGCGGGCGAGGCGGGTGAGCTCGCGCTTGTCGAGCAACCACGCGCGCAGGCTGCGTTCTTCCTCGCCGATGCGCACTGCGGTCTCGCCGTCCAATGCAGTGGCCTGCAACACGGCATCGACCAGCGGCTCGGGGTTGCGCGGCCACAGGCCCAGCGCATCGCCGGGTTCGTAGGCCAGGCCGGCACCGTCGAGGGCAAGCTCGAGATGGCGCACGTCCTTGCCGCCGGCACCGAAAGTGATGCGTTGGTTGGCGAGCACCGGGGCGGCGAACGGCTTGGCGCGTGAATATGCTGCGGCCGCCACGGCAAGCGGACGCAGCGGGGTGACGGTGGCCAGCGGCGCCGCTGGCTTGAGCACATCCGCGGCGATGCGGGTAACGGTCTCGGTCCACGGCGTGGCGACCGTTTCGATGTCGAGGTCGGCATCGGCGCAAGCGGCGATGCGCTCGCCGCCGAGCGCCTGCAGGCGCTGGTCGATGCGCCGGCCGATCGCGCAGAACTGCGGGTAGCTGGAATCGCCGAGCGCGAGCACCGCGAACTTGAGTTTCTTCAGCGCCGGTGCGCGCCGGCCTTCGACGAATTCCAGGAAGCCGCGTGCATCGTCCGGCGGATCGCCATCGCCCTGGGTGCTGATGACGACATACAGCAGGGTTTCGTCGGCAAGTTCGCGCAGCGGGTAGGCATCGGCGCGCAGCAGGCGTGCGGGCAGGTGTGCGGCCTGCAACTTCGCAAGCAAGGCTTCGGCGGCGCGCTTGGCGTTGCCGGTCTGGCTGCCGTAGACGATCGTCGCCGGCTGTGCGGCCACTGCGGGCGCAGCCAGTGGCGCAGTGGGTGCCAATGCGCGTGCCATTCCGGCCAGATAGCCGGACGCCCACAACAGCGCATTGCCATCGAGGCCTTCGGCAAACCTGGCCAGCGCGGTCGCGGACTCGGCCTGCAACGGCGTGGGCAGCGTGGTGGCGGGAAGCGACATCGTGGACAACCTGACGACCGGGATGGGTGGGGATGGCGACGATCATCCGCAGTCGCGGCGGCATGCAGAAAGGATGCGGGGTCATGCGTCCATGCGCCTGTTGCATATGCGCTTCGCTTATGCGGCGCCGGCATGGCGGCATGGCGACGCGCTCGTTGCCAGGCATTTCTATTCCCATGAAAGATGTGGGAAATGCTCACGAACAAGGCCAAATACGGACTCCGCGCGATGTGCGCACTGGCATCGCTGCCCGACGGCGAGCGCCTGCAGGCGCATGCGATCGCCGACCGCGCCAACGTGCCGGCCAAGTTCCTGGAGACGATCCTGGTCGACCTGCGGCGTGCCGGCTTCGTCGAAAGCAGGCGCGGGCAACTGGGTGGCCACGCGCTGGCGAAGGCCGCCGACACGATCATGGTCGGCGACCTGATCCGCGCCATCGACGGTCCGCTGGCGCCGGTGCGTTGCGCCAGCAACAGCGCGTATGAGCCCTGCGCAGACTGCATCGATCCCGAACATTGCGCGGTGCGCGCGCTGATGCGCGAAACCCGCGAGGCACTGTCCGGCGTGCTCGACCGGCACAGCCTGCTCACCCTCAGCCAGCGTACCGACGCCGAACCACGTCAGCGCCCCTCCACCGGAGACAAGCCATGAGTGCGAACCCATCGTCGTCCATCGCCAGCTCATCTGCCTCGACACAATGCGGCGCTCCCGAAGTGGAGGCCGAAGTCCTGCGCGCGATCCGCGACATCCAGTTCGGGACCGTCGAGATCGTGGTCCACCAATCCCGCGTGGTGCAGATCACCCGCAGCGAGAAGGTCCGCTTCGAACGCTAATCCACGGCGCTCCCCCCTGCGCCACGTCCGCAACCCGCCGACCGGTCGACCGGAGGCATGTCACTAACCCATCGAGGTTCGCATGCCACTGAAACGCACACTCCTGGCGCTCGCCATCGGGCTTGCAGTCCTGCCCGCGCACGCCGCAGATCCCGGCGATGCCACTATCCAGGAACTCCTGGCCCGCATCGCCGCATTGGAAGCACGACTTGCGGCGGTCGAGGGTCGTACCGAGATTCCAGAGGTCGCCGAGGTCGACCAGCGCTTGCGCGTGGTCGAACGCAAGCAGGAACTGCAGGTCGAAGCCGACGCCGCCAGGGCGACCACCGCCACCACGCTGGCGCTGGATGCCGGCAAGGGGCTCTCGGTCAAGGCGCCGGGCGGCCTGGAAGTGAAGCTGCGCGGGCTGGTACAGGGCGACGCGCGCTTCTTCGCGAACGGATCGTCGCAGAACGACGGCTTCCTGCTGCGCCGGGTCGAACCGACCATTGAAGGCAGCTGGGGCATCGCCTCGTTCCGCATCACCCCGCAGCTCGCCGGCGACAGCGCGACCATCAACGACGCCTACATCGACCTCAAGTTCGATCCGCGCGCCAGCGTGCGGATCGGCAAGGCCAAGGCGCCATTCGGGTTGGAGCGCCTGCAATCGAGTGCGTCCACCGCGCAGGTCGAACTGGGCTTGCCGTCCGAGCTCGCGCCCGGCCGCGACATCGGCGTGCAGCTGTCGGGCGACGTGGCCGGCGGTGCGCTCAACTACGGCATCGGCGTGTACAACGGCGCGGTCGATGGCCGCGACGGGCTCACCGCCAATCCGGACGGCGAGTTCGAGTACGTCGGCCGGTTGTTCTGGGAACCGTTCAAGAACAGCGCCAGCAACACCGGCACGCTCGGCATCGGCGTGGCGGCGAGCGTCGGCGACACCGTGGGCAGCGGCAACAATTTCCTGCCGCGCTATCGCACGCCCGGGCAGGAGCAGTTCTTCGGCTACGGCAGCAACATCGCCGCCGATGGCGAGCGCCTGCGCCAGACCGTGCAGGGCTATTACTACCGCGGCACGTTCGGCGTGTTGGGTGAATGGATCGAGTCATCGCAGGACGTGCGGGTCGCCAGTGGCACTGGCGCCGGCACGCGCGCGACGCTGCGCAACGACGCCTGGCAGATCAGTGGTGGTTGGGTGCTGACCGGCGAAGACGCGGGTTATCGCGGCGTGGTGAAACCGTCGTCGCCGTTCGCGATCGGCGGCGACGGGTGGGGCGCACTGGAACTCGCCGCACGCTATGGCCGGCTGGAGATCGACGAGGGCGCGTTCCCGCTGTTTGCGAACGCCGCCAGTTCCGCGCAAGCGATCCGCAGCTGGGGCCTGGGCCTGAACTGGTACCTCACGCAGAACTTCAAGCTGGTCACCAATTACACCCAGGCCAGCTTCGACGGTGGCGCCGCGGCGGGCGCCGATCGCGCCGACGAAAAAGCGCTGTTCACCCGCGCGCAACTTTCCTTCTGACGCATCCCGCGAACCCCACGAGGATCACACCATGAAGACCCATCACGACACGCGCACGACGCTCAGGAACCTGCTGCTCGGCATGGCGCTGGCGCTGCCGGCATTCGCCGGCCTTGCCAATGGCAAGGACAAGGAACTGCTCAACGTGTCTTATGACCCCACCCGCGAGTTGTATGCGGAGGTCAACAAGGCCTTCGCGGCGGAATGGAAGGCGCAGACCGGCGACACATTGACCCTGCGCGCCTCGCACGGTGGTTCCGGCAAGCAGGCGCGCTCGGTGATCGACGGGCTGGAAGCCGACGTGGTGACGCTGGCGCTGTCCGCCGACATCGACGTGCTGGCCACCAACGGCAAGCTGCTGCCGGCCAACTGGCAGGCGCGCTTGCCGCACAACAGCGCGCCGTACACCTCGACCATTGTCTTTCTTGTGCGCAAGGGCAACCCGAAGGGCATCAAGGACTGGGGCGACCTGGCAAAGCCCGGGATCGGGGTGATCACGCCGAATCCGAAGACCTCGGGCGGCGCGCGCTGGAACTACCTGGCGGCGTGGGCCTGGGCATCGCGCGAATATCGCGATGGCGACAAGGTGGTGGGCTACCTGACCCGGTTGTTCAAGAACGTGCCGGTGCTGGATACGGGTGCCCGTGGCTCCACCACCACCTTCGTCGAACGCGGGATCGGCGATGTGCTGCTGGCCTGGGAGAACGAAGCCCTGCTGACGCTCAACGACGCCACCACCCGCGGCAAGTTCGAGATCGTGGTGCCGTCGATCAGCATCAAGGCGGAACCGCCGGTGGCCTGGGTCGACAAGAACGTGGCCAAGCACGGCACCCGCAAGCAGGCCGAGGCCTACCTGCGCTTCCTGTATTCGGCGAAGGGGCAGACGCTGGCGGCGAAGCATTTCTATCGCCCCGCCGAGCCGGACAAGGTGCCGGCGGCGCTGCTCGCGCAGTTCCCGGAGGTCTCGCAGGTGACCATCGACGGCGCGTTCGGCGGCTGGAAGAAGGCACAGGCCGAGCACTTTGGCGATGGCGGCTTCTTCGATCGCATTTACAAGCCTTGATAGGCACAAGACGATGAGTTCGCTGGCATCGCCGTCGACGCCCACGCGCAATCGCAGCCCGCTGCCGGGGTTTGGGCTAAGCCTTGGCCTGGGCATGGCGTGGCTTGGCGTGGTGGTGCTGTTGCCGCTTGCAGCATTGGCGGTGCGTGCGGCCGGGTTGGGGCCGCAAGGGTGGCTGCGCGCGCTCAGGGACGAGCGCGTGCATGAAGCGCTGAAGCTGAGCTTCGGTGCATCGCTTGCTGCCGCCGTGATTGCGTCATTGGTGGGTGCGTTGGTGGCGTGGGTGCTGGTGCGGTATCGCTTCCCGGGCCGGCGTTTGCTCGATGCGTTGGTCGACCTGCCATTCGCGTTACCGACCGCGGTCGCTGGCATCGCGCTGACCGCGATCTACGCGCCGAACGGCTGGGTCGGCAAGCTGCTTGCCGTGCATGACATCAAGGTGGCGTACGCGGTGCCCGGCATCCTGCTGGCGTTGGTGTTCATCGGCCTGCCGTTCACCGTGCGCACGCTGCAACCGGTGCTGGAAACCCTGGGCCGCGAGCCGGAAGAAGCATCTGCCTCGCTTGGCGCCAGTCGCTTCACCACGTTCCGCCGCGTCATCATCCCGGAGTTGTTGCCGGCCTGGTTGACCGGGTTCTCGCTTGCGTTCGCGCGGGCCTTGGGCGAATACGGCTCGGTGATCTTCATCGCCGGCAACCTGCCGTACAAGACCGAGATCGCGCCGCTGCTGATCACGATCCGCCTGGAGGAATACGACTACAACGGCGCGGTGGCGATCGCCGCATTGCTGCTGGTGGCGTCCTTCGTCTGCCTGCTGGCGATCAACCTGATTCCGCTGCTGTTCGAGAAGAAGGCCAAGCGCAATGGCTGACATTCCAAGTTCGCCGTTGCGCGATCCGCTGCAGGAGCCGGCTTGGCTGCGCGCGCTTCTGATCGGTGCCGCGGTGCTGTCGATGGCCTTGCTGGTGGTGTTGCCGCTGGCGATGGTGTTGGCCTCCGCGTTCGGCGACGGCTTCCGCGCCTGGTGGGCGGCGCTGGCCGAACCCGATGCGCTCGCCGCGCTTCGGCTGACGTTGTTCACCGCTGCCATCGTGATCCCGGTCAATGCGGTGTTCGGCGTGTTCGCGGCGTGGGCGCTGACCCGCTTCGAGTTCCGCGGCAAGCGCGTCTTGCTGGCCTTCATCGACCTGCCCTTCGCGGTGTCGCCGGTGGTCGCCGGCCTGTGCCTGGTGCTGCTGTTCGGCACTAACGGCTGGTTCCACGCACTCCTGCAGGAACACGACATCAAGATCCTGTTCGCGCGGCCGGGCATCGTGATGGCCACGTTGTTCGTGACGTTCCCGTTCGTGGTCCGCGAACTGGTGCCGCTGATGCAGCAGCAGGGCGCGGACGAGGAGTTGGCGGCGCGCTCGCTGGGCGCCGGCGCATGGACGATGTTCCGCCGCGTCACCCTGCCCAACATCAAGTGGGGGCTGCTCTACGGCGTGCTGCTCTGCGGCGCGCGCGCGATGGGAGAGTTCGGTGCGGTGTCGGTGGTGTCCGGGCATATCCGTGGGCTCACCAACACGCTCCCGCTGCACATCGAGATCCTCTACAACGAATTCGACGGCACCGCGGCGTTCGCCGTGGCATCGCTGCTTGCCGGCCTCGCGCTGGTCACCCTGGTCCTGAAATTCTGGCTGGAGGCGCGTCATGGCGACGCGCTGGCAAATTCGCACAGGCGACACTGACCCATGCAGCTGCATTTGCAAGGCTTGACCAAGCACTATCCCGGCGTGGCCGCGCTGGACGGCATCGACCTGGACATCGCCTCGGGCGAATTGGTCGCGTTGCTCGGCCCGTCTGGTTCCGGCAAGACCACGCTGCTGCGGGTGATCGGCGGCCTGCTGCATGCCGACCAGGGGCGCGTGCTGTTCGACGATATCGATGCGACGCGGCTCAGCCTGCGCGAGCGCAACGTTGGCTTCGTCTTCCAGCATTACGCGCTCTTCCGGCACATGACGGTGGCGGAAAACATCGCCTTCGGCCTGCGCAGCCGGCCGCGCGCGCGCCGTCCCGACAAGGCGACCATCAACAAGCGCGTGCAGGAGCTGCTGCAACTGGTGCAACTGCCGGAACACGGCGGCCGCTATCCGGATCAACTCTCCGGCGGTCAGAAGCAGCGCATCGCACTGGCGCGTGCGCTCGCCATCGATCCCAGCGTGCTGCTGCTCGACGAGCCGTTCGGCGCGCTCGACGCGAAGGTCCGGGTCGAGTTGCGCCGCTGGCTGCGCAAGCTGCACGAACGTACCGGCCAGACCACGCTGTTCGTCACCCATGACCAGGACGAAGCGCTGGAACTGGCGGATCGCGTGGTCGTGATGCGCGCGGGGAAGGTCGAGCAAGTCGGCACGCCCGACCAGATCTACCACGCCCCGGCATCGCCCTACGTGTTCGAGTTCATCGGTCGCGCCAACGTGCTGGAAGGTCGCGTCGAGCAGGGGCGCTTCCAGTCGGGTGCCCTGCAACTGGATGCGGCCGGCACGCAGGACGGGCCGGCGCGCCTGTATGTGCGACCGCACGACCTGGTCCTGTCCGAACCCGGCGCAGGTGCATTGCCGGCGCGGGTGCGCGATGTGCTGCGCCTGGGCGGGCGGGTGACCAGCGAACTCGAGATCGGCGGCCACGCTCGGCTGCTCGAACAGGAAACCTTCGATGCCGGCGCGGCACCGGCGTTGTCGGTCGGCGAGTCCGTGCACCTTCGGCCGGCGCGCTATCGGGTCTTCGCGCACGCGGAGTGACCGATGCGACATCGCCTAGAAAAAGCCCCGCACATGGCGGGGCCTTTTCCTGTCGGGACATTGGCTCATCCGGGGGCGGCTTCGGCCGCGAGTGATGGCGACAGACGACTGCAGGCGAACGCACATGTCGGCGGCGCGATGCGGCGGAATCAGTTGGATAGGTACCTGATGCGCGTGCATCGTGGTCGCGCATCGGCTCACGCGATATTGGCAAGGCGCTCGCGTAATCGCGGGGTGGCGAAGTCGATGAATGCGCGCAACTTCAGCGGCAGCCTGCGGCGACCGTCGAACAGGAGGTTGACCGGCGCTGGCGTGCTTTCGAACTCCGGCAGCAGCCGCTGCAAGCGCCCTTCCTGCAGGGCTTGGGCGACCTGGTAGGACAGCAGGCGGGTGATGCCGGCGCTGCCGATGGCGGCGTCGATGGCCGCGTCCGCGGTGTTGACGACCAGGCGCGAACGCACCGCGACATCGCGGTATCCGCCGCCGGTTTCGAAGCGCCAGGCATTGCCGGCGCCCAGCGCATCAAAGGACACGCAGCAGTGTCCGGCGAGTTCGTCGGGCGACTGCGGCGTGCCGCGCGCCGCCAGGTAGGCCGGGCTTGCGCATACCACGCGTCGCACGCTGCCAACCGCGGTGGCGGTCATGCTGCTGTCGGGCAGGGCACCGATGCGCACGGCGAGGTCCAGGTGGTCCTCGAGCAGGTTGGCGTTGCGGTCGCCCTGCACCAGCCTCACGTCCACTTCCGGATACGCGGCCAGGAATTGCGCAATCACCGGCAGCACGTGCACGCGCCCGAACACGATTGGCGCGGCAATCACCAGTTCGCCGCGGGGCTCGGCGTATTCGCCGCTGGCGTCGCGCTCGGCATCGCCGACATCTTCGAGGATGCGCTTGCAGGACGCGTAGTAATCGCGGCCCGCATCGGTGAGCGTGAGCTTGCTGGTAGAGCGATGCAGCAGGCGCGCGCGCAGGTGCGCTTCCAGGTCGGACACCTTGCGACTCACCGTGGCCAGGGGCATGCGCAATTGCCGCCCCGCCGCGGACAGGCTGCCGCCATCCACGGCAGCGACGAATACGGTCATCGCTTCGAGGCGATCCACGGAATATTCCAAAATATGGAAGGAAGATTCCAATGTACACGGACTAATGCGTGAATGTGGAAGTATCTAAGCTTTCTCCACCGGGCAAACCGTCCGCCAGCCACCCACCCAAGGAGAAACCCCATGAGCCGTATCGCCATCCCCGCCAGCATCGCCGCCGCCCCCGCTGCTTCCCAGCCCTTGCTGGAGGCGGTCAACAAACAGATCGGCAGCGTGCCGAACCTGTTCCGCCTGGTCGCCAACAGCCCGGCCGCCCTCGAGGGCTACCTGGGCATGAACGGCGCCCTCGCCAAGGGCCAGCTGCCCGCCGCCACCCGCGAGCGCATCGCCTTGGCCGTGGCCGAGATCAACGGTTGCAACTACTGCCTGTCGGCGCATACCTACCTGGGCAAGAACCTGGCCAAGCTCGACGCCGCCGAGATCGCCGCCAACCGCAGTGGCGCCTCGAACGACATCAAGGCCGACGCCGCCGTGCGTTTCGCCGCCAAGGTCACGCAGCAGCGGGGCAAGGTCAGCAGCGAAGACGTCGCCGCGGTGAAGGCTGCCGGTTACAGCGAGGCGCAGGTCATCGAGATCGTGCAGCACGTCGCCCTGAACACCTGGACCAACTACATCAACGAAGTCGCCGGCACCGAGATCGACTTCCCGGTGGTGCAGGCGCGCCTGGCCGCGTAACGCAACGCGACAAGACCGCCGCGCCAGCGGGTGCGGCGGTTGTTTTCCGACAATCGAGGAGGAACCATGAACCGTCCACCGCTGCCGCCTTTCAACCTGGAAGCCGCCAAGCAGAAAGTACGGATGGCCGAAGACGGCTGGAACTCGCGCGACCCCGCGCGCGTCGCCCTGGCTTACACCGAGGACAGCCGCTGGCGTAACCGCAGCGAGTTCCTGCAAGGCCGCGCTGCGATCGAAGCGTTCCTCGCGCGAAAGTGGGCGCAGGAGCGCGAATATCGCCTGGTGAAGGAACTCTGGGCATTCCAGGGCAACCGCATCGCGGTGCGCTTCGCCTACGAATCGCAGGATGCCAGCGGCGCCTGGACGCGCAGCTACGGCAATGAAAATTGGGAATTCGACGAACACGGGCTGATGCGCCTGCGCATCGCGAGCATCAATGACCTGTCCATCGACGAGCACCAGCGCCTGCTGCGCTGGCCCCTGGGCCCGCGCCCAGCCGGCCATGCCTCGTTGAGCGAGCTCGGGCTATAGCGGCATGGCCCGCGTCGCCAGCGATATCGCCTTCACCCCGATCGTGAAATCCCTGCAGGCGCGCAAGGGTTCGCGTCGGGCCTACGCGCACATGGAAGCCAATGGCTCCTGGCGGACCGACATCACGCCGGAACTGGAGGCGTTCATCGCCGCCCAACGCAGCGTCTTCCTGGCGACCGTGAATGGCGAAGGGCAGCCGTATATCCAGCATCGCGGAGGGCCGCCGGGGTTCCTGCGCGCGCTGGATCCGCGCACGCTGGCCTTCGTGGATTTTTCCGGCAATCGCCAATACATCACCAGCGGCAATTTGCTGGAGAACCCGAAGGCGCACTTGTTCCTCATCGATTACCGGCAACGCAAGCGCGTGAAGATATGGGGCGAAGCGCGCATGGTCGAGGCCGACGACGCCTGGCTTTCGCGGCTGATGCCCGAAGGCTACAAGGCCCGGCCGGAGCAGGTGCTGTTATTCAATGTTGCGGCGTGGGACGCCAATTGCCCCCAGCACATCCCGCTGCGCCTCGAGGCGGCCGACGTGCAGGCGGCGCTGCAGGAAAAGGATCGTCGCATCGAGGAACTGGAAGCGGAACTCGCGCGCGCGCGCTGAAGCGCAAACGACTGCTGTCTGCTCCGCGCTCACGATGACGGCGCGCGCAGTGACCGAGGCAACATCGGACAAAAAAAGCCCCGCACACAGCGGGGCTTTTTTTGCGGTTGGAACAAGCGTGCTCACTTCTTCTTGCGCATCGCCTCGTACACGAACAGCAGGACGATGGCGGCGGCGATCGCGACCACCCAGGTCAGCATCCGGCCCAGGCCGAAGTTGCCGGCGGCCCAGCCGCCGATCAC
>Ga0075154_10002441_pt1 | contig 12144 bp, 7 predicted proteins | sample JI71714BDNA_FD_70965 | JGI IMG/M metagenome (GOLD analysis project Ga0075154, IMG submission 70965) | Wastewater effluent complex algal communities from Wisconsin, to seasonally profile nutrient transformation and Carbon sequestration -... | ecosystem: Engineered > WWTP > Effluent > Algae... | reverse complement strand
GTCCATTGCTTTGGAATATAGCGTAATTGCGTCTGCGTGCCTTGTTGGAAGCCGCGCCCCCAGAGTCCGCCACTCCCAACTGCCATTTTGGATTGCACCACATTGTAGCCCTGACCGCGCGGGTCTTTGTTGGGGTCGAGAAGAATTTCGATGCGCTGCTTTTGGTAGGGCTTCAATACATTATTGAACACCCAGGGCATAGCGTATCCCGCACCAATGTTGAGTCCGATAACAACCGCCGTAACAACGATTGTCCGGCGGAACATAAGCGTTCCCAGCGAGACCACAACAAGCGCGATGAGCAAAGGTTTGATGCCGAATAGCGCCGCAAGCGCCACCAGAGGCGGCGTTACAAGTGCGTAGAGTAGCAACAAATCAGCACCGCCCCAGAGAGCAATTCCAAGAAACAACGCCCCGAAGACCGTAGCAGAGCCGTAGTCCGGTTCGAGAACTATCAGCACCACCGGAGCAAGGATGTAGAGAAAAACCGTACCCAAGTCGCGGATGGTCTGCAGATTCACGTTCGGTCTCGCCATAAAGCGAGCAATCGCCAGCAGCGTACATATTTTTGCCAGTTCCGAAGGCTGAAAGGTAAGAGGACCAAGCGCAATCCAGTTTTTTTGCCCATTGACCACTTTTCCCACCAGTAAGACCGCCACTAAAAGAAGTAAGGATAGCCCATAGAAAAACGGTGCACCCACTTCAATCCACCGCACGGGCGAGAACATCACGCCGAGCATAACAGCAAGACCGATACCGGTAAAGGCAAGCTGTTTTGTGAAAAACGTTGGGATTCCTGCATTAACTGTTGCGCTGTAAATAGAGATCAGTCCAATAGTGCAGAGAGCAAGCGTCATCAGAAGCGAAGTCCATTCAACAACGCTTGCGCCCTCGCCTTGAGAACCAAGACGTTCACCGAGATAAGATGCACGAGCCATGAAGTACAGTTTTGGGTGTTGAGTTTTGAAGGTTGAGTAATGCTTTCAGCAGACATATATCCGCCATACCAACGGAAATACTACCGAAACACGTGCTGAAGCGCTTCGCTGATGTGTGCGACGGGAATAATCTCTAAGCCGTCGGTGGTTTGGTTATTCATGTCCAGAAGGTCAACATCATTTTGCTTCGGAATGAGTACCGTCGTAATACCTGCCTGCTTTGCGGCGAGTAGTTTTTCATTTAAGCCGCCGATAGCCAGCACATTGCCGCGGAGCGTTACCTCGCCCGTCATCGCTATATCGCCCCGCGCCGCCCGCCCGGAAGCCGCCGACACAAGCGCCATCGTCATCGTAATACCCGCCGACGGACCGTCTTTCGGAATTGCGCCTTCGGGAACGTGAATGTGAATTTCTTTATCCGTCAGTGCATCAGCGGGAACGCCCAATTTCTCTGCATTTGCGCGGACGTAGGAAAGCGCTGCCATTGCAGATTCCTTCATCACATCGCCGAGTTTTCCGGTGAGCGTGAGTTTATCTTTGCCGGGCATAATGGATACCTCGACGGGCAAAATATCACCGCCCATGCTTGTCCACGCCAGCCCCGTTACGACGCCGACTTTATCGGAAAGCTCTTTTGTACGCTCACGATTGACGGGCGCTTTCAAATACTCATGCACCAGTGCCAGACTAATATGACGTTCTCGCTGGCAAACAATCTCACGCGCCTTGAGTGTAAGTGGGTTCTGTGGTGGTGCGCCGTCTGCGACCATTTCCGTCTCCGATACCGCTTTTTTGCGGGAGCGCTTGGGCTTTTCTTCTGGTGTGCCGAGTTTTGGTGTATCGGTTTCGGCGGCGAGTTTGCGTTCTTCTTGTGCTATTTCAACCACAATCGTTTTTGCTATTTTTCGCACGACCGATGCAATTTGGCGCTCCAAATTCCGTACTCCTGCTTCTTTGGTGTAGCCGCGAATGATTTCGCGCACGGCATCATCGGCAAAGTGAATCGAAAAATCGCTCACGCCGTGCTTCTCCAGTTGTCGTGGAATCAAGTGTTGGCGAGCTATTTGTTCTTTTTCGTATTCCATGTAACTCGTCAGTTCGATAATCTCCATTCTGTCCAAAAGCGGTGCCGGAATATCGTATTTCACATTCGCCGTCGTGATAAACAGCACCTTCGAGAGGTCGTAGTCAATTTCTAAGTAATGGTCGTTGAAGGCGTGGTGCTGCTCAGGGTCGAGCACCTCCAAGAGCGCAGCCGAAGGGTCGCCGCGAAAATCGGTTGCCATTTTATCCACTTCATCCAGCAAAATAACGGGGTTAATCGTACCGGCACGTTTCATGCTTTGGACGATGCGCCCGGGCATAGCACCAATGTACGTGCGGCGATGTCCACGAATCTCTGCTTCGTCGCGCACACCACCCAGCGACATTCGCACAAATTTTCGCCCCAGCGCCCGCGCAATCGAACGCGCAAGCGAGGTCTTGCCCACGCCCGGAGGACCCGAAAGGCAGAGCACTTGTCCCTGTACACCGCTGACGAGATTCAGTACGGCAATGTATTCCAGAATCCGCTCTTTGATTTTTTCCAAACCAAAGTGGTCTTCGTCCAGAATCTGTCGAACGTGAAGAATGTCGAGGTTGTCGGGCGTGGTCGCGTGCCACGGCAGCGCCGCTACAAGTTCAAGGTAATTCCGCAGTACACCGTATTCCGGCGACATGGTTTGTGTTTTTTTCAGTTTATCAAATTCCTCATCAACGCGTTTCAATGCTGCTTCGGGAAGGTGCGCTTCGTCAAGGTCGTTGCGTAATTTTGCCAAATCGGGGAAAACACCCTCGTCGTCTTCCAACTCCTGCTGCAACGCGCGTATTTGCTCTTGAATGAAATATCGCTTTTGCGTTTTTTGGACAGCTTCTTGCACTTTCGTATCAATATCCTGCTCAAGTTTCTGCACCTCAATTTCCGCTGTGAGCATCGCCAAAAGCTCGAAGTATTGCTCACGAAGCGTGGTTTTATCAAGTATGCGCTGCTTGGTAGCAACTTCTGTTTCCAAATTTGCAGCCGCGTAATACAACCGCCGCATAGGGTCTTGAATGCTGGTAAAAGCAGTCGCCACCTCCGGTGCAATGGAGCGATTGGTGCGGATATAATCTACAAACAAATCTCCCGCATGGCGCACCATTGCTTGTAATTCGTTGTTCCCTTCATCATCGGTTACAATTGTAATTGGCTCAACCTCAGCTTCCAGACATTGCTTTGATTTCACAAAACGCACAATGCGCCCCTGAATTACGCCATCCACGAGGATTTTAATGAGGTTATTCGGCAAACGCACGAGTTGAATAATCTTGGCAATCGTCCCGGAGGTGTACACATCGTCTTGCGTTGGGTCGTCGGCTTCGGTACTCTGCGCTGAGAGAAAAATATATTTGTCGCGCTTGAGCGCTTCCGACACCGCATGAATAGAATTCTCGCGCCCGATGAGTACCGGAAAAATCATATGCGGATAGACAATCACATCGCGGAGTGGAAGCACCGACAGGATGCGAGGAATCATGTTGCCTTCGGGCAGGCTTGTTGCTTGAGCGGGTTCTGCTTTTGTTGTTTTTTTCTTCATAAAGAATTTTTGTAATTCAACATTCGATATAGATTTTGGAGACGTGAAGCAAAGCTTCTTATACCACGATAAACACAAGTGTTCATCTTTCGGTTACTGCTTTGCCCATCTCACAGGATATTATTTTCTCACAGGATATTATTTTTTGCCAGCATACTTGCAAAAAGCGCTGGCAATGCTTCGCCGGAAGGCGCACTAATGCTCACATCTGCAAAGCGTGTAATGGCTGTTTGATTGGGATTGACCTCTATAAACAGCGCTCCTGCGCGTTTTGCTTCTATCGGCAAGCCCGCAGCCGGATATACCTCCGCCGAAGTGCCAATGCTAAAAAACACTTCGCACGTCTCGGCGGCTTCCTGCGCGGCTTCTAGTGCATCAGGGGGCAGCATCTCGCCGAACCACACCACCGCAGGGCGAATCATTCCGCCACAATAGGTGCAGCGCGGCGGCTCTTTCACGTTTGGAGCAGTTGATGTATAGCGATATTCATGCGGTTTTTTGCACCGAGAGCAGTAATTGTCAATGATATTGCCGTGCAGCTCAATCACATTGCGGCTCCCTGCTTGCTGGTGCAAGCGGTCAACATTCTGTGTGATAAGCGTGAATCGCCCTCCACGCTCTTCGTACCACTTTTGCATTTCCACTAGCGCTGTGTGTCCGGCGTTAGGTTTCACGCTGTCCACTACCTTGCGCCGCGCTTCGTACCACTCCCACACCATATTCGGATTTTTCAAAAAACCGTCCATACTGGCGAGTTCTTCCGGGCGAAACTTCGCCCACAGTCCATCTGGGTCGCGGAACGTAGCCACACCACTTTCGGCAGAAATGCCGGCACCGGTCAAGACTGCAATTTTGCGAGCAGTGGTGAGTGTTTGCAAAAGATTGTCGCTAAAGGTGTACATGGCTTGCGTGGGGCTTGAGTGATTATGCAGTTTCGTTTGTGGTAGCTTTAGGTACAAAGTCAATGCGGACTTCATTATCTGTGCGGAAGAGCTTTTGCGCAAGGTTGTGGACTTCCTCAGCAGTAATTGCTGCGTAGTCATCGCCAAGACGGAACACGCGCTCCGGCTCATTGAAAAATAGCGCTTGATGCGCCGCCTCATCCGCAATGCCGGAAGCACGCTGTACGGTACGGGCAATGCGCGTCCTGATGCGGTTCTTCGCTTTCGTTAGCTCGCGCTCGGTGATGCCGCCCTTGACAATGCTGCTCAAAACCTTCCACATTGAGTTGTAGAGCGCTTCGCAGTTATATTCTGCACCGTTGGAAACGGCGTATATTGTGAATAGGCTGGTATGGCGGCGGTCATCCACGTAGGCATTGACATCGGACGCAATCAGTTCATCATATGCCAGCGCTTTGTACAGCCGCGAACTGATGCCGTCCGAAATCACGCTGCACAGCACGTCGGCGGCATAGACTTCCGGGGTCATGTAGCCGTCGAAATGATACGAACAAAAGATGGTATCGGTCGGAATCGTATCTTCAACTTGCTCGTAGCGTTTTCCCAGACGGAAGTTCGGTTGAAAAGGTTTGTGCTCTATGGGCACCACGCCACGCGGAATTACGCCAAAATGCTTCTGCACGAGCGGCAATGCGGATTCCGGCGTAACATCGCCGCAGACAACCAAACACGCATTATCAGGGCGGTAGAAATTCGTAAAGAACGAGCGCACATCCTGAAGCGTGGAAGCCGCAACGTGCTTGGGTTCGCCATAGACCTCCCAGCTATACCCCGCTTCGGGAGCATACGCAAGGCGACTCAGAACACGCGAATACGTGCCGTAGGGCGAGTTCTCAACATTTTGATTGATTTCCTCCAAGACCACATTTTTCTGAACATTCAGCGCGTCGTCGTCCACGCCAAAGGATGCCATGCGGTCTGCCTCCAGCCATAAGCCCAATTCCACCTGATGCGCCGGAAGCGACATATAGTAGGTGGTTTTGTCGAATGTGGTATAAGCATTGTTGTCGCCACCCGCTTCGGAGCAGTATTTGTCGAACATTCCGTGCGCTACGTTTTCGGAGCCTTCAAACATGAGGTGCTCAAAAAGGTGTGCAAAGCCTGTGTTGGTAGGCGATTCCGAGTACGAGCCGACACCGTAGGTAACGGCAACCGATACGACAGGCGCGTTCCGGCGAGGAATGACGACGACGCGCAAGCCGTTATCGAGAGTTTGATAAAGCATTGAAAGCAAAATTATGAATTGGGAATGACAAATTACGAATATAAAAAAAAGCAAAACGATGGAACATTAGTTTGCTTGCCGCTCTTGGAGGATAAGCGTGAGCGCTTGAGCAATGATTTCTTCACGGCTTATCATTGCGGCAAGTTCTTTACTATCATAGCGTCCTTCAAATGCTTCCAGCGACGCTCGGTCAAGTGCTGAGGGATAGACGCTTTCCAAAATTTCGCGAATATCGGCTTCCGAAGCATAGTAACCGCCACTACTACGACGTTTATTGGAGCGTTCAATTTCACGCGCTGCGTTACGAATGGAAACCTCCCACGACCGTGTGAGACGATGCTCCGCCTGCTGCTTAATACAGTGCAGGAGCAGTACAATGGCAAAACTTCCGATTTTATTGAGCTTGTCGTCTTTTGCCATTTCTTCCATTTCTCCTATCAGCATAAGTGCATCGTCGTAGCGGCTGGCTTCGATATAGGTGCGTAATTGCTCAAGTTCTTCCATAATAATTACTTCGCCGTGAATAATGAAGAGAACACGAAACTGCTACAATCAATGACTACCGTAAGGGACTATGGTCTGGTAACAATATCAGTGATAAGCCACTGCGCCTTGTCCAATGCTTGCTCCGGCGAGCGAATGCCGTAGAGCGCTTCCACGACGGCATCTTCGATGACGCGCTCAATATCAAGCCAGTGCGGGTGAATCGGCAGCGCCCGCGCTGTGGCAAGCTGCTCCAAAAACACGTCGCGGTGCGGCATAGAGCGAACGTACTCATCGTTCATATAGCGCTTATCCGCCGGAATGCCAGCGTCCTGGAACTGTTTCAAAAGCTCCAGTGCTTGCTTGCCATCGGTGATAAAGAGTGCAAAGCGCTTTGCCAAGATAGAATTTTTCGACTTATAGGTAACGGCAACGTAGTTCCCGCCTGCTATGGAAACGCTTTGCTTGCCTACCGCCGGAATCGGCATGACACCAAACTCCAACGCCGGATTTTCCTTCGCGATCTTGTCCAAAAGCCACGCACCGGAAATCCAGAATCCCAAATTACCACGAACAAACATATTGTCCAACTGCCTCTGCGTTTCGATGAAGCCCGCTCGCGCAAGCGCAAGGTACAACGTGAGTCCTTGAACATTCTCTTTGCTGTTGATAACTGCTCTACCGCTATCGTTCAGCACATCCCCGCCGGCGCTCCAGAAAAACGGCAAAATCTTTTTGTGCAAACGATGTTCGTCCGAACCATTCGCACCAAAGCCGTAAATGCGGTTGCTCGTGCTTGCATTGGCGGCTTGCTGCTCATCGCCGAGTGCTTGAATTGCTTCCGATGCCCGTAAAAGCTCAGTTCCATTAGCAGGCGGCTTTGCAAAACCTGCTTTGCGAAGAAGGGCTTTGTTGTAGAACATCACGCGCGTATCGACGTTCCACGGTAGCGCATAAACGCTGTCTTTGTACGTAGCGGCAGCGTGCGTGAACTCAGCAAATTTGTTGAGTGTGATTTTATTATGCGATAAATTTTTCAATACACCGCCGGAGGAAAACTGCGCGACCCAGTCAGAACCTAATTCGACCACATCCGGCTCCGCGCCTGAGTTGAAGGCAGCAAAAAGTTTTGATTTTCCTTCGCCCCATGTCAAATCCACGAGGTTGACTTTGCATTTATTCTCTGCCTCAAACCGCGCCACAATGCCCTTGAGCGCCTCGCGCTGCTTGGGTTCGCTGCGGAAGTGCCAGAAGGTAATTTCATCCGGCGTGGTGATAACGTCTTCGCCCTCGCGCGTGCGGGCGCATTGGCTTGAAAGTAGCATCAATGCTGCCATCCCGCAAAGGGAAGCAATGATCATGCGGTGACGAAAAAACTCTAAAGGGTTCATTACTGCTGGCTTAATGCTAGTTACACGGAGTGAAAGAAACAGGCGAATGAAGGACTTGCGCCACATTCTGTTGAATAATGGCAATCGCATCCAGAGAAGATGCTGACTGCCTTTGCTGGTGTGCTGGTTGAGAAAATTCTAATTGAGAAGATTCTAGAGAAGAAGGTTCTGTGAGTTGCGAAATATCGTTTGCGTCCTTCAGCCGCGTAATGCCATATTCTTCAAATGGCAACCAAAAATAATCATTCGGCACGGCAATTTGGTATGAAAACGTCGGAATACCCACTGATGCCGTTTCCAGAAGTGCCATCGAGGTAAAGCCGACAGCAGCACATCGGTCACGGAGTACCTCGTCAAATGTTGCGGTGTCAAGACGCACAATAATTGCGGGCTTTGCGGCAAAACGCTTGCTACTTCGCGTGATACCGACCTCGTACTTCTCTATTTCTTTTTCCCATGGTTCACGAGATTCCATCGGGTGCGGGCGTATCAGCACCTCTCCGTGGAAGCCAGCATCTATGAGGCTTTGAAGAAGATTCGGCATAATGGAAAACTCATTCACGGGTTTGTCGGGGTAGTAATGCCGAATATTTTCGCAGAAAAAACGGATACGCGAGAGAGGCGAACGTATTTGGGAAGACGCTTCCAGCCTTGCGTGGGAGTATTTCGCCGCGATGCTCGCCAGATGCGGATTGCCGGAGACGATGACCTTTGTGTTCGGTAGCTCGGCTTCCGCTTCACGTTTCATGCGCCCATCAGCAACAAACAAAACTTTTGGCGCAGAAACGATGCCGTCCACCGTGAAACGCTTTGCATAATTCGACCAAAAATCAAGAATGGAAAAGGTCGGAATGGTGCGTTCATTCGCAAAGCGCACCGCAAGGCGTTCCAGATTGCTGTTGAAGCTCGTCGCGGTGAACACGGCATGAGGCTTGAGATTATCCAAAAGGGCTGCCAAGTCGTCCGGCTCTACCGAAAGCTCATTCGGGAAATCGGGCGTTGTTATCGTGCGAACGTCGTGATACTGAAGCGCTGAAGATTGAGGCGTAATGCGCTCTCTGGCAGGACCAAGCAGCAGGCAATGGCTTTGAATGAGTTCATGCGTAGCGTAATGCTCAATCACAGGCTTCATTACGTTGGCACCGCCCGGATCGTGAGCGACGAAGAGGATAGATTTCATGCTGTTTTCTGTGGGTTATCCAATGATTTTCCGCAACCATTTCAACTTCCCTTTGTAGGGCGCATAGCGGAGTTTGATGTCGAACATACTCGGCTTTGAAAGAATACCGCGTTTGTGGGAAAAAGTATCAAAACTGTGCTTGCCGTGATAGCCGCCCATGCCGCTATCGCCTACACCGCCGAAGGGCAACCCCGGCACTGTCAGGTGCGTTACAGTATCGTTCACGCAGCCACCGCCGGAGTTTGTGCTCTGAAGCACAGTATTTTGCACGTCGCTATTTTCGCTAAAGACGTAGAGTGCGAGGGGCTTGGGGCGCTTGTTCACAAAATCAATTGCTTCATCAAGGCGAGAATACGTCATGATTGGCAGAATAGGACCAAAAATTTCGTCAATCATAACGGGCGCCTCAGGCGAGACGTTGCGCAAAATTGTTGGGGCAATATATCGCTCCGCAGCATTGGTCTCGCCGCCCGCGAAGACATCGCCATCGCTCAAATAGCTCTTCAACCGCGTAAAATGGCGGTCGTTGATGATGCGCGGATAATCGGGGCTTTGCTCTGCGTTCTCGCCATAAAATTCCCGCACGGTTGCCCGCATTTTTTCCAGAAAAGGTTGTTCAATTGCTTTGTCTAACAAAAGATAGTCCGGTGCAACGCAGGTTTGTCCGGCATTAAGATACTTTCCCCAGACAATGCGCCGCGCCGCTACGTCCAGATTGGCGTCCTTGTCCACGACGCAGGGACTTTTGCCGCCAAGTTCAAGTGTCGTCGGCGTAAGGTTCTTTGCGGCTGCTTGAGCAACGATGCGTCCGATTTCCGTGCCGCCGGTGAAGAAAATATAATCCCATTTCTGCTCCAGAAGGCGCGTATTGGTTGCCACGCCGCCTTCAACGACGCTCACGTACTCTTCCGGGAAAGCACTTTTGATAAGCGTTGCCATTGCCGCCGATGTGTTGGGCGCAAGTTCCGACGGCTTCAGCACTGCGCAGTTACCCGCAGCAATAGCGCCCACCAAAGGAGCAATCAGCAACTGAAACGGATAATTCCAGGGGCTGATGATGAGTGAAACGCCGTAGGGCATAGAATACACCTTTGCTGAGGCTGGCATGACCATCAGTGAGGATGCTACACGTTCCGGCTTTGCCCATGAGCGCAAATGCTTCAGTGTATGCTTCAAATCGTCCAGCACGAAGCCTACTTCGGTAACGAACCCTTCAAACTCGCATTTGCGAAAATCCTTGTAGAGCGCTTCCAAGATCGATTTTTCTTGCGCGACAATAGCGTCCTGCAAGGCACGTAGATGCCGGATGCGGAAGTCGAGGTCGTGTGTCTGGCGTGTTTCAAAAAAGCGGCGTTGCTTTTGCACAAGCAGATGTGCTGATTCGGTAGAAATATCGGCAATGTCAATGCCGGAAGCCATTACGGTATCCATCTTGAAGTCTCCAAATTTTGCGTGGTGTGAGTAGTGATGGTTGCTTGCGTCGATTACGATGCGTGTCTCAGGAAAGGCGCTCCAGCAGCAGTTCCTCCGGCACTTCATTGATAGGCAGCTCTACGATAAATGTTGCGCCGTGTTCAAGCTCGGATTCGCACCAAACCTGCCCGCGCATTGCCTCAATAATTTTTTTTACAATGGATAAGCCCAAACCTGTCGAATGTTCGCCACCGGTCGGTTTTGCGGAAAGTTTTGCGAACTTCTGAAAAAGCTGTGTTTTGTCTTCCGCCGAAAGTCCCGGTCCTTCATCTTGAAATTCAATGCGGACGTGCTTTTCTGCCATTGGCAGCCGCACCATTGCGTCTCTCTCTCGGCGAAAAAGTTCTGAATCTTGGTCGCTGTGGGATGAGATCACATTGACATAGACGTTTTTACCGAGTGGAGAGTATTTAATAGCGTTAGAAATTAAATTTTCCAAGACCTGCATGAGTGCATTGCGGTCACACATCGTCATGATTTCGTCGGCATCGTGGTTAAAGTGGAGGCTAATCTCTTTGTCTTTTGCCCGCAAATAGTAGCCTTCTACCACGTCATTGACCACTTCCACCACATTCATCGCAATGGGGCTGAAGGTAAAACGCCCGCTCTCGATGGCGTTAATGTCGAGCAGATTCAATATTGTTTCCTGCATCCGCTTGGCGGTGATGAGAATATGATCCATTTGATCGTTAATCTCCGGCACGGTCATGCGGGTTTGGTACTGCTGAATAATCGAAGCACTCAAGATAATGCTTGTAAGTGGATTCTTGAGGTCGTGTGCAGCAATGCCCAAAAATTCATTTTTTTCGATATTGAGTTGCATCAATACATCGTTTTGGCGAAGAATTTCATCGTGTCCGGTAGAAATCTCTGCCGTGCGCTCGGTGATAGTGCGCTCCAAATCTTGCTGCCGCTTTTCAATACGCCGCACACGCCAGCGATAGAGCGCAAAAGCGCTTGCAATCACCACCGCTACCGCCACCAGCCTTGCCCATACCGTTTGCCACCAATGCGGGTGAACGATGATGCGTAGCGACACGCCATCATTATTCTGCACACCGTCGTAGTTCGACGCCCTGACCCGCAGCACGTATTCTCCGGCTGCCAGATTGGTGTATGTAGCTTCGCGCTTTGTGCCGAGATCGTTCCAATCTTTATCAAAATTTTCAAGTTTGCACGAGTACTTGATTTTATCCGGCAGCGAAAAAGAGAGCGCCGCAAACTCGAAGGCAATAAAACTATCATCGACAGACAAGTGCAGTTCACGCTTTTCGCTAATAATCGTATCAAGTCGGACGGGCTTATTGAAACGCTTGAACTCTGTGAGCACCACGGGCGGAACGAGATAATTTGTTTGCACACTATCGGGATGAAAGCGGATAAATCCTGCCACGCCGCCAAAATACATATATCCTTCGTGGTCTTTCAGGCACGCATCCTGATTGAATTCGCTTCCGGCGCGGCGGCTTACTTCCTCAAAAAGATTAAATGTGCCGTTTTGCGTATTGAAGCGGCTGATTCCTTTGCCCGTTGCGAGCCAGAGATAACCACCGGAATCTTCCATGATGCTGCACACGTAGCGGTTTGGCAAGCCATCTTTTTCGTAAAACGCCGTAAAAGAGCCACTTGCGGGGTCGAAGCGGTTCAGTCCGTTGGCAGTGCCAATCCACAAAATTCCCTTTGTGTCCTCGTGTATGGACATTACGTCATCATTGCTGATGGTATTGCGATTCTCAGGGTTATGGCGAAAGGTGTCAAATGTCTTACCCAGACGATTGAAGCGATTCAGTCCGCCGCCGCGTGTGCCTATCCAAAGCGTGTGTCGGCGGTCTTCGTAGATAACTCGTACCGCATTGGAACTGATTGCGCCGGATAAA
>Ga0075154_10002437_pt1 | contig 12166 bp, 10 predicted proteins | sample JI71714BDNA_FD_70965 | JGI IMG/M metagenome (GOLD analysis project Ga0075154, IMG submission 70965) | Wastewater effluent complex algal communities from Wisconsin, to seasonally profile nutrient transformation and Carbon sequestration -... | ecosystem: Engineered > WWTP > Effluent > Algae... | reverse complement strand
TAATATAATCAGTTGAAGTTGGACTGTCAATGGCTTCTTGAAGGCTTTTCTTGATCTTGTAAATGATGTAAGATACTAAGCTTAACGCCACATATGTTTGCCCTTCCAGTAGCCTCTGTGCAATCATAAAGAGCTTTAAAAGAATGTGCAAATCACGAAAAATACACCATTGTGAGTCTGTGTCAAGTCACCCTCATTTTCCAGCAGACAAAATAACATTTGAGTAACAGGTCACACATTGCGTAAGTACTCCACCTCTTGTTGTCACATCTTGAATGGGCTTCACAGCTCTACACATCCACTTGCTTTCCAAGAAGCTTTGTGGTTTCTTGTGATGATGAATTAAAAAAATTGACCAGATTTCAACATGCCTTGATTGTCCCTTCTGACATGGGTAAATCAGAAAATGCTTTTTTTGGTTAATAACTGCAGCAAATGGTCAATACATCCTATCCATTTTGTTTTCCCTCCTCCTTTTAGACTACTTTGAACAAATATTCGTACTGCTGCGATCATAGTAGCCTCTGTATCTGTGACTGGGCAAATAAACTTAGTTGATTTCACAATAGTTGACCACATCATCAGCTGTTGAGCCACCAGTCTTTTCAAGCAATCCCATAACAATTGAGTGAAGTGTATATGTTTCTTGATTTATGAAATGAGCAGTGCAAGTTACATAGCCCAGGTTCACAAGAGATGTCCATCCATCAGTGGTGATTGAAAAGTATTTACCATTAAAATCCTCATCTGGGTGATAATATACTCTTCACTCAACAAAGTTCTTATCCTTTCTCTACTTAAGATTGGACACTTTTTGTTTAGAGAAATGCACATGTCTCTGAAACTTTTCTCTTCACAGGTGGCTGGAATCTAGCAATAATCCAAGTGATAAGAGAGTGTTCAAAGTTTGGGCAGTGATGAGAAATGGCTTTATAGATCACTGAGCATCTCCTTTACCTTCCACTGCAAGTTTTTCTTCCACCTTGGCTTCAAGATGATGTTTGTACACATCCTAATGGTGTCTCTTCATGTGCCAGATGAGTATAGTTGTGCTGTAATCTTTTGAGTATTAAATATCCTTTATGCATAGATCACAGAATGCAAACTCTATCTTCTCCTCCATCTTCTTATACTGACTCCAAATCCAAGATTTTTCTGCATAAATTTTGTTGTAAGCCTTTCTCTTCTTGTATGGGGATTATTCAGGAAATGCGCCTTCATAATCATTATGATTATTATCACTTCAAATACTGGAGGCTATTGTAGCAGGATCAATCCCTCCAATCACATCACAGGAATAACTTTTTGAATTGGTGATGCTATCACTCATGCTATAAGATAAAAAAGGAGAAGAAGGATTAGGAAGTGCGAGCTATGGGGTATCCTGAAGTATTCTTGGTTCTCGCTCTTGCCACAAGTAAATAACACAATGTCTGCTTTCCATGTTCCACTGCTTCCACCACTTGTTGAAATGAAAAGGCGGGAATGACTGAGTATTCTTGTATTCTTGCCTCTTGCTGCAGGATATTCTGAACTATTCTTGCCTATTGTCATGAGTAAATAAACTACTTTATGCTGCATTTTGAAGGGAGAAGGCAGGAGGGTACATAAGCATACGTATTCGTACATATGCACCACATGCTACACAGTATGCATCTTTCTGTAAATCCAGTGGGGAGTGAGTGGTAACCCAGTCCACTGGTCCGGTCCGGTCCGGTCCATGGGGTGTGGTGGACCAGTGGACCAGTGGACCAGGACTCGGGCCAAGATAATCCTGATCCGCAACCCTAATAGATATACCAAATGCAACACTTTTTTTATTCTTTTTCCATAATGATTTTGTGCAGAATCTTTTTGGCATGATGGTTTGCGTGAGTCTTGCAAACATGCCTCGTGAATAGTCTGTCTCAAATGAGCAAATAATCTCGAATTCACTAGAATATAGGAAAATTGACCCAGAAAGCAGTGCACAAGTCTAAATTCGAATTTTGTAGAGGTGTTTGTTTGTTTAGACTTGGCGGGCGAAAAATTTGTATTCGTCAACAAATTCAGTTTTAAGGTGTCTATATGCTTGATGTTGACATGTTTTCTTTGATGATTTACCTAAATCATCCTAATGACCATGTTTAGTGCTGGGTTGAGTTAGCCTCATTAACTTTAATAAAACATGATGATATTTCTGATCTATTGAAAGGTAACCATGTCCACAGCTTCAATCGCGTAGGGTGATTCAAACGAGGTTAAGTCGAAGATAGTTTTGCTTTGAAATTTGATTAGATTCAATCATGCATTTTAAATTTTAATGCAAGTCTGATTTGAGATAAATCATTAAATCACTGACGATATTAATATTGAGTAACCAACGCTTCAGTGAAAGGAAATTCTGGTCGCTCACAATTTCCACGATTTTAGGCGTCTGTATTTATTTAAATGAAAAAAGGGACGCTATTTATGAAATTGAATTTATATGTAGGCAACTTGTGAAAATGATGGCAAAGTTTCCTTGATCATATATTTATTTGCACTTGTACCTTTCCAAAGTTGACATATAAATCTTTACCATCATAAAGTTTACCAAGGTTCCACATTCTCCATGGTTGATTTCTGGGCTTCCTGGACATCAGATTATCATTCCTGGAATTCGTTTAATATTTAGAATACAGTAGTGCATCCAATTAACTCATGTAGGTTAGGGGAATTACGGTCTTCCAAAAACTTGCTGCACTCATATTTTCCTTTAATTCAGTTTTTATGTGTTATCTTGACATCAGCATTGAATGCTCTTTCTAACCCATCTGCTTAGAAAATGTGAGTGCTGCATATAATTGTTTACAATTGGATTTACTTCTAACAAAAATTTAAACCAAGATGGCATCCTTGTATACTATCATAGAAATTTGAAGATTCCATAATAATTAATAGCTTATATTTTGACTTGATCTGTCTTATCACAATATGCTTTCCCATTTTAAGGCTAACACTTAAATCCCTAATACTTAATAAACTTTCTTTCGTTGCGGGACCTACCGTGGTCTTCCTACAAGAAGAGTACTGTGCTCCGCTCTCATCTTCTTTATAATACACAATCATACTTTATTTCATGAATTTGGTCGGCAATCCAACTCAGGCAATCAATCAAAGAACACTTCGGCACTGTCAATGTAGCATAAGATATCACTTTAGAGTACTTGTTCAGCGTAAACAACCTCATATACAAGATCAAGCTAGAGCGCTCACAACTAACAGCATAAACCATCATTTCCTATTTTTCAAGCCATTCTATCTTGTGGGTGTTCAAAGGCTACTTTTCCTTTCGGCGCCGTTTGATATTAGATCCATTCATTTTATCCACAATATGGAAAGTGCGTTGGACAAAATTTCATCAACCTCAGATGGCTCGTCTCCTAAAGAATCATGCCCAGAAAATTCCGATGTCAAGGACATGAATGATTTATCAAGAAAGGTATCGCATAAACCTAATGAGAAATATGGGTGGAAACGCAACAAAAAGAGAAGAAAGCAGATCTCGAGAGAAAAAGTCGACTGGTCGAAAATTGAAATGTCAGCAGTGGAAAAGCACTCCGGATACATCGATTTTTCGCCTTGGATAATTTCTAAACAAACAACCGGACCATCCGGATCACCTGTCAAAGTTGACTCATTTTTGCCACCTGTGCCGGATGCCCAAAGAATTCAGTTGCCGTTGACGGAGGCCACTCATGAATATGCAGACAATATTCCCGAGTCAGTAAGGCAATTTGAACGACAAATGAAGAAACAAAGGGCCGAACAAAGAGTTGCACGTCCTGTGACAATTGAAGATCTTCGCGTAGTATATATTGACAAGTACATTGTTGTTGCAAATAAACCAGCCGGTAGGCTAACAGTCCCAGGTCTCAGAGGGAATCCTTCTCTCGCCCAATTGATTTTTGACACGTTCGGTTGCGAAAGTGGCCTTGTTGCTAAAGTTGTTGTCCACCGGCTTGATATGGACACATCAGGATTAGTTGTATTTGCTCGAACGGATGATGCCCTTTCAGAACTTCATCGTTCATTTCGAGATATGGAGGTAAATCGTGTTAAAAATCTAAACATCCTTCATAATTAAGGCGCTTACGATATCGCGTCTCCTATTTTCCCACAGATTAGCAAAACTTATGAAGCACTTGTGTGTGGTCATGTGGCAGACTGCGAGGGTCGTATATCTTTCCCGCTGCAACGTGACCACAAGTACCCACCATGGATGAGAGTATCGACTGAAGAGAGCGAGAAAGAAGCTTCTGAAGTTGTTGAACATTTGAGGCGTGTAGGTTGGAAATCCCTAATTAGAAAGGCACCCAAACCTTGTGAAACACTTTACAAAGTCATTGCATTAGAACAATATGGAGGCGAACCTGTAACCCGGCTAGCGTTGACGCCCCTAACTGGAAGGTAAGGCAAAAATTGTCTTTAGTTACAGAGTCGTATCAATCGAATTATTTCTTACATGTTTTCAGAACACATCAACTGCGTGTGCACTGTGCTGCTATAGGCCATCATATTGTAGCTGATCAAACATACGGGTTTCTGGGGGAGGGAATTGAAGATGGCGGCCTCGATGAGTTAGAAATAATTAATAAGAACTCATCTGCGGCAACTCTTCAGCTCAAGAAGAAAATTCATTCTTTAGCTAAAGCAGAAAAGAAAGAATTGTGTTTACATGCTAAAAGGCTTTGCCTGCCGCATCCAATTACAGGAAAGCTGATGATATTCGAGGCTCAAGCACCTTTTTGACACGATGATAGACTAAAAAATCTGTTCGCCAAGAATGGCAATAGCACGAGGAATTCTTGATACTTTGCACTATTCTGCAGAAGTAAGCTGAAAGTACTTTGTTTAAAAAAGCTTGTCTTGTCAAGTTCTTTTAAGTCACCACAATAAGGATACATTGACCCGCGTTGAAGTCCAATTTCAGGACGCTATTGAATTTAAGGAGCGCTAAAGCACGATTCAAAATCAACGCCATGGTAGAACTAAGAGTAGCTTTACGTGCTCTGTGTATGATAAATGATGACGGCGCTGTTTCTATTCTTGGACCTCCTGCGATCTGGATTTTAACACTCTGGCATGCCAACTTCAAATTTAGACATGATTTGAGACCCCCACATTTTAAAAACTATTTTCAAAATGGCCGAAATACGACGTAAAAACCAAGGGCAGAAGTCCGGCAAAGGCAAAAGCTTTACGCAAGCTGAACAGCAGCTCATCTCGACGAAAAGATGTAGCTCCTCTGTCGGACTTTCTTTCTTTGAGGAAACTGCACTGGCTTCCCCTAGCGCAAGCCTCGATCTAAATATAAGGGCCGAGTTGTCTAGAAAAACGGATGATGAAGAAGCTAGAATTGATCCTCAGGATGTTCGATCACACGATGCAGTTGAAACTGTGGGTGGTTTGTCAGATTTGATGTTGTCTCCACATGTTTCTGATAATGTCGACCGAGAGCATGCTTCGTTCCAAGCACGCGATATCGATGCAGTAGAGCCGAAACAGGAAACTGAGCAAAAGAAGATCATGAAAAAATCCCATGTCAAAAGTGATTTTACTATGAATGTTCCGTTCATTACAGCCACAAAATGTGCAACAATAGCTGCTACCAAGAAAGTGAGTAGCCTTACTTGTAAAAAATCAGAAACGACTAAAAAAGAGGATCATGGTCTCGAAGTCACAAGGGAGCATAGAGGCGAGTCCTATCAGTCAGTTTCCTTTGAGATGAAATACTCTAGCGCTATGCCAAACTCCAATAAAATGTACAAAACTGCGAATCACAGGGCAGAAACTGAAGGAACACTTCTGCTTTCTAGTGATGCAAGTGCTGTTTACTATTCAAGGAAAACTCCAGAGAGTCAAAGGCAATCGCACTTATCTGCAATTACAACTAACTCTTCAGACAAGACCGGTCTTGGACAGTGCCTTCATCGAAAATCGAATCCTGTTGACTTTGCGGTATCCTCTGATACTTCAGCTAACCGTGGGTCCTCAAGACACGAAGATTCATTCATAGAGTACGACTCTAACAAAGGTCTTTCATCCAATTCAACATCATTTCCGAAGAGGGAAATCGATGAAATTATAGATTCGATGAATGATTCCTCACCTCTTGAGTATGGATCTACAGATTTTCCGAATTTAGACCTTAATCAAAAAGTAAGGAGCTCTGATTCATTTTGCAATATTGCGGCTTTATTCACAACAAAAGGACTATCTAGTCAAAGTTCTGATACAGCTTCGTTGCAACAATGCCTCAAGTTTGCTTCTCCTTCAGGATTTTCTGCTTTATCTATGGAGAGCGCTGGACACGTTGGCAACCATAATCAGAACATGCAATGTCCACTATCAAGCCTTACAACCGATAGCGCGAGATCTCAGGAACACCCAGCAGAAGGGCTCACATTCGATGAGGCATCGCAAGCCGCCATCAAACTTGGAAGTCCCAAAAGCCCAGATGTGAATGTGAGGTTGAGTCGCTCCGCATCATACTCAAAGAGCCCTAGTATAGACATTAGGTCGTTTTTGTCCCGGAGTAACAGAATGCCTCATCTTCGATTTCGTCATGGACTGTCTCCCATCCAATTTCCAAAGTCACGATCCGAAGTGCAAGAAGAGACAAGTTTGCTAATGCAGCCTTTGTTTGCTTCGCCTATGAATTCAACGATTCAATATCCAGGATCTGCTGTAAGCAATAAGCTCCGCTTCTCGCCAAGGGAATTCTTTCGAAACTCCCACAATGATCATGACGATGTTAAAAGAACATTTTGCAAGAAGAGTCCTAAACCCGAAATGGATCTTCTTTCTTTTGCATTGACATCTCCAGTCACTCGGAGAACAAGTCAATCATCTTTAACCAGAAAACAATATAAACACCTTGAACCACCTCCATTAATCCCAGGAGCCTCTAATCGAGTTGCCTTCTGCGAAGGAATATCACTTGAAAACGAGGCTACATTCTCGTTTGAAATAGACTCTAATTCAAAACTTGGTGGTACTACTATGAAGGATGCGTCAAGAGGACGAGCCCCTAGGAGAAAAAGACAAGAATTGCCGACGCATTCGGACAAACGAATTGGACCGAACGCGATCGTCAAGCGGCGCACGATGAATTGGAATGGAATTGCGGACAAAGGAACGCTGAAGGAAGACGATAAAAAGTATCCAATTAACAAAAATCATCAGCATTCTTTTCATGAGCATTATCAAAGAGCCGACTCAATCGTCGAATCAATAAAAAATTCCTTTGGTACTAGAACGGCAGAGGCGCTAGGATGGTGTAAATGCAAGAATAGTCGCTGCCTGAAGGTAAATGCAATTGCTAAGCAATAGCAGGCATCAAGATATCGAATTCATGTTCTTTAGACTTTTAACCAATTTTCATTAGCTCTATTGCGATTGTTTTAGAAACGGCTCTTATTGTGGATCAGAATGCAATTGTAAGAAATGCCAAAACACAGCCGAGTGTAATGGACCTGGTGGGGTGCGGAGCGACACTGTCGAAAAAATATTAGCGCGCAGGCCAGATGCCTTTAATATAAGGGTAACAAAAATTGGTGAGGGATGCTCTTGCAAGAAAAACAAGTAAGTTATCTTTTCTAAAATTGAATTTAAAAGAACTCCCCCTGAAATTTTTTTGAAATTTATCATGCAGATGCCTCAAAAAGTACTGCGCGTGCTATGCCGACAGGCTCTTGTGCATTCAAGGGAAGTGCAAATGCTGTTCATGTGAAAATTTTGCAACATCGGAAGGAATCAATTCTAGACGCAGTTCTCTCGAGGAATTACATGATATCAAGGCAGAAGATGATGATCAAGCCTCCGTGCCACCGCCTTATGGATACGTTGATCATCTAAACCCTGATAATGAAAAAGGTTCTACATCACAAGAGATGTTTGTTAAAAGTGACATGAGCTCTCCACAAATCGATGTTGGCATGGAATCTCCTATTACTTCACCGATGCCACACCTAAAAGCTCCATCTACCCCATGCTTAGATGATTGTTATGACTTCGAATCCGCAGAAGTTTGACTTGGCCCATACATTATGATATCTACATCTTGTTTTAAACCAGAGAAAATACTCCTAAGAGCTGGTCGTTGTTACGTTGAAAGAGCGAGTCGACTCGGTAGCCACAATCAAACAAAAAAGTTGAAAATTCACTTGATGATAGCTTAATTAATTACTAAATTTCAGACTCAGCTACATCAATCTCAAGGGTTGGAAGCTGATCTGCCCAACATTTATTTCGTCGTAAATGTCAACTGTTGCCCCACCGAATGGATCAGCTTGAACTGTACGGATAGAAAAGCAGGAATGAATGAGTAGAATAGGTAGCATAAATATAAATATTTAATTCTTACCTGTCTCGATTTTACGCAGATTCACTGGGCCAGAGCCCAAAACAGCTCCAGCTTCGGAATCCCGAATGTGAGAAACTTGTGAATAAAGAGTCATAGGTGCAATTGAGTCGCCTAGACGATCAGGACCAGAAAGCTTCACCTCATCAGTTTGAAGAGTCAAAAGGAAAAAAGGGTAGAGCGGTTCCTTAAACAGTCCCCATACCCACAATCCGTCTTTGCGCTCATTTGGATCTTCTGAAAGCTTCCATCGACCGCCCTTTACCGGCAACATACCTTGCTTTACTTCATTGCTTACAGATGAATTCTCATCAACATTCATGTGTTCTTCTCTATACTCTTCAATTGCAGCCTTGAGCATTTGGACTGTTCCTTGTGGTGGCTCATAATTAATATCTTCCAAAAATTGTAGATTTAGCACGAATAGTGGATCCACTCTATTTCCGTTAGAAGTTAGAACATTTTTCAACTGTATACGTACTTTCCAGATAGTTTTCTCGGACAAAGTTGCCTTGGTTTCTTTGGCTGTTGCTGAGGCGTAAATTGCGTTCCCTACAACACCAATCGCTTTGCGTTGTTGTAAATGAAAGTCGCTCGATAAGGCCGACTGTTTCAAAATTTGCAAATTGCCAACAAAAGCCTCTATACTTGCTGGACAAAAGATTAGCTGCATCAGAAAGTAAACTACCGGTAGAATATAACCCATGTTTCTTTGCTCTGTGTGTGATTAATGGATCTTTGGTTGTCGTTCAATTTCTAAGCGGGACTCATTTGTTACGTCAGCGAAAACAATAATGCCAGCATACGTAAATGGAATTAGTCCCATCTTTTGCTTCTTGTCAGAATCAAAGTAGGGAGATTTCAACAAGAATCCTTTCAGATTATTTTTCTTATGTAGATTTGATTTTGTATAGGCTATTTGCGTGTCAAATCTATCGTGGATTTGTGTTTAAGTATGAGCTCGTTGCCGGTAGAAAGCCTCGAATTCTAACTTTGCTGGACCTAACATATGATAGGTCTAGTAGGCCATTAGGAGGGTTTACATAAATGGAACGCGCTGGAACGTCAACATAAGGGACAATCTGTGGAACAAAAGGAATCAAAACTAAATTTTCTTCGGATGAATTTTTCTGTGGTAATCCAACTTCTAGGTAATCATTCCCAAGTCCTACTAAGCTTCCTAAATCCTCTTGAAACACTATCCCACGCACAATTCCAACAAGGCCGTCTGTGTGTACTTCTTGACAAATTTCATTATCCGTGTAATATGACTCATCAAGAAACACCTCCAAACCCACCAAATCTGAAGCTATGAATTCTCCTTCGTTGAGCTTAGGCCTATCATCTTCTTCTCGTGCATATAATACGCTGCCCCTTATCTTCATTGCAGCCTCTAAGGTTCCAATGCCTTCAAATGTCAAGATATACACGTCACCTAATTGTAACTTTCCATCGATCAACGTAATTTGTCTCGGAGAGCGCCTAGTTTTAGGTTTCAGATGTCTCACAATAGGTTGAGATGGTGAGCCTGGGCATAGGCGCTCGGATGCGAAGTCGGAAACGGCCTTAAACTTCACTTGACCCTTGACTCCATGTGGCGACATGACTGTGCCGAGTTCTATGTAACCAAACGTTGTGGGATCGTAAGGATTTATTTTTGTGGCATCTGGATATAATATCGCATTTCTTTTTCGTTCCCGTCTATCTGTCAAAAAACTCTCGTCTTCCATAAGCTCGAATTGAACATCTTCAAATTTGATCCTGTTCGCCTTGAGCTCCTTTTCAAGCCTTATTCGTTTTGCTTTCTTCGTTGATTCTTCCATTAATCGGTCCCATGGATCCTGCTGTTGGTTCGATGCTTTAGAAAACTTGGCATATTTATTGGCTTTTTTCCTTGGCGGTTCTGAGTCATTTGCATTTGACTGCGCCTCTCGTTCGGCTTTCAAAACCTCTAGCTTGCCTGCTCTATATTGTTGTAACCCAGCATACGAGCCACTTGACCATTTAGTTCGTAATATGAAAGAATTCCCGGATTGACTTAGAATATATATCCTCCATACAAGAAGAATGAGTAATGCGCCTTTCATGGTTCAAATTGTTGCTCGACATACACTTTAAAGTAACCGTGTATATATATATATATTTGGAAGACCGGGGAAAAAAATTGGTTCAATGGAAATCATCAAACCAATCATCTTAAAATATGGATGGAACAATCATGAACTTTCATACAGACAATAAAATCACTGTAAATTTCAAAAACATTATTTTTACATCTTTTTTATTTGTTCCGTTGTGTCAACATGACGCACTCGTATCTGAAATGTTGCTGAACCGAATATTACTGTAGTCGTACTGTAGTTTGACAAGAAGAATATGTGCATAAAAAGGCCAAACTTCAATAATTTAACTCATTAGTAGATGAGAAATTGAAATTATACAGCAATCGACCAGATTCTACTGGCCGATCCGATCGTAGTATTGTCTTTTTTTCGGCTAAAACAGCGCGAAATATCTCTTTAGTCAAGTGTGAATGAGATTATTTTCAGGAAATCACTTTCTTCCCTTTCCATAAGCAATTTTTTTGTAGATTTCTGAGCTTACATCACTTTGTATATCCTCCTGTCATCCTTACTTTGAGAATTGAGATTTTACCAGTTTCCGATTATCTACGCTTGAACTAATGTTTTGGGAATATCGGCTGTTATGAATTCCCATCTCAAGTGTCGGCTGGGCAGAGATAAGTACATACACATACACTAACATGGGCATATAAGCTGATTCCGGGGCGCACCAACAGGAAACACATCAATTCCATATGTTTAAATGCAATGCTTTGGATATTTTCTATTCTCCTGGTAAGTAACTGTATTTCCACCATCTTGTGGTAAAAGATCAAGATTTTTTATTTTCTTCCACAATTGACCTTACAAATGCTTTGTAATTTTAGGTTATGAATATCTGATCTCGCTCTCTTCTATCACCCTAATGTTGCGTTAAATTGTAGGTACCTCCTATTTTGCAGAGGATTTGCATATTGTTGTGTATAATTTCTCTTGACAATCAATAACAAATTCAGGATATGCAAGAGTTGTCATTACAAAATCAAACCGTATTGTAAGTTTTAGATACGTTGCAACGCCTCGAGCAAAGATTCTGATGTTGGATTCTGTGGGTCCCTAAACAGATTTCGAGAATTATTGCTGCGAGCGGCAGTGCATTGATGCTCATTATACGAACGTGCATTGATGCTCATTATATGAACATACATGATTCATGCTCACTGTTTCAGATGAAGTTCTTTCTGAACTTCGCGTATATGTTGAATTACTCATAGGCGATTTTGAACGAAACGTTTTGCCTGTTAAGCTGGGTATGCCCAACAGAGCCTTCACATTTTGTTTGTCACAAGACAATTTCTCAACAAACTCATTCTGGATTAAAACTTCACAAAGGGTACACGCTAATTTAAATTAAATTTCCCTTTAGGAAACAAATTCCAATTTTTCTTTCACAGAAGAACTAAACACCACTTTTTATCATCTTTTTTATTTTGACGATTAATAAGTCATGTAGTGTAGTTCCAATTAGGATTTCAAACGTCAGGGTTTCGTCATCCATGTGCACACGATATCACTCTCTTTTATGAGACATGAGTGATTCTTTATTTTCCTTTTTTTCATGGACCACAAAATCATTTGTTAGTCTCAGATAAGATACCATACATGCATATAGTAATGAGGTACCTGCCTTTAGATTTTTTGAGACGATATCAGCATG
>Ga0075154_10002436_pt1 | contig 12168 bp, 13 predicted proteins | sample JI71714BDNA_FD_70965 | JGI IMG/M metagenome (GOLD analysis project Ga0075154, IMG submission 70965) | Wastewater effluent complex algal communities from Wisconsin, to seasonally profile nutrient transformation and Carbon sequestration -... | ecosystem: Engineered > WWTP > Effluent > Algae... | reverse complement strand
GGATCAAGATCAGCCGACAATCCCGCCTGCTGAACAATCCAACCAGCAATCGCATGATCAAAGTCATCACCACCCAAGGCGCTGTCGCCACCGGTGGCCAAGACCTCAAACACGCCACCCGTCAGGCGCAGCACTGAAATATCAAAGGTGCCACCGCCCAAATCGTAAATGGCCACCACACCTTCGGCATGCTGGTCCAGGCCATACGCTACAGCAGCAGCCGTCGGTTCATTCAGCAGGCGCAGAACATTCAAGCCCGCCAGACGGGCCGCATCCTTGGTGGCCTGACGCTGTGAGTCATCAAAGTAGGCCGGCACAGTGATCACAGCACCGACAAGCTCGCCACCCAAAGTCGCCTCCGCGCGCAGGCGCAGGACTTTGAGAATTTCAGCCGAAACTTCGACAGGGCTCTTGGCACCTTGCACCGTCTCAATAAACGGCATGTGCGACTCGCCTTCGCTGAAGCGATACGGCAATTGCTCACCAAGTTGTTTGACGTCGGCCAGACCGCGCCCCATCAAACGCTTGACGGACAAAATGGTGTTGAGTGGGTCTGCCGAACCGGCTGCTTTGGCCGACTCACCGACCTCAACCGAACCTGCATGGTAGCGCACCGCGGAGGGCAAAATGACTTGCCCAGCCGCATCCGGTAGCGGCTCAGAAAGACCGCTGCGCACGGCCGCAACAAGCGAATTGGTGGTGCCCAAATCTATCCCAACAGCCAGCCTACGCTGGTGTGGCTGGGGGCTTTGTCCGGGCTCAGCGATCTGCAGTAAGGCCATGGGTATTCAATGCTTAGGTGTCAGGCGCGCCAGACAGCGCACCAGCGTTAATCGTCGAGGCGCTCTTCCAGCTGGCGAACCTCGTGAGAGAGCTTGTCGAGAAACTGCATGCGGCGCATCAGACGCTCGGCCTGCTCGCGCTGCTGCGGATCATCCCAACAAACCGCAAAACTTTCGTTGAGCTCATCCTGAGCTACTTTCAAGCGGCGCTTAAAGGATGCAACGCCGACCAGGTCAGCACTATCGTGCAAGTCTTCAAGCTCTTCGCGCAGCTGCATTTGCTGCATCAAAAAGCCCGGATCCTGCACCGTGACTTCCAACGGTAACTCCGGCCCGCGAAGCGCCAACAGATAGCGCGCACGCTGCGAAGGACTTTTCAGGGTGCTGTAGGCCTCGTTCAAACTTGCCGATTGCTCAAGGGCCAAACGTTGCTCTCGCTCGGATGCATCGGCATAGCGATCCGGATGGACTTGCCGGGCCAGCTCGCGGTAACGACTGGCCAACAGGTCAACATCCAGGCGAAAGCTCGGCTGCAAGTCAAACAAAGCAAAGTGACAAGGACTGCCCACGCGAGCCTCAGATGTTGAAGCTTTCGCCGCAGCCACACTCGCCGCGCACGTTGGGATTGTTGAACTTGAAGCCCTCGTTCAACCCTTCCTTGACGAAGTCGAGTTCCGTGCCGTCCAGATACACCAGACTCTTAGGATCAATGATGACCTTGACGCCATGGCTCTCGAAAATCTGATCTTCGCTGGCGGTCTCATCGACAAACTCCAGCACATAGGCCAAACCCGAGCAGCCCGTGGTGCGCACACCCAGGCGAATGCCCTCGCCTTTACCACGCCCATCCAGGGAACGGCGTACGTGCTGGGCAGCAGCTTCGGTCATGCTGATAGCCATCGAAATCTCCTTAGAGCAAACCTTTCTTCTGCTTGTAGTCGCGAACAGCGGCCTTGATGGCATCTTCAGCGAGAACGGAACAGTGGATTTTCACCGGCGGCAAGGCCAGTTCTTCGGCCAACTGGGTATTTTTGATGGTTTCAGCTTCGTCCAGCGTTTTACCCTTCATCCACTCAGTGGCCAGGGAGCTGGAGGCGATGGCCGAACCGCAGCCGTAAGTCTTGAACTTGGCGTCTTCAATCACGCCCTGCTCATTGACTTTGATTTGCAGGCGCATTACATCGCCGCAAGCCGGTGCACCCACCATGCCAGTGCCGACATCAGGGTCTTCCGCGTCCATCTTGCCGACGTTGCGCGGGTTTTCGTAGTGGTCAATGACCTTTTCACTGTATGCCATGTTGGTATTCCTTCCTCATCAGAGAGCCGCTCTTGCTCGGCGACTACTTAGTGCGCCGCCCACTCGATCTTGGAGATGTCGACACCGTCTTTGTACATATCCCACAGCGGCGACAACTCGCGCAGCTTGGTCACCGCCTCACAGACTTTCTGCGCGGCGTAATCAATTTCTTCCTCGGTGGTGAAACGACCGAAAGTAAAGCGGATGGAGCTGTGCGCCAGCTCATCGTTACGGCCAAGGGCGCGCAACACATAAGACGGCTCCAGCGAAGCCGAGGTGCAGGCCGAACCCGACGAGACCGCCAGATCTTTGAGCGCCATGATCAGCGACTCACCTTCAACGTAGTTGAAGCTGAGGTTCAGGTTGTGCGGTACGCGGGCAGTCATGCTGCCATTCACATACAGCTCTTCCAGGCCTTCGACCTGCCTGAAGAAGCGATCGCGCAGCAGCGCAATACGCTGACTTTCCTGAACCATTTCTTCCTTGGCAATGCGGAACGCCTCACCCATACCCACGCACTGGTGAGTCGCCAGGGTGCCAGAGCGCATGCCGCGCTCGTGACCACCGCCATGGGTCTGAGCCTCCAGACGCACACGGGGCTTACGGCGCACATACAGCGCACCAACGCCTTTAGGCCCATAGGTTTTGTGGGCGCAGAAGGACATCAAATCAACCTTCAATGCGTCGAGATCGATGGCGACTTTACCGGTCGACTGCGCCGCATCGACATGGAAGAACACACCGCGCGAGCGGGTGAGTTCGCCAATGGCGGCGATGTCATTGATGGTGCCGATTTCGTTGTTGACATGCATCACCGACACCAGAATGGTGTCTTCACGCAGCGCCGCCTCAATCATGGCCGGAGTGATCAAGCCATCTTCACCGGGCTCGATATACGTCACTTCAAAGCCTTCGCGCTCCAGTTGACGCATCGTGTCGAGCACCGCTTTGTGCTCGATCTTCGAGGTAATCAGGTGCTTACCTTTACTCTTGTAAAAGTCAGCAATGCCCTTGATAGCCAGGTTGTTCGACTCGGTCGCACCCGACGTCCAGACAATCTCGCGCGGATCAGCGTTGACCAATTCAGCCACCTGACGGCGTGCGTGCTCCACGGCTTCCTCAGCTTTCCAGCCAAATACGTGCGAGCGCGATGCCGGGTTACCGAAGTTGCCGTCAACCAGCAGACATTCACTCATCTTTTGCGCAACACGCGGATCAACCGGTGTGGTCGCGGAATAATCGAGGTAAATCGGCAATTTCATCAACTTTCTCCTAATCAGGTATCAGACCAGTCGGCCTACGCCCTTCCATCAATCGACGGCTGACGCTTCGATCTTATCTAGAAACAGCATCCTGCTGCCGTTGCAACGGCGCTGATCCTGGCGCTGGGCTACTTCCTGCACTTCTCGACGAGTGACGAGATCAGCCAAACTGATGCCGCTGAGAAACTCATGGATCTGCTGGCTGAGGTCACACCACAAATGGTGGGTTAGGCAGGTATCACCGGCATGGCAGTCACCTTGCCCCTGACAACGCGTGGCATCGACAGACTCATTGACTGCATCAATGACTTCCGCCACCTGAATCCCGCGCATGTCACGCGACAGCTGATAACCACCACCCGGACCACGCACACTGGACACCAGATTGCCGCGGCGCAGCTTGGCAAACAGCTGTTCAAGGTAGGAAAGGGAAATACCCTGACGCTCGGAAATATCCGCCAGAGACACCGGGCCACGCTGCGCATGCAGCGCCAGGTCAAGCATGGCGGTGACGGCATAACGGCCTTTGGTGGTTAATCGCATAGTGGGTTACCGCGTGATCGCAATATGGCGCGATTATGCAATTCCCGAGCATTTAAGTCAACTATAAGACCTAGCGATTTAGTAGGAGATGATCACTACGAGGGTCGGCATGATAACAAACCGACCTCGCCCACACCATCAGACAGCCGGCTTGTCAGCCTCTTTGACCACGCCAGCAAAATCCTCATCACGCAACTGAGGCAAGTCCTTCGCGCAGTAGTCACTGCCCAGTGATTTCAGCGCCCCACACATACCTTCCAAACGGCTGTCGACGGCATGCAGATGATCAAGCAACTGCCCAATCGCACGCGCGACCGGGTCCGGCATATCCTGACTGACGCCATAGGCGTCGAAGCCCAGCTTTTCAGCAATCGCCTGGCGCTTGGCCTCAAGCTCATCATCGGCCTTAACGATGACGCGCCCCGGAATCCCGACCGCCGTAGCACCCGCCGGCACGGCTTTGGTGACCACCGCATTGGAACCAATCTTGGCCCCCGCCCCGACCGTGAAAGGCCCCAACACCTTGGCCCCCGCCCCTACAACCACTCCATCTTCCAACGTAGGATGACGCTTGCCCTTATTCCAACTGGTGCCACCAAGGGTCACCCCTTGGTAAAGGGTGACATCATTACCAATCTCGGCCGTTTCACCGATCACAATGCCCATGCCGTGATCAATAAAGAACCTGCGACCAATCTTGGCCCCCGGGTGAATCTCAATACCCGTCAGCCAACGACCAAAATTCGATACCACCCGCGCCAGCCACTTCCAGCCCGACAACCACAGGGCATGGGCCGCACGGTGCAGCCACACGGCGTGCAGCCCCGGGTAGCAGGTCACCACTTCAAACGCATTGCGCGCTGCCGGATCTCGGTGGAAAACGCTTTGAATATCCTCTCGCATGCGCTCAAACATCTGCACTTCCTCGCTTGTGGGGCTCGCCGCGCGCCGCCTTGATGGTCTCGGTCAAAATACCGCGCAGAATGTTCATTTCCACCTTCGTGACCGCGCTACGTCCATACAGGCGACGCAGGCGACTCATCAAATGCCTGGGCCGCTGCGGATCGAGAAAGCCTATTTGTACCAACGCCTGTTCCAGGTGAGCAAAATAAGATTCCAACTCATCCGCCGTCACCGGCTCATCGCCAGGCTCAACAACGGATTCAAACTTAAGCGGCAATCCCTGCGAAGCCAGCCAACCCAGACGCACCTCATAGGCCAACACCTGCACCGCCGCTGCCAAATTCAGTGAGCTAAAGGCCGGATCAGAAGGAATATGCACATGATAATGGCAACGCTGCAGTTCCTCGTTGGTAAGGCCGGCGTATTCACGACCAAACACCAAGGCAACCTGTGCACCTTGAGCAGCCTGCTCACAGGCAGCCACTCCACATTCACGCGGTTCCAGCATCGGCCAGGGGAGGTGTCGATTACGCGCACTGGTACCCATCACCAGGCGACACCCGACCAAGGCTTCTTCGAGCGTGGCAACCACCTGCGCCGCATCCAGAATATCACTGGCCCCGGAAGCCCTGGCCACCGCCTCCTCACTAGGGAAATCTTGCGGATCAACCAACACCAGACGCGAAAGCCCCATGTTCTTCATGGCCCGCGCCGCGCCACCGATGTTTCCCGGATGACTGGTACCCACCAACACAACGCGAATATTTTCCAGCACCACAAACGCTCTCAGATCAAGGCATTGAACGACAAATCTTACAGAAGCCCGCCCACTTGTGCCACGCAAGGCGCAGGTTACGCTTCAACCGACAAACTTTTCTGCTAGAATGGCCGGCTTTCTTTAACGACCCAGGTGAACATCCATGCAGCCCATGCTGAATATCGCGCTGCGCGCAGCCCGTAGCGCCGGCGAAATGATCTTCCGCTCGACCGAACGCTTGGACGTCATCTCGGTCGACGAGAAAGAAGCCAAGGATTATGTGACTGAAATTGATCGCTCCGCCGAGCAGCTGATCATTCAGGCGATTCGCAAAGCGTTCCCCAACCACGGCATTCTTGGCGAGGAAAGCGGCCTCAGCGCTGGCAGTGGCGAAGGCGCAGATTACCTGTGGATCATTGATCCGCTGGACGGCACCACCAACTTCATCCGTGGCATTCCGCATTATGCGGTCAGCATCGCCTGCAAGTACCGCGGCCGCCTTGAGCACGCGGTGATCATTGACCCGGTGCGCCAGGAAGAATTCACCGCCAGCCGTGGTCGCGGCGCTGCCCTGAACGGTCGTCGCCTGCGCGTGGGCAATCGCAAAAGCCTTGAAGGCGCTCTGCTCGGTACGGGCTTCCCGTTCCGCGACAGCCAGATGGAGAATCTGGAAAACTACATCGGCATGTTCCGCAGCCTGGTTGGCCAGACGGCCGGCGTTCGTCGCGCAGGCGCAGCCAGCCTGGACTTGGCCTACGTCGCCGCCGGCCGTTTCGATGCTTTCTGGGAATTTGGCCTGTCCGAATGGGACATGGCAGCAGGCGCCCTGCTGATTCAAGAAGCTGGCGGCCTGATCAGCGATTTCAGCGGCGGTCACGAGTTCCTTGAAAAAGGTCAGATCGTAGCCGGCAACACCAAATGCTTTAAAGCGGTACTCACCGCCATCCAGCCGCATTTGTCAGCCTCGCTAAAGCGCTGATCAAACGCCCACAAAAAAGCGCCTTCCGAGGCGCTTTTTTGTGGGTCAATTTCAGCCAAGCGCTGCATGCAGCAACACCGGCTAGCGCTTTCAGTTAGCCTGATCCGCCAACACCAACTGACCGTCACGCACGGGTATCTGACGCCCCGGGTCTTTGGCCATGCGCGCATGCGCCACTTGGCCATCAAGCTCGTACTTCACGTCATAACCAACTGTTTTCTCGCTGCTATCGAACACCGTATTACAACGGGTCTCAGTCGTCGTATAGGTGTCCGTGTCTTGCATGTGCGCCTGCACCTTATTACCGGCATAGCCACCCCCAACAGCCCCGGCCACGGTGGCGATTTTTTTGCCGTTGCCGCCGCCCACCTGATTACCCAGCAAACCGCCAACCACAGCGCCAATCGCTGTACCGGCCAGCTGATGTTGATCCTTAACCGGCGCCTGACGCGTCACCGCTACATCCTTGCAGACTTCGCGCGGGGTTTTGATGGTTTCAGTGACCGGCTTGACCGCCAGTACCTGCGCATAGCTCGGCGCATTGACCACGCTGTAAGTTGCCACTGCACCGCCTGCCGTAACACCCACCGCCCCTAACACAGCACCTACCAACATCGACTTATTCATGCTCACTCCTTCATCACAAACGCCCAAGGCGTTGCATCTGCGATCTTGGAGCACAAAAAAACCGGGCAAGTTCAGCACTTGCCCGGCTCATTTACCGCATTGCGAAGGAGCGCACAGTATCAGGGACGCTCATCCACCTCTTCTTCAACCACCGGAGGAATCAGATCCTCCACGGTCAGATCCAGCCAGACCAACACAACGTTAGCAATGTAAACAGACGAGTAGGTGCCTGCCGAAACACCCACAAACAGCGCCACCGAGAAGGCGAACAGGTTGTCGCCGGCAAACATCAACAGCGCACCGACCGCCAACAGCGTGGAGATCGAGGTGGCCATGGTGCGCAGCAGTGTTTGCGTGGTGGAGATATTGATGTTTTCGATCAATGTCGCTTTACGCAGAACGCGGAAGTTTTCGCGCACCCGGTCGAACACCACAATGGTGTCGTTAAGCGAGTAACCAATGATCGCAAGCAGTGCAGCCAGAACCGTCAGATCAAAGGTGATCTCAAAGAACGAGAGAATGCCCAACGTAACGATCACGTCATGCACCAGGGACACAATCGCCCCTACGCCGAACTTCCACTGAAAGCGGAAGGCCAAGTACAACATCACACCACCGAGTGCCAGCAACAGCCCGAGCCCCCCCTGATCGCGCAGCTCTTCACCCACCTGCGGACCGACGAACTCGACCTTTTTCACCTCAAGCTGGTCACCTGCCTCACGCAACGCCGCGGCAACTTTGTTACCCAAATCAGGATCGTCACCCTGCATGCGCACCACCACATCGGTGGTTGCACCAAAGCTCTGCACAACGGCATCGCCAAAACCCGCCCCGTCCAATTGCGAGCGAATTTTGCTCAAATTGGCAGGCTGCTCATAACTCAGCTCAATCTGCGTACCGCCGGTGAAGTCGAGCCCCAGATTCAAACCCTTGGTAAACAGACTGAACAAGGCCAGCAGCGTTAACAGCACGGTAAAGGCGAACGCAATATTGCGCACACCCATGAAGTTGATCGTACGATTCATCACAGCCCCTTAAATCCACAACTTCTTGAAGTCACGCCCGCCACAGGTCAGGTTGACCATGCAACGCGTCACCAGAATCGCGGTAAACATCGAGGTGATGATGCCCAGCGACAGTGTCACCGCAAAGCCCTTAACCGGCCCGGTGCCCATGGCGAAGAGGATGCCCCCCACCAGCAACGTGGTCAGGTTGGCATCGACAATGGCTGAATACGCGCGGTCAAAACCTTCATGAATCGCACGCTGGATGGACATGCCATTGGCAATTTCTTCACGGATACGCGAGAAAATCAGCACGTTGGCATCCACCGCCATACCCATGGTCAGCACGATACCAGCGATACCGGGCAGGGTCAGCGTAGCGCTGAGCAGCGACATCAGTGCCAACAGCAGCACCATGTTCAAGCCCAACGCAACAGTCGCCAGCACACCGAAGAAACGGTAGATCGCGATAATAAATAGCGACACGAACAACATGGCCCACATCGACGCCGTAACACCCTTGGCGATGTTATCTGCCCCCAGGCTTGGACCGATGGTGCGTTCTTCAGCGAAGTACATCGGGGCAGCCAGACCACCGGCACGCAGCAGCAGCGCAAGCTCGGAAGATTCCCCCTGACCATCCAGCCCGGTAATACGGAACTGGCTGCCCAGCGGCGACTGAATAGTCGCCAGGCTGATGATCTTCTTCTCTTCAGCAAAGGTTTGCAGTTCGACTTCTTTTTCGACGCCATCGACCACCTGACGCACATAGCGCGTCACCGGCTTCTGTTCGATAAAGATCACCGCCATGCTGCGCCCGACATTATTACGGGTCGCACGGTTCATCAGGTCGCCGCCACGGCCATCGAGGCGGATATTGACCTGTGGGCTGCCATTTTCATCAAAGCTGGCTTGCGCATCGGTCACCTGATCACCGGTGATGATCAAGTCACGCTCCAACAACGCCGGCGGACGCCCCTCTTCACGGAACTCAAAACTTTCAGTCGAGGCCTTGGCAGCGTCAGGCTCAGCGGCGAGACGGAACTCAAGGTTGGCGGTTTTGCCGAGAATTCGCTTGGCTTCGGCCGTGTCCTGAACACCCGGCAGTTCAACCACGATGCGGTTCGCCCCCTGGCGCTGCACCAGTGGCTCGGCCACACCCAGCTCATTCACGCGATTACGTACAGTGGTCAAGTTCTGCTTAATCGAGTACTCGCGAATCTCAACCACCTTGGCCTCAGTCAAAGCAAGGCGCAGCACCTGCTGCTCACCGCGCTGCTGGGCGGTCAGGTCAAAGTCGGTAAATTCCTTACGGATCAGTTGCTGTGCTTTTTCCAGAGTGGCTTCATCAGCAAAACCTAGCTGAATAGCGCCGTTGAGTTCCGGCAAGCTGCGATAGCGCACACGCTCTTTACGCAACAGACTCTTTACTTCGCCTTCGTAAACTTTGCGACGCGCATCCAGTGCTTTTTCCATGTCCACTTCCATCAAGAAGTGCACACCACCAGACAGGTCCAGGCCGAGCTTCATCGGGCTGCCACCCAGGTTACGCAACCACTCAGGTGTGGTTTGCGCCAAGTTAAGGGCCACCACAAATTCGTCGCTCAGGGCCTTGCGCACCAGGTCTTTGGCGGGCAGTTGATCCTCGGCGTTATTAAGGCGCAACAACCCGGCACGGCCCTGATTGGCCAGGCTGGTGGCTTTTACGCTGATACCGGCGGCTTCCAGAGCGCGACTGGCGCGATCCAGGTCAGCCTGCTCGACGCGCATCGCGGAGCTGTTACCACTGATCTGGATCGCCGGATCGTCCGGGTACAGATTGGGCAGGGAATAGAGAAAGCCGATAGCCAGCACAGCCAGAATCAGCAGGTACTTCCAGAGGGGAAACTTGTTGAGCATGACGCCGCCCGTTATGACGCGGGGCGCATTAAGCGCCCCGTCGAATGGTAAAGGTGTGTGGCTTAGATCGCTTTAAGCGTGCCTTTAGGCAGCGAAGCAGCAATCGCCACTTTCTGGATCTTCAGCTCGACCGTGTCAGACACTTCGATCACCACGAAGTCATCGGAAACCTTGGCAACCTTGCCGACGATACCGCCGCTGGTTACGACTTCATCACCTTTTTGCAGCGCACCGATCAGGTTCTTGTGCTCTTTGGCACGCTTGGCCTGAGGACGCCAGATCATCAGGTAGAAAATGACCAGAAAGCCGATCAGGAACACCCACTCAAAACCACTGCCCGCAGGGCCGGCAGCCGGTGCAGCACCTTCAGCGAAGGCAGCGGGAATAAAAAAGCTCATGTAACACTCCTGTAACAAGGGTCTTTAAGGGTTTGGGATTCAATCCAGAGGCGGCGTAGGCAGCCCGCGCTTGGCATAGAAGGCATCGACAAAGGCGGCCAATGTACCCTGTTGAATAGCCTCGCGCAAACCAGCCATCAGCACCTGATAATGCCGCAAGTTGTGGATTGTATTGAGCATGCTACCGAGCATTTCGCCACATTTATCCAGATGATGCAGATAGGCGCGGGAGAAATGTTTGCAGGTGTAACAATCGCAGCTCGGATCCAGCGGCGAGTCGTCATGTTTGTGCACGGCATTGCGGATTTTCAGCACGCCGGTATCGACAAACAAATGGCCATTGCGCGCATTACGGGTCGGCATCACACAATCGAACATGTCCACCCCACGGCGCACGCCTTCGACCAGATCCTCAGGCTTGCCCACCCCCATCAAGTAACGCGGCTTATCCGCCGGCAACTGGGCGGGCAGATAATCGAGCACCTTGATCATTTCTTCCTTGGGCTCACCGACTGACAAGCCACCAATGGCATAGCCGTCGAAGCCGATCTGCTCCAAACCGTCCAGGGAGACCTTGCGCAACTCTTCGTGCATACCGCCCTGAACAATCCCGAACAGTGCTGCCGTATTGTCGCCATGCGCCTCTTTGGAACGCTTAGCCCAGCGCAGAGACAATTCCATCGAGCGCTTGGCCACATCAAACTCGGCCGGATACGGCGTGCACTCATCAAAGATCATGACGATGTCTGAGCCCAGATCGCGCTGCACCTGCATCGACTCTTCCGGCCCCATAAAGACCTTGGCGCCGTCCACCGGCGAGGCGAAGTACACGCCCTCCTCCTTGATCTTGCGCATGGCGCCCAGGCTGAACACCTGAAAACCGCCGGAGTCGGTGAGGATCGGCCCCTGCCACTGCATAAAATCATGCAGGTCGCCGTGCTTTTTGATCACCTCAGTGCCGGGACGCAACCACAGGTGAAAGGTGTTACCAAGAATGATCTGCGCACCAATCGCTTCGATATCACGCGGCAGCATGCCCTTCACCGTGCCGTAGGTCCCCACCGGCATAAATGCCGGCGTCTCGACTACACCGCGGGGAAAGGTCAGCCGGCCACGGCGCGCCTTACCCTCGGTTGCCAACAATTCAAACGACATGCGGCATGTGCGCGTCATACGTGTTCCTCAGGCCCGCGCGGTGCGGGGTTACGCGTAATAAACATGGCATCGCCATAACTGAAAAAGCGGTACTGCTCGGCCACAGCCGCACGATAAGCCGCCATGGTTTCCGGGTAACCGGCAAATGCCGACACCAGCATCAGCAACGTCGATTCCGGCAAATGGAAGTTGGTCACCAGCGCATCCACCACATGCAGCGGACGCCCCGGGAAAATAAAGATATCGGTATCACCACTGAAGGCTTTGAGTTCGCCATCGCGTGCCGCACTCTCCAGCGAACGAACGCTGGTCGTACCCACCGCGATAACCCGCCCACCGCGTGCACGACAGGCCGCCACAGCATCGACGACCTCCTGAGTGACTTCCAACCATTCGGTGTGCATGTGGTGGTCTTCGATACGCTCGACCCGAACAGGCTGAAAAGTACCGGCGCCGACATGCAAAGTCACAAAGGCACGCTCGACACCCTTGGCCGCGATGGCATCCAGCAGAGGCTGATCGAAATGCAGGCCCGCTGTAGGCGCAGCCACAGCGCCGGCAC
>Ga0075154_10002433_pt1 | contig 12185 bp, 8 predicted proteins | sample JI71714BDNA_FD_70965 | JGI IMG/M metagenome (GOLD analysis project Ga0075154, IMG submission 70965) | Wastewater effluent complex algal communities from Wisconsin, to seasonally profile nutrient transformation and Carbon sequestration -... | ecosystem: Engineered > WWTP > Effluent > Algae... | reverse complement strand
AGCGGCCTCCATTGCCAATGCGGCCTCACGCAGTGTTGCCGCAACCAACTGGTTGCCTGCACGGTGTTGTGGCAGATCGTGCATCAGCAGCGTGAAGGCGTGGCTGTCTTCGTCAAAGGCAATGTACAGATGGCTTGGAACGGCCATAGGCTTTCGTCCGGCGAAAAGCTGATAAAAACGGCTTTCACGGATATAGGTCATGTGCGACTTGCCCGTCGCGCGGCTCAACGGATCGTTTGACGGCAATTTGATGACCAGTGTGCTTGGACCCGAACCCGATCCATAATCCAGTGTCAGCCTATAGGTCGCGCCGACCTGCCCGGTGCCTATGGGCGTTGCCGTGACTGAAACAACCCGAGCTTGCAAAATCTCGGACAACCAGTCGGCGGTGATTTCTTCCAGCGTCAAAACCGGCAGTTGCGTCATTTCGCACCATCGTTGATTGCGGCAAATCCGCTTGGTGTGTGCGGTCCGATCACCAATTGCTCGACCAGGCCAATGCCATCCGATGCTAGGCCGCCGCCTTCATGCCGCGCCTTTGCAACATGCTGGATGTGGAGATTGTGAATTTCGAGCGGATCTAGGTCAGACGGGCGAAAATCCTCACGCTCGACGACCAACTCACCCTTATAGCCGCCATGCACCCACGATGGATGGCCATAGCCAATACCCTTCATCATGAAGAGATCGATGGGTGTCCATTGTACCTGATGGTCACGACCTTCCGCATCGCGCACCGCAAGCGTCGCAGCGGAAGCATGGCGTTTGCCGCTTTGCCAATCGATGCTGAACCGGTCATCAACCAGATGGATTGTCTGATCCTGATCAGCGCCGTCCATTACCAGACTGGCACGCCGATTCCACGGCGCTCCGGTCGCATCCTCGTTGACATGCGCGTAAAGCGACAGGTTTGGAAAATTGGTTGGAGCCCATAACCAGTAGAATTGCGGCAATACCGCTGGAACAATTGGCTGGGCATCGGCGGCACCGATTTGACGGACGCCCCAGCTGCGGTCACGCGTGCCCAGTGCGCCGGTATAGTCCTGACGCTTGCCATCGACCTCCACCCAGCCGCTGACACGACAATTCACCGTGAAGCGTGTCAGGTCCATGAAGAGCCGCGTCACTATCCGTCGGGTGAAGCGTGGTTCCTGCACCGGTGCAGAGCGTCCTTCAAAGACCAATTCTGCAGCGACGCCTTCATGGTTCTCAACAATCAAGCGGATCGATTTCAATGCCTCGACGACTTCGATCTTTATCGGTCCGCACTGGATATCCATCCGTTCAAAGCCCAGTGCACGCGAGGCATGAACGCAATGCTGTATGCCATCACGAATCACCGAGAAATGGGCATCGGCAATGTTTAGATGTGGATAAACGCCAAATGCCGCTGCACAATATCCGCTGCCATCGGGCAGGTAAGCGCAGAAAAAATAGCGGTCATAGAAATTCCGGTCAGTCCCCGAAAAGGCAATGGGTTCAGGTGTCTGGTGGATTGGATATTCATCGCCCTTGGTCAGCATGCCGGTCTCTCCTCCGCAAACTATCGACCTTGGCTAAACCGCCTATGGGGACTTGGCAACTGGTGGCTTGAATGCTGCATCATTCGCACTAAGACACGTCCGAGACATTTTCGCGGGGGAAGGAATAGCGATGGCATCGGCAAAGGCTGAGCGAGAGCCAAGTGCGAAAGAAATTCGGTTGGTCATTGCCGCTTCATCGGCAGGGACTGTTTTCGAATGGTATGATTTCTTCATCTATGGAACGCTTGCCGCAATCATTGGAAAAACCTTCTTCCCCAGCGGCAATGCGACGCTTGAGACTCTGCTGGTATGGGCGGGCTTTGCAGTTGGCTTTGGTTTCCGGCCTTTGGGGGCGATCTTGTTCGGCTATTTGGGCGATAAATTGGGGCGCAAATACACCTTTCTGGTCACTGTTACACTGATGGGTATCGCGACCGCCGGGGTGGGACTCATCCCGTCGGCTGCCTCGATTGGTATGGCCGCGCCGATATTGGTGATTTTCCTTCGCGTGCTGCAAGGCCTGGCGTTGGGGGGCGAATATGGCGGCGCGGCGATTTATGTCTCCGAACATTCCCCTCCGCAAAAACGCGGCTTTTTTACCAGTTTCATACAAGCCAGCGTTGTTGGCGGCTTTGTCCTCAGTCTGGTCGTTGTGCTAGGCTGCAAGGCCGTGTTTTCCGATGCGATATGGAATGAATGGGGCTGGCGCGTGCCTTTCCTGCTTTCGCTTGCCCTGCTCGCAATTTCGCTGTGGATGCGATTGAAACTGTCGGAAAGCCCGGTGTTTGAAGCAATGAAGGCCGAAGGCGAAATCGCCGGCAATCCGTTTGTCGAAAGTTTCACTTACCCTAAGAACAAACGCCGCATCTTCATTGCGCTTTTCGGCGTTGCGGCCGGACTGACCGTGATATGGTACACCGCTATGTTCTCCGGCCTATCTTTCCTTAAAGGGCCAATGCGCGTCGATGATACCGCCGCCGAAATCATAGTGGGCGTGTCGGCTTTTGTCGGGATGATTTTTTTCATCTGGTTCGGAAAAATGTCCGACCGCCTTGGCCGCAAGCTGCCTATTGTCTGGGGTTATGCGCTGACGTTGCTCACGCTATTCCCGCTGTTCTGGCTGATGGGGTCCGCTGCCAATCCCGGCCTGGCACTGGCGGCAGAACGCGCACCAGTGACGGTGTCGGGTGATCTTTGCGATTTTGATCCGTTCGCCAAAAAACAATTGGGCGCGTGCGGAGCAGTGCTTGGACAGCTCTCGCAATTGGGCGTGAGCTATAGCCGTGGGAACGAAATGCCCGTTGGCGCTCCGACCGACTGGGTCATCGTGAAGGCGGGTTCTGAAACTCTGGATCCTGAAAACGTCCAGAAGGGACTGGAAGCGGCGGATTATGACTTTGCCAAGCAAATACCACCTGCGGGCAATATCGCATTGATCATGCTTGCGCTGCTTGGCCTCTGCGCCTTGTCCGGCGCGACCTATGGGCCGGTCGCAGCGTTATTGTCAGAGATGTTCCCGCCCCGCGTGCGCTACAGCTCGATGTCGATTCCCTATCATATAGGTACGGGCTATTTTGGCGGCTTCCTGCCTTTTATCGCGAGCTATATCGTCGCAACAACAGGTAATCCCTATTCGGGACTGTGGTACACAATGGCCGTGGTTGCGGTCGCGCTAGTCGTTGCCGCTTGGGGACTGAAGGGCGGAATGCCGACCGATTTTGCCGATGATTGAGAATAGCGAGGCGTTCGCTGCTCCTCTGCGCCTGAGGCTCGACGGCGAGGCGCTGGTTGCAAATTGGCGCACGCTATCCAAGCTGAGCGGTTCCGGTGCTACAGGAGCAGCGGTAAAGGCCGATGGTTATGGTGTCGGTGCTAGCGAAGTTTCCCGCCGACTATGGGAGGCAGGGTGTCGGGATTTCTTTGTCGCGCACTGGTCCGAAGCCGTCGCGCTTTCAAAAGTCATTCCCGCACAAAATATCGCGGTGCTAAATGGCATCCAGCTGCAGGATATTCCGGCAATCCGCGCGCTGGATGCTGTTCCAGTGCTGAACACCCCCCTACAGATCGAGCATTGGAAGACATCGGGGGGAGGGCGCTGTCATGTCATGCTCGACAGCGGTATCAATCGCTTGGGCATTGGCCCCGGGCAGATTTCATCGGATTTGTTCAACGGTCTGGATATCGATATGCTTTGCAGCCATCTGGCCTCCGCCGACGAAGACGTCCCGCAGAACGACGCACAATTGCGATTGTTCACGGATATGAGCACGGGAATAGCCTGCCGCCGCCGCAGCTTTGCCAACAGCGCCGGCATAGTCCTAGGCAAAGACTTTCATTTCGACCTGACCCGTCCGGGATTGAGCCTGTATGGAGGTATCGCCCGCGCGGAACTGGCTGGGAACATCCGGCAAGTGGTGTTTCCTTCGGCGCGTGTGTTGCAAATCCGCGAGCATGAAGCGGGTGCGCCGATTGGCTATAACGCCACCTATAGAACTACAGGCTCGAAAAGGATTGCAACCCTCGCGATCGGTTATGCCGACGGCTACTTCCGAGCATTTTCGGCAATTGGTTATGTCGAGATCGGCGGCGAGAAGCATCCGGTGTTGGGTCGCGTGTCGATGGACCTCGTGACGGTTGATATCACCCACGTTCAGGATGTAGCGGAGGGCGATTGGATCGATATCGGCTTCGAATTACACGAAGCATCCTACGCGACTGGAACCTCGCAATATGAATTATTGACGGGAATCGGTAGCCGGGCTGATCGGGTTTGGAGCTAATATCCAAGCTATCCAATTCCGTTGAGCGTGGATAATTGCTCAAAATGACAGGATTTTGTAATTCTCTAAGCATGAACGGCTGTTCATAGTTGCCCGATTGCAACAGATTGAAGGAATGCGACCATATTGCAAGGCAGCACTTGAAATCCTGCTCTGCAATCGCCTAACCGTCTTTCATCTGTCATTTTATGACAAAATAGATAACTGGGGAAACTTCTATGAAAAAACGTGCATTGATGATCGCCGGCTCGTCGATCAGCCTGGCGCTGAGCATTGCTTCGCCTGCGTTCGCTCAAACTGAGCCCGAAGAAAAAACTGCAGAAGAAGTCGCCGTTCCTGAAGAGGAAAAGGCAGAGACAGCAGCAAATACCGGCGGTATCGTTGTTACGGGTTCGCGCCTGAAGCAAAATACGTTCAGCAGCATCTCGCCGCTACAGGTGATCACGAACAGCGATTCGCAAGACACCGGCCTTTTTGATGCTGCTACCATTTTGCAGCGTTCGGAAGCTGCATCGGGTCAACAGATTGACGCGACCTTTAGCGGCTTCGTATTGGACAACGGCCCCGGTTCGAAAACCCTTAATCTGCGCGGCTTGGGTGCGGACCGTGTTCTCATCTTGATCAATGGTCGCCGCATGGCTCCTGCGGGTGCTGAAGGTGCGCCTACAAACCCTTCGATCAATCTTCTTCCGTCTTCGTTAATTGATCGTGTCGAGCTTTTGACTGACGGCGCTTCGTCGATCTACGGTTCAGACGCCGTCGCTGGCGTTGCCAACGTTATTATGAAAAAGAATTTCGACGGTCTGACACTTTTTGCCAGTGGCGATATCAATCCGCAAGGTGGTGGCGACGATTATCAGGTTAGCGGCACATGGGGTGTCAACAATGACCGTGGGTTCTTCGGTATCGGTGCAGAATATTCCTATCAGGATTATATTCGCCTCAATGACCGCGACTTCCTTCGTGGCTGCGACAAACACTATGAAATCGATCAGAACGGCAATATTCGAACGTTGGGCCTTGCCGACAACGCGCTTGTTCGTAACCGGACTCCTGGAGTTCGGGTATCTGACAATGAATGTAAGGTTGGCGGCCTGAGTGGTCGTATTTTTATTCCGAACGCAACTTATGGTTCGGTTTACTATACGCCGGGCGCAGGCAATACCGGCATTCCGCATTTCAATGAAAACACATTCCGAGGTGTTGAACTTGACCGCAACGGAGACGGCCTGCGCGATGTCGATTTCCAAGACGTAAACACCAATGGTGGCAATCAGGAACAGGTATTTCAAAGCCAAGCGAAGCTGATCAACGTTATGGCGTTTGGCGAATATACCTTTGAAGGTGCAGCCAATATCACGCCTTTCTTTGAATTGAGCTACAGCAACGCAAGACTGCGAGCTGATAATACTGGAACACCTCAGCTTTTCCCGATGGTTCCTGCAACCAACGCATTCAATCCCTGCAACCGTTTTGCGGTTGGCGGCGTTGATTGTCGCCGGGCTCAGAATATTGCAATGGGCCCACCGAATCTTTCGACTGGGTTTGACCTTCCGGTTCAGCCAATCGTGTCGGTTGTGGGCGATCGCAACAACTTTGATGTCAAGCAGGAACAATATCGTGGCGTTCTGGGTGTAAAGGGTGATTTGCCTTTCATCGGATCGACTTGGGATTTTGAAATCGCTGGCGTATATTCAAAGGCAATCGGTAAATCCAAGCGTTACGGAATCCGCGAGGACAAACTAGCATTTGCTTTGGGTCTCGATCCCACAGCCGATTATGACGGTGACGGTGTTTTCGACAACAACGGCGACGGCATTGCGGATGATTATGACAATGAATTGTCAACCGGCGGTGTGTTCGGTGGTCCGGTTTTGGCGGCTCCTTGCAGTGCAGCTGGTTTGTCCAATCCCGGAGCCGCAATGTCGGATTTGACTGCGGGCTGTGTTCCAGTCAACGTGTTTGCCCCCAGCCTGCTGGGTGCCCCTATTGGTGACTTTGCTACTGCCGCTGAACGCAATTATCTGTTCGGAGTCCGCAGCTTCAAGACCACCTATGAACAGCTCTTGATCAACGCCTTTGCTGGCGGCAGCCTTTTCACTCTGCCAGCTGGTGACGTGACATTTGGTGTTGGTGCCGAATATCGGAAGGATACGATCAAGTCGGCTCCTTCAGACGTTGCGTCGAACGGTCTGTTCTTTGGCTTCTTTGGTGACAGCGGTGCCGTTGGCAGCAAAGATATCAAGGAAGTCTTCGGTGAATTGAGTATTCCTTTGAAAGCTGACGAGGAATTGGTCCGCGAATTGACGCTGAACATTTCTGGTCGTTATACTGACGAGAAGTATTATGGCTCTGCTGGAACCTATTCGATTAAGGGCCTGTGGCGTCCTTTCGATCCGCTATCGTTCAAGTTCAGCTATGGTACGTCGTTCCGTGCGCCGAACCTGCGTGAAAACTTCCTCGCCGGTCAATCTGGTTTCAACACGCTATTTGATCCCTGCGCTGTTCCTGACGCTGCTTACAACCCTCTGACAGGTTATGTAGCGGCTAATGATACGCGCGAAGCAACTACTCTTGCGAATTGCCGCGCAGAGGGCCGCGATCCGACTCGCGTTGGTGTCGATCCGACTGTTGGCAATACGATCCAAACATCCAGCACGGAAATCACCAGTGGTGGTAGTCTTGATCTGAATGAAGAAACGTCGCGTGCCATTACCGCAGGTTTTGCTTTTGAGCAGACCTTTGGTGACGGATTTGATGTCAGCTTGGCAGCAAGCTATTTCGACATTAAGGTAAAGGGTGCGATTACCGAACCTTCTGCGCAGTTCATCTTGAACGATTGCTACACGCGACAGGATGGAATTCGTAGCCAATTCTGTGACCGCATCACAGCAAGCAACGTTCAGGCTAACCGCTTCCTGGTGACCGATATTGCCGCAGGTTTTATCAACCTTAATCGGGAATCTGTCCGCGGTATCGACATCAACGCCAACTTCGGCAAGGAAGTTCGCATGTTCGGTACGAATGTCGATTTCGGCCTTGATGTGCGTGCCAATCATCTGATCGAACGCAGCACCTTGTTTATTGACGACAATGGTGTTGGTACGCTTGACGAAGATGTCGGTGAATTCGGCCTGCCGAAGTGGACAGGTCAGTTGACGTTTACCGCCGATATCGACAAGTTCCGCTTCACTTGGCAGACTAACTACATCGGCCCCGTTGAACAACAGGCTGATGGTATCGATCCGCTATCCAGCGCATTTGGTATTGGTCCGGATGGCACAGCAACCGGATTTGTGGGCGACACCTGCCTTGGTGCTGGTACAGCTAATGTCCCGGGTGACGGTATCTACTGCCGCGACGTAGGCTTTGCAGGCAAATACTTCACACACACCGTGGCCGTTCGTTATCGCGATGACTCATGGACGCTTCGTGCGGGTATCACCAACCTGTTCGATCGCGCGCCGCCGCTGGTTGACAGCAACGAAGTCTTTGCCATTGCAAATACCGCAATCGGCAACGGCTATGATTATAACGGCCGGGAATTCTTCATGTCGGTCGAGAAGAAATTCTGATTTCTTTCAACCGTTTGGAATGTTAATAAAGCGGCCTCACAGATTTGCTGTGGGGCCGCTTTATGCTATGGTCGCAACAGTAATTTCATTCTGGATTGTCACATCATGAAAAATCAAAAACTTTCCTTGCTCGCTCTGGGATCGAGCTTTTTGTCACTTTCGTTTGCCTCACCCTTGTTTGCGTCAGAAACGATTGTTGTCACGGGTGCTGACACACAGATTAACACCGTTAACCCGACTCCCATTCCAATTGAAGTTTGGGCGCAACGCGATGCGGTGAGCGCGGTTGAGGTTTCACCCGACGGAAAACATCTGCTCATCCTGAAAATGGAAGGCGGAAATATGGGCGAGAATGTGCTCGAAATTTACAGTACCAGCGATTTTTCCAAGCCTGCAAAAAGGCTGAAAGGCGATAAGATGGAATTCATCACCGCCCGTTGGGTTTCAGACAAACATATTTTTGGTTCTGCTTGGGATGTTGTACGGAGCAAGGTTACCGGCCCTGAAGATGATGTTCGCGAATATCTGGCATTCTCGTACAATCTTGAAAAGAACAAGTTCGCCAATGCTGATGGTACCTATAGTTTGGTTACTACATTGCCCAAAGAACCGGGCAACATAATCGTGCAAGAGCGGAATATTAATGCAAGTGCCGGTGGCGTTGATCCCTTCGCCGCATTCCGACCGCGTAACTATTATAAATATAATCTTGAAACCGGCGGCAGATCTTTGATCCTCAAAGGAAACGAGAAATATCCGACCGCTGAATTCGATGATGAAGGCAACCCGCGCTTCACAACAGGTTCTAGCGGGGATTCACAGGTCTTTTACTATCGCGCTCCCGGCGACGGAACATGGAAAGAGCTCAGCGAAAAATTCGACATCAGCAAACATGAGAATCTTTACCGTATTCTTGGTGGATTCCAAGGCTTTGCCGGGATCAACGGAGAAGATCCTTCCAAAGGCTATTTTATCGACAGCCGCAATGGAGAAGACAAGGCTGGTGTTTACGAATTTGATTTCAAAACCGGCGCTATCGGAAACAAGATCTATTCGAACCCGGACGCTGATGTAATGGGACTACAAAGCCATTCGATGCGTTGGGCGGGTAACAACAAGATCGTTGCAGCCATGTATCCCGGTGCCAAGATGGAACGCCACTGGTTCGATATGGAAGAAAAGGCGCTGTACGAATCGCTGGAGAAGAAAATTCAGTATGCCCATCAAATCAATATCACCAGTCGTTCACGCGACGGGAATATCATGATCGTTTATAACAGTGGGCCAAAAGACCCTGGTTCCTACTGGCTGGTCAAAGATGGTAAGGCGATGAAGCTTGCTAGCGAAAATCCTGGCGTGAAATCCGCCGATCTGAACAATGTGGAATTTATCAAATATAAGGCGCGCGATGGCCGGATGATCCCTGCTTATATCACGGTGCCAAAGGGTAAGGCACCGTTCCCGCTAGTTGTTTTGCCGCATGGTGGACCGCATGTAAACGAAGTCATAGGATATGACGAATGGGGTCAGGTCCTCGCCAATTCTGGCTATATGGTTCTCCAGCCACAATATCGTATGTCGGTGGGTTGGGGCAAAAGCCATTTCGACGCTGGCTATGGTGAACATGGTGGGGCGATGCAGGATGACAAGGATGACGGCGCGTTGGCGCTGGTCAAGGATGGTTTGGTTGACAAAGACCGGATCGCAATGTTTGGCTGGTCATACGGCGGTTATGCCGCGCTTGTTGCGACGCAGCGTACGCCTCAAATCTACCAATGCGCAATCGCTGGTGCAGCCGTCGCTGACCCCGAAAAATCCTATTACGGTCGTCGCGGCACCGATACACCCAAGGCACTGGATGATTGGGCAAAGCGTCGTGGCATGATTGGCTGGAACCCGATCAAGAATGTCGAAAAGGCAAATATTCCTTTGCTGATGGTGCATGGCGACGTCGATGCGCGTGTAGAATATTACCACTACACCGATTATAAAGCGGCGATGGAAAAGGCCGGAAAAACCAACGCGCAATATCTGACATTGAAGGGTGCCGACCACTTCTCCCGCACCTTGATGTTCGATCACCAGCAATCGCTTTATTCGAAGATGCTCGATTATCTGAAGAACGATTGTGGTCCCGGCGGCCTTTAACAGCGCTCGGTTCGTTTGATGACAAGCCTCGACAAATAACAAAAGCCCGCTCGGAGCGACTTTCGAGCGGGCTTTTTTTGGATTGGACAATGTGAAATTTATGCCCATGTTGCGACGCACTATGTTTGGGTGCTAAGCAGCAACCAGTCTGGAAAATCGGGGTGATCAAATAATGGCAAAAGCAAACAGGAATGGTGGCGACGGTGGACCCGTCATCATTAAAAAATATGCCAATCGTCGCCTCTACAACACGCAGTCATCCAAATATATCACGCTTGATTTTCTTGCCGAATTGACCCGCAAAGATGTTGAGTTTCAAGTCCTTGATGCGAAAACCGGTGACGATATCACGCATAGCGTGCTGACCCAGATCATCATGGAGGAAGAGACCGGCGGGCAGGGGATGCTTCCGGTCAGCTTCCTGCGGCAAATTATCTCGCTCTATGGCGACTCGATGCAGGGGATGGTTCCGCAATTCCTTGAAGGGGCGATGGACAATTTCCGGAAAAACCAGCGCCAGTTTCAGGACGCGATCGAAACCGCGATTACCGCCGGGCCTTTTGGAGGCATTGCCAAGCAAAATCTGGAAATGATGCGTGCTGCGCGTGATGCCTTGATCCCAGGCTTGTCTGGTTCCAAAAAAGGCGCTCAGAGTGAAATTGATGCGCTCAAAAAGCAAATCGCCGAGTTGCAGGCAAAGTTGGATAAACTCAGCGGCGATTGATCGGGCCTGACTATTCGCTGGACTTCCGTCCGGTTATCGCAATCCCAGGGTCGGAAAATCGCCTAGTGTTGTTGAGCTGAATATCGACAGGAGCGACGCCTGCCGGGAATGAAAACTGGCCATATTTCAAAAGCGCTGAAAGTCGGCAAAATCCGCCGCCGACTTCTACAATATAACCTCGTTTCAAACCGACCTCGACCGCTTCAAATTCGGCTTGCAAGGTCAGTGTGAGTTTTACCGGCTCCGCTGTAAACCCAAGGACGGACACTGACAGGATTGGATACAAATCCAGATTTTGCTCAAACTTTCCCAGTCGAACAAATTTTGGCTGGCCGTTGTCTGGCGCAGTGTCGGCTTCCTTTTTCAATTCATCGGACTCGCCCCACCCTTTGGCAAACAGCGGTAGCAGGTCGATTTCGCGAAATTTTTCCGCCATCGCGGCGGCCAGTTTTGATCCACCCAAAGCCGCAAAGGCGCGGCGCATGCGGCCGCTGTTTTCGCCTGATTGCTCTTGCGCGACTATGTTAGCCGCCTCGTCAAACGACTCAACGGGAACCAGCTGGTTCAGTTCTATAACAAACTGGTCTGCCAACATGGCTTAGATCCCCGTTCTAATCGTTGGAATTGTGGCAAAACCCGATTCAAAGCGCACATCAATCCGGCTGTCTGGAGCTTCTACGGCAAGCTTTGGCAGCATCGAAACCGCGTGTTCGCTCTGTATGTCGAACGCATATTTGGGTTTGGGAAACAGGAAAATGCGTGTCGCTGTCGCTGCGATCGCCGCTGCCAGAGCTACAACTGCAACCCACATCCAGTTACTACCGTTATCAGATACCGGTTTTGAAGCGGTTACGATCGACGATGTTGACGAAGAGGATGGCATTGTTTCGACAGGAGGGGGTGACGTCGGTATAGTGACATTGACTTCCGGCGATGGTGATAATGGTTTGGGAGCAGCGGGCGGAGTAGCGCGCTGGATGGGGGTAGCAACACGGGTTGGTGAGACCGTAGGAACGGTAGGCCTAACGGTGGTTGGCGTTGGGCGATTTGCCTTGCTGTCAGCAGGCGTCGTCACTTTGGGTGCCGGGGATGGCTTTGGAACCGGAGCGGGTTCTGGCATATTAGCGACGGGAGGCACAGCGGCAGGAGCAGGCTGATTGGCCTGCTTTTTTGCTTTTTGTCGCGCTCTTTCCTTTGAGAATATGTCGAAAATGGCTTTGGCTGTTTCCAGCGTCCGGTCATCTTTCTTTGGCTTTGTCGCAGGCTGTGTGGGTGACGGCGTGTTTGACGGAGCTGTTGTCTGGCCTGTGGGCGCGGTTTGCTGGCCATTATTGGTGGTGGTAGGCATTTTGTCCGCTGTCTGCGCGCGACTTTCAACCGTCGCTCCGGCCAACAGCATCAGACCGATCGCAAAAGCCGTAGTCGCAAATCTCTC